>Ga0209536_100010287_pt1 | contig 13814 bp, 13 predicted proteins | sample DeeMarSeWOR28_12_FD_187461 | JGI IMG/M metagenome (GOLD analysis project Ga0209536, IMG submission 187461) | Marine sediment microbial communities from White Oak River estuary, North Carolina - WOR-2-8_12 (SPAdes) (version 2) | ecosystem: Environmental > Aquatic > Marine > Intertidal zone >...
CGAAGTAACAACTCAGTAATAAACAATACTGTCACTAAAGCAAACAATGGAGTTATTTACCCTGGAAGTAGTAATCCTGTTTTTCAGTATAATAACATTTGGGATAATGACATTAACTACACCGGACTTTCACCAGACAGCACAAACCTGTCAGTTGACCCAATGGTAGTAAATGATGACACAACCCAGGGAGAACTGGATTTTCATCTTCAGAAGTATTCTCCTTTAATAGATGCAGGCGACCCGACTATTCTTGACAGAGACGGAAGCAGAAGTGACATCGGGCTTTATGGTGGTCCTTACGGCTGGACATATACGTACCAGGATTTAGCTCCTCGTCCTCCTCACAACCTTACCGCAGCAATAGAGGAAGGATTTGTAAAGCTAACCTGGAACAGGAACACAGAAGCAGATTTCTCACATTACAGGGTTTACAGGGATACAGTAACAATAGTGATATATGATTCATCAAAGATAGTGGGAGAAACACCAGACACAGTGTATTATGATAATCTTCCACCGGTAACAAAACAGACAAACTTCTATTACGTGGTAACAGCATTCGATAACCAGGGAAACCAGAGTTACCCGAGTGAAGAGATAGTGGTAAGTGTAACAGGATTAGGAGAACAACCACCTGTGGGATATGACGGATACAGGTTGCTGGCAAATTACCCGAATCCATTCAATCCGAGTACGGTTATACCTTACAGATTAAAAGAGGCAGGATATGTAAAGTTGTATGTGTATGATGTAAAAGGAGAGTTGGTGAGAGTTCTGGTAAACGATTGGCAGGAGAAAGGATATTACGAAGTATTGTTCAACCCAACAGCACAGGAAAGACAGAGAGCAAATAGTTTTGAAGTCCCGATGGGAAAGAGATACACAGACATAGCCACAGGAGTTTACCTATATATGATACAGGTCTATAATGGAAACAGAATACCTGTGTTTAGTGATTCAGGGAAGATGATACTTCTAAAATAATTTTATTTTTTATTAGACAGAGATTTAAAACGTATACATAAAGAAAAACTGAAAGGTTAAATACTGTGGAAGTGTGTTTGTAAAAGTAAGTCCGTATTCAACCCCAACGCCTAATTCAAATCCATCAAGATTAAATCCCCGTAAGTCATATCCTCCATGAAAAGAAATTACTGCCCCAAAGCCCCACGTGTTTGTGTCACTGAAAGTTCTATCATTGAGTGCGAGCAAACCAACAGCTTCTTCAAGAAAATATTTGCCGTCAAAGTATTGAGTTGTAACTCCCTTAAAAGCAAAACCTTGCATCCATGGTAAATACGGTTTGGTAACATTCGGTACAATTGCGTTATAGTCTTTTGCAAAAATGTATTCAAGTCTTGGAAAGACTTCTTCAAAGAGAACAGTATTTGTTTCAATGAATACGGAAGTACTTACCGAGCCAACTTCCGGAGAGTTTCCCTTTATAAAGCCTCCACCCAGAGATCCGCCGACAGTAAATCTAATTTGTGCATTAGCACTAAACTGACATACAATGAAGATAATAGCGAGTAAAAAAGATTTTATTGTCAATGAAAATAATTTCAAGTAATTTTTAACAACTTAAGTAATTAATTGTAAGCAAGTTAAAAATAATTAAGGAGGTAATAAATGGAGCATACACTGTATAATTACAAAGCAATTGTAACTTCAGTTTATGATGGAGACACCTGCACAGTTGATATCGATCTTGGACTAAGTGTGTGGCTGCGAGGAGAGAAGTTAAGATTGAACAGGATAAATGCACCGGAATTGAGAGGAATTGAGAAACCGAAGGGAATACTCTCACGTGATTTTTTGAAACAAATAATTGAAGGCAAAGAAATCACAATTGAAACAATTAAGGATAGAAAAGGAAAATACGGAAGATACCTTGCTGAGATCTGGGTTAAAGATAAGAAAGGTAAAAGCATTAATGTAAATGATTTAATTGTAAGTGAAGGATTTGCAAAATATCAGAAATATTAATTTAAGATTGTAAATACATTATGATGAAAGAATCACAAATAAAATTATATGTAACTGTTGATGAAAAGAAACTTCCAGTTAAAATTGAGTGGGAAGCTGACGATGCGGGTTTTCATGGAAAAAAGGAAAGTAGTACGCTTATGCTCTCTCTATGGGATAAAAAAGAAAAGATGACTTACAGCATTGACCTCTGGACAAAAGACATGATAGTAGAGGATATGCAGATTCATTTTCACCAGATGTTACTAAAAATGGCAGATACATTTAATCGTTCAACAAATAATTCAGAAATTGTAAATATGATCAGAAAGTTCAGTCAGGATTTTGCATCCAAGATTGGAATTAAGAACATTCCGGACGAAAATTTAAATCACTGATTAGTTTTGTAATTATTCTTAGTTTGCAAAGCAGTTAAAAATAATTTCTATTTCGATTTATGGATGTTGAAATACTTGCCCGTTTACAATTCGCATTTACGATAGCTTTCCATTACATATATCCTCCCTTAAGTATCGGACTTGGAGTCATTATGGTAATTATGGAGGGAATGTATCTTAAGACAAAGAACCCTCTTTACGAAAGGATGACGAAGTTCTGGGTAAAAGTTTTTGCTTTGACTTTCGCAATCGGTGTGGCAACAGGAATCGTAATGGAATTTGAGTTTGGAACAAACTGGGCAACTTACTCAAGATATGTCGGTGATGTTTTCGGAAGTGCACTCGCCGCTGAAGGTATTTTCGCATTTTTCCTTGAGTCGGGATTTCTTGCAATTCTTGTTTTTGGTTGGGACAAAGTAAAGCCACCGATGCATTTCTTTTCAACGATTATGGTTGCCTGCGGTGCAATGTTCAGCGCTATCTGGATTGTTGTTGCAAATTCATGGATGCAAACTCCTGCCGGATTTCACATTGTCGGTGATGCAATGAATGCCCGCGCAGAGATTACGGATTTCTGGGCAATGGTTTTTAATCCTTCCTCAGTTGACAGACTACTTCATACAATTTCCGGTGCATGGTTAGCTGGTGCATTTCTGGTAATCAGTGTTGCAGCTTATTATCTATTGAAAAAGCGACATCTCAAGTTTGCAAAATCATCTATTAAGATTGCTTTAGTTGTTGCCTGTTTCGCTTCACTTTTCCAATTGTTTACAGGACATGAAAGTGCAAAGGGAATAAATATAAATCAACCAGCAAAACTTGCTGCAATGGAAGCTGTATTTGATGATCAGACAAATGCGCCCATATATTTATTCGGCTGGGTAAATGAAGAGAACCAAAAAGTTAATTTCGGAATTTCAATTCCAGGTATGCTCAGTTACCTGATTGGCGGAACGAAAGATCAAAAAGTTATAGGATTAAATTCTGTCCCAGAAGATGAAAGACCCCCAGTAAATATTGTTTTTCAAGCTTATCATTTAATGGTTGGAATTGGTTTTACATTAATCGGAATTAGTCTGCTTGGATTATTTTTTTGGTGGCGGGGAACTTTGTTCAATAAAAAGTGGATGTTGTGGATTTTTATTTTTTCTGTTCTCGGTCCGCAAATTGCAAACCAGGTGGGTTGGATAACTTCTGAAGTCGGAAGACAGCCGTGGATTGTTTACGGGATATTAAAAACTTCAGAAGGTCTCTCAAAAGCAGTTGAAGCAGGACAAGTTTGGTTTTCTCTCATCCTGTTCACAATAATTTATCTTTTTCTTTTTATTCTTTTTATTTATTTGCTGAATGAAAAAATCCAGCACGGTCCGGAAGGGGTTGATGAATTATCATCAGAGTATGAACATAAAAAAGCAATCTTTGATAAGCACCAAGCGACAAAAAACAAATAACAAAGAAGAAATCGCAAAGCACAAATATCAAATGACAAACAAGCTCAAATGAACAATTCCCAAAATTCGAAACCGAAATATGATTTGGAGGAAAGGACTTTTCAATTTGCAAAAGATGTGCGATTGTTTGTTAAAACTTTACCAAGGACAACTGCAAATTTTGAAGATATTAAACAGCTTGTTAGAGCATCAGGATCAGTTGGTGCAAATTATATTGAAGCTAATGAATCATTGGGCAAAAAAGATTTTTTGATGCGAATTAAAATTTGCAGGAAAGAAGCCAAAGAAAGTGGCTACTTTCTTGGATTGATAAATGAAACGAATGATTTAAAAAATAATAATGAAGCTGAAAGATTAATTCAGGAAGCGATAGAATTAAAGAAAATATTTTCGTCAATTATTGAAAAGTCCAAGTGATAACAAATTTGAAATTTAGAATTTTGAGATTGTTATTTATTTGGGATTTGGAGCTTGATTATTGGAATTTACATTTGATTTAAATACAATCTGGTTTTTACTTATAGGAGCTTTGCTCTCAGGATATGCAATCCTTGATGGCTTTGATCTGGGTGTTGGTATGCTTCATCTTTTTGTGAAGGATGATAAAGAAAGAAGAATTATGATTAACTCAATCGGACCGGTGTGGGATGGAAACGAGGTCTGGCTTGTAACAGGTGGTGGTGCGCTCTTCGCAGCTTTCCCTCATGTTTATGCAACAGTTTTTTCAGGATTTTATAATGCGATGATATTGCTTTTGTTTATGCTCATCTTTCGTGCAGTTGCAATTGAGTTCCGAAGTAAAAGACCAATGAAATGGTGGAGGCAAATGTGGGATGTTGCTTTCAGTGTTGCAAGTTTTTTGATTGCCCTTTTGATGGGTATTGCTCTTGGAAATATTATCACTGGAATTCCAATTGGTTCGGATAAAGAATTTGCCGGAACTTTTCTTGGGCTTCTTAATCCTTATGCATTACTTGTAGGTATTACAACTGTTGCTCTTTTTATGATGCATGGTGCTATCTATGGAGTAATGAAAACAGAAAGTGAGCTTCAAACAAAATTGAGAGGATGGGTAAATAATTCAATTATCTTTTTTGTTATCTGTTATGCAACAGTTACAATGACAACTCTCATATACTTGCCTCATATGGTTGAAAATTTCAGAGCTGTACCTGTCTTATTTGTAGTTGCATGGTTGAATATGCTGGCGATCGCAAATATTCCAAGAGAAATCTCTAAAGGAAGAGAATTAAGAGCATTCTTTTCTTCGGCTGCATCAATTGCTGCACTACTTCTACTTTTTGCTATTGGAATTTTTCCGAATATTGTTTATTCAAATCCAAATCCTGAGTATAGTCTAACTCTTTATAATGCAGCAAGTTCTAATAAGACTTTAAAAATAATGTTGATAATCGCTCTGATCGGAATTCCATTTGTATTTGCATACACAATTACAATCTACTGGATTTTCAGAGGCAAGGTAAAGATTGATGAGATGAGCTATTGAGTCTTTTCAGATTTTAGTTTTTGTACAGCTTTATAAAATTCATACGATCTTTGTGATCCGATTAGAATTTTCTTATCATTTTTCATTACAAGCTGAAGACCTTTATTCCCATATACGTTGTAAGCTTTACCACTCAAACCATAACGAATACCCCAGCCGCCATACTCACGTATCGGTCTGTATTCTCTGTCCTTAAAACTTTCAATTTCATCGGATGAAAAGAATTTGTATTTCAGATGAAAAGGAAAAAATTTAATGTAAATTCCATCTTTCTTTACTTCAGTAATTAATTTAGTTGATAAAAATAAAAGAGGGAATCCAATTCCAAACAAAAGCCAGATTAAAATTATCATCCAGTCGGGCGCAGGATTATTACCGAATTTGTGGCCAAGAATTATTTGATAAATTAATCCAATCCATGGAAAAACACTGGCTGAGAGTACAATAAGAATAATCCACCACTGTTTAAATCGTTGTTCTTCTTTAAAGTATGTTTTTGAGTATCTGTTTTTATTCATCAAGATTTATCTTAGCCGTTTGTGACTTCTTTCCAAATTCCGGATCAATATTAATAAATTTTGTTATTATAAACGCGGGAATAGTCGATATGCACACCCAGATGAAAAAATTCAGGTAGCCAACCTGTTCTTGGATCCAGCCGCTGATCATTCCGGGTAACATCATCCCCAGAGCCATTAATCCAGTGGCGATTGCATAATGCGCTGTTTTGTATTCACCTTCAGAAATGTAAATCAGATAAAGCATAAATGCCGTAAACCCGAAACCATATCCAACCTGTTCAATGGCAACACAGATGTTAATCAAAATAAAATTTGATGTTTGTGTTGCTGACAGATAAACATAAACTAGATCAGGCAAGTTGATTGCAATCAGCATCCACCAAATCCAAAATTTTAAACCCTTTCGTGACGACACAATCCCGCCAAGTATTCCTCCTGCAACGAGAGCCCACACACCAACTGTTCCATAGACTATTCCTACCTCAGTTGTTGAAAGTGCCAGTCCGCCAACATCTTTACCATCGAGCAAAAATGGAGATGCCATTTTTACTAACTGAGCTTCTGCAAAACGATAGAAAAATATAAAAATTATAATGAGAACTATTTCTTTCTTTGTAAAGAATGAGATAAAAGTTCGTAGAAACTCATCAATAAATTTTTTAAACTCAATTTTTTCTCTTATTGAATCGCTTTTAGGATAAGGAAGAATGAATAAATGATAAATAAAAAATAAGATAAATAGTCCTGCAAGAATCACAAAAGTTATAATCCAGGCATAAGGAATATCTCCTGAACTTTCTTCCATCTGTCCTGCAATAATTACAAATAATCCCTGTCCGGAGAACATTGCAAGTCGATAAAATGTTGATCTTATTCCAACAAAATATGCCTGTTGATGCTGTTTTAAGCCAAGCATGTAAAATCCATCGGCAGCAATATCATGAGTCGCAGAACTGAAAGCCATCAACCAGAAGAATGCGAGAGTATATTGGAAGAATTTCTCTGTTGGTAAAGTGAGTGCCACTCCCGCAAGTCCAACACCAATAAAAAATTGCATTACAACTATCCAGAATCTTTTCGTTTTCAGAAGATCTACGACAGGACTCCAGAAAGGTTTTATAACCCAGGGCAAATAAAGCCAGCTTGTATAAAGAGCAATTTCTGTGTTTGAAATTTCAAGGCGTTTATACATAATGACGGAGACTGTCATAACTAAAACATAGGGAAGACCTTCGGCAAGATAAAGAGATGGAATCCATAGCCAGGGATTTCTTTCTTCTCTTTTATTTTTCATCCGCTAATCTTTTAGCAAAGAGGATTGCACCACCGAGTGGAGGAAACGCAGGTTGAATGACTTTTACGTTTGGTAAATTCGATTTTATTTTTCGTTTAACTAAATCTGAATAAAAATTCTTATTGTCAATCAGGCTACCCGAAAATGCGACACTGAACTTGTTGGTTTGAATTTTATCAATTAAAGATCGAACGTGGAGAACCAGTTCATCTGCTTCTTCGTCTAGAATATCTTCAGCAATTAGGTCACCTTCTGCAGCTGCTTCAATTACAGTTTTTGCAACTGAGGCAACATCAAGCTTTTCATTATAAACTTTGTTGATGATATTTTTGGAAGTACCTGAATTCATTTTCGCATCGAGTAATTCAGAAATCATAGTTGCTTCGCCTCGTCCATCAGATGCTTTTGAAACAGCATTCAGTGCCTTTCTTCCTATCGAGTAACCGCTTCCTTCATCGCCAATCAATCTTCCAAAACCGCCGACACGATGAATATTACCTCCTTCATCTTTTCCAAAAAGAATTGAGCCTGTGCCTGCAATTAAAATACATCCTGCTGAAGCCGGGAAAGCACCTTCAAGAGCAATATGCGCATCGCTTAGAACTTTTACTCCCTTAAAATGAATTCCTTCTTGGTCAGCATAGTCTTTGAATCCCTTTTCAAGAAGTGCTGAGTCTTCTTCACGACCAGCGCCAGCAACACCAATTACAATTTGCTTTACATCAGCAAAATCACCTTCGAGAGCAAACAGATTTTCTTCAATCAAAGCGAAAATATTCTCAACAGCTTCTTCAACGCCAACCACGAGGAAATTAGAAGGTCTGCCCGATGATTCACGGATAATTTTTCCTGAGAGATCTGCGATTGCACAATCTGTTTTCGTCCCTCCGCCGTCTATGCCGATTAGGTATTTCATAAAATTTATTTTCTATTTCACTCAAAAATACCGAAAATCAATTTCCTTTGGAAAAATTAATTCAGAATCATGGGAATTATCCTATTCTTTAAAGGATGCTTTACTTTTATCAAATCCTTATATTCGTATAACAAAAGTTAAAAAGTTGAATAACAGTCAATGAAAAACCTTGAAGAATATTTTGGTCAATTCAGAGAGAATATTGTAGGATACAATAAAACTTTTAGTTCACCATATGGCGAACAAAAAATTATTTATGCCGACTGGATTGCAAGCGGACGTTTGTATAAACCGATCGAAGAAAAAATAAGTGAAGTTTTCGGTCCACTTGTTGGTAACACTCACTCGGAAGCAAGTGAAACTGGAACTTCAATGACTCACGCATATCACGAAGCGCACGAAATAATCAAGAAACATTGTAATGCATCAAAAGATGATGTTATAATTACGGCTGGTTCAGGAATGACCGGTCTTGTCTGTAAATTCCAAAGATTACTTGGCTTAAAAATTCCGGAACAGTTAAAAGATTATCTCCAGCTTCCTGAAGAGTTGCGTCCAATTGTTTTTGTTTCTCATATGGAACATCACTCTAACCAGACAACCTGGCTTGAAACAATTGCAGATGTAATTGTTATCTCACCAACTGAAGAAGGCTTAGTTGATATTGAGGATCTTAAAAAGAAGATGGAGAAATACAAAAACCGTCAATTGAAGATCGGTGCATTTACTGCGTGTTCAAATGTTACAGGGATTGAACTTCCTGTTCACAAACTTGCAAAGATAGTTCACAAGCACGACGGATATTGTTTTGTGGATTTTGCCTGTTCAGCTCCTTATGTGAAAATTGATATGCATCCTTCCGATCCGGAGGAAAAGCTGGACGCAATTTATTTTTCGCCTCATAAATTTCTCGGAGGTCCCGGCTCATCCGGAGTTTTGATTTTTGATTCACAGCTCTATAAAAATAAAGTTCCTGATCAGCCCGGCGGTGGGACAGTTGACTGGACAAATCCATGGGGTCAGCACAAATTCGTTTCAAGTATTGAAGCACGTGAGGATGGAGGAACACCAGCATTTCTTCAGGCAATAAAAGCAGCGCTCTGTATAAAGCTGAAAGAAGAAATGTCGGTAGAAAAAATGAAGATAAGAGAAGAGGAATTAATAAATATTGCTTTCAATGAAATGCTGAAAATTCCCGGTTTGCACATTCTTGCTCATCACATTAAGCATCGGCTTGGTGCAATTTCATTTTATGTGGATGACATTCATTACAATTTAATTGTCAAACTTTTAAATGACCGTTACGGAGTTCAAACAAGAGGTGGTTGCTCCTGTGCAGGAACTTACGGGCATTATCTTCTTCACGTTGATCCTCAAAGGTCAAAAAGAATTACAGATAAAATTGATCAGGGTGATCTGTCTGAAAAACCCGGCTGGGTAAGGATGTCCATTCATCCAACAATGAAAAATGACGAACTCTATTTCGTAATAAATGCCATTAAAGAAATTGTGGAAAATGTTGACAAATGGCAAAAGGATTATACCTACGACATTCATAAAAATGAATTCTTCCATATTTCTGCAAACGGAAGCGAAATGGAAAGAGTAAAAAACTGGTTTGATCTCTCACAGAAAGAATCAATTGAGATTGATTAGTTAATTTCTTTTTTACTGTTGCTTTTCTTCAATTTAAAATTATATTATTCTTTGAAAGAATAGTTTCTTATGAAAATCCCTGTTGTAAAAGTATGTACTTTTCTTGAGTCTTTTTAGAAAGGAGAATGTGTGCAATGGCTATCGGGGCTTACGAAAAAAGTAAACGCTACATTGAATCTCACACAAAAAAATCAGAACAATCTTATGTTAAAAAGAAATTATATCCCTGTATTACAATTTCACGTCAAACCGGTGCAGGATCAAAACCTGTTTGCGAAAAACTTATTGAAATAATGGACGACTATTCTGAATTTGAAGGTGTAAAATGGGCTTTTTTTGACCGAAGCCTTATTGAAAAAGTTCTTGAAGATCATCATTTGCCGGCACAGATTTCCAGCTATATGCACGAAGGTAAATACAAGCATCTCACTTCAGCGGTCAATGAACTGCTGGGTCTGAAACCATCTGAATGGACGATCATTCACAAAACAACTGATACAATTCTGCAGTTGGCAAGAATGGGAAATGTTGTTATAGTTGGAAGAGCTGCTAACATTATTACCTCAAAACTTAAAAACACTTTTCATGTAAGATTGATTGCATCGCTGGAAAAAAGAGTTGAACACATTAAATCTATAATGAATTTCTCAGAAAAGGATGCATTGAATTATATCAAGAAGGAGGATGAGAACAGGAAACAATATTTTAAATCTTATTTTCATGTTGATATAGATGACCCGTTGCTATATCATATGACAGTAAATACAGATTTATTAACTCACAGAGGTGCCGCGTATTTAATTGCAGAAGCGGTTGTATTGAAGTTTTCTCATTTGTTCCCGCAGTTCACCCATTAACGATATCAGGAAGAAAATTCCTTAATAATCTTTTTAATTTCTTCTTCCGTAATTCCGCTCCCGTATTTAATCGGCTTTGCAGGTTCTGTTTTTTCTTCTGATTGTTTTTCTTTTTCTGAATACGTGTAAACATCTTTGATTGGAGGATTGCCTGCCCGTTCACGAAGTCTCTCTTCAATCTCTTTTATAAACCAGTCTTTGCCACCTTTGTATTTCTGAGTTTCAAATTTGTCAACACTCTTACCTATGTTGATTGGATTAGTTTCGAAAGCAAGACTCTTGATATTAAGAAGATGTTTTGCAGTTACATTATCTGAAACAATGGAACCGCCCCAGGTTCCAGGTCCAAGAGTCATTGAGGGATCGAGTGCGGTTGTATAGCCAACAGCCCCAACTGATGCAACGGTATTAACAAGAATTCTGAATGCCGGTTTTTCAAGAGCGAATTTCATTATGATCGGTTCATCATTTGAATGAATGACCATTGTATGTCCCAGACCACCAAATTGTAAAAGATCGATACATCTATGACACCCCTCAAGCCAGCCATCCACAACATAGAAAGAAAGGACTGGCGATAACTTTTCAATTGATAGCGGTTCAGATTTTCCAACTTCGTAGCAGGTTGCAACTAATACTTTTGTGTTTCCAGGAACCTCAAAGCCGGCATACTTTGCAATATAAGTTGCGGACTTGCCAACAATTTCCGGATTAATTCTCAGGTTAGTCTGAACAGCACGAGCAAGCTTTTCTTTTTCTTCAGCATTTACAAAATAGCAACCTTGTGCTAATGCTTCCTCAATTACTTTTTCCTTTAATGGAAGATCAACAATTATTGATTGTTCGGATGAACAGAGAGTACCATTATCAAAGGTTGTCCCATAAACAATATCGGCAACAGCTTTTTGGTAATTTGCACTGCGTTCAATAAATGCTGGAACGTTTCCCGGTCCAACTCCATAAGCTGGCTTGCCTGCACTGTAAGCTGATTTTACCATTGGAGTACTACCAGTGGCGAGAATAACAGAAATATTTTTGTCGTGCATTAAAGCATCAGTTCCTTCAATGGTTGGTTCACTCATGCATTGAATCAATCCTCTGGGTGCCCCAGCACTTTCTGCAGCTTTAGCCAGAATATTTAAAGTTTCAATTGTACACTTTGATGTCTTTGGATGAGGACTTGCTACAATTGCATTTCTGCTTTTCAAGGAAATCAAGGCTTTGAACATTGCGGTTGAAGTGGGATTAGTTGAAGGAACAAGTGCGCAGACTACTCCCATTGGTTCAGCAATCTTCAGAACTTTTCCGTTAGCTTCTTCTGCAACTATACCGACTGTCTTTAAATTCTTTATTGATTCATAGACGTTTTTGGTGCTGAACTGATTCTTGATAATTTTATCTTCATAAACACCGAAGCCGCTCTCATCACAAGCCATCCTGGCAAGTTTTTCTGATGAAGCATAACCAGCTTCTGCCATTGCCTTTACAATTTTATCTACTTGTTGTTGTGAGAAATGTTTGTATTCAAGCTGCGCTTCCTTCGCCTTTTCTGCTAAGCCGCGAGCTTCCTGGATTGAGAGAAGGTCTTTGTCAAGAATCATTTTATTCCTCGTGAATGGTCAGGTCAAATATATTCAACCTATGAGAGAGTTTCAATTTTGAATTGGATTTTTTACGAGCAACTATAGTGTATTACGAAGTTTGGATAACCCAGTCTTACTGACCGGAAGCTGCTTGCTGTTCTTCAGAATTATTTGATATGATTCTTTGCCTGTCTGTTCGAGATGCTGGATAAAATCAACATTAATTATGTATGAACGATGAATTCTTATAAAATTATTTTCGTTGAGATGATTCTCAAAATACTTCATGGTTTTTTGCTTTAGAAATCTTCCCTGGTCACAATTGATCATTACGTAATCATCCTGAGCTTCAAGCCATTTTATTGTTTCAACCGGTATGATAGAAATCTTGGAGCCTTCCTTAATTACAACTCGTTCAAGATATTCAATTTTTTCATCCTTGTAGTCAATGATATTTTTAATAACTGCATCGTGCTCGAATTTATCCTGCAAAAAATTGAAAGATTTTTTTAAGGCATCATTAAATCGGTCTTCTGAAAAAGGTTTTAGCAGGTAGTCAGCAGCGTTCACTTCAAATGCTTTGATTGCATAGTGATCAAATGCTGTTGTAAAAATTATTACTGGCGGTTCTTCGAGAAGTTCCAGCATTTCAAATCCGCTGATCTTCGGCATCTGGATATCAAGAAAAATAATATCCGGTTTAAGCTCGTTTATTTTTTTTATTGCATCGAAACCATTTGAACATTCAGCAAGGATTTCCACTTCAGGATGATTTTTCAAATAGCCTTTTGTTATTTCCCTGGCTAATTTTTCATCATCGATTATTATTGTAGTGATTTTACTTTTTGGCATCTTCTTTTATTTCTTCATTTTTCAGTTGATCTTCACAGGGGATGAATAACGTTACACTAAAAATACCCTTTTCTTTTTTTACTTCCATAAGATCATTCCGGCGATAAATTAAATTAAGCCTGTCATTGATGTTTTTTAATCCAACTCCGGCACCTTTCCTGGATTTTCCCGACTCATCAAAATTATTGATCAACTGAATTTTCAGGTATCCATTATCGAAGCTGCAATTTAGAGTTAATAAAACTTTTTCAAATGTTTCATAAACAGCATGCTTGATTACATTTTCAAACAGAGGCTGCAAAATCATATTTGGAATTTCAACATTATAGCATTCATTTTCAAGTTTCTCCGAGTAATCAAACTTATCTTCAAACCTTATTTTTTCGATATCGAGATATAAACGGATATTTTTTAACTCTTCACTGAGCTTATTTTTTTCTCTCTCATTTGTTGCCAGAATGTAGCGGAGAAAATCAGCAAGCTTTATTATCATCTCTTTTGCTTTCTTCGGATCGATCTCAGTCAGTGCACTCATCGAGTTTAAACTATTAAAAATAAAATGAGGATTAATCTGGAACTTTAATGACCTCAACTCAGCCTGCGTAACAAGGTTTTTTAATTCTGATTCTTTTAACGCTCTCTCTTGAGATTCTGAGTAATAAGAGACCAGATAGTAAAATGAAACCACAATTGCATAAAGCATTAAACCGATGAGAAATCGCCAAAGAATAGTTTGATAAAAAAAGTTTTGGTATTTCTCATCAAATCCCAGAATTGTTACCATTACAATGTAAATAAAAAGCAGCCAGAG
>Ga0209536_100010288_pt1 | contig 13814 bp, 8 predicted proteins | sample DeeMarSeWOR28_12_FD_187461 | JGI IMG/M metagenome (GOLD analysis project Ga0209536, IMG submission 187461) | Marine sediment microbial communities from White Oak River estuary, North Carolina - WOR-2-8_12 (SPAdes) (version 2) | ecosystem: Environmental > Aquatic > Marine > Intertidal zone >...
TGACAGGTATTTGGCCGTCATATTATAACCAGCTTCTAATGTTACGGCCCTGACATTCTTTGAACTGTATTCCTTCAAATCCCGTGCGATTACTTCTTCATCCACTGGGCCATCCCAGCCCCAATAGAATGTCATGCTATATTCGGATGGTGGATTTTCAAAATTAGATATTACTTCATTCAGGGAAGGATTTGACAATTCCTGCCAGGGACTTTTTGCGGCTAATGACAAATTCAACATAATAAGCAGAAAAATAAGAGATAAAAGCGACGTTCTAAAGAAGTGGTATGACTTTTGGGTTCTCATTTTATATATTCTCCAAAATCTCAATAAATATTTTTTGTAACAATTTAATAAATGTTATTTTAAAACATTATATTTTTTCACAATACGCAAATCATCAAAATAAAGCGTGCCTTTCGTTTCAGTACCTTCTTCATGGCTCAGTTGAAAACTATCAAAGCGCAACGTTCCGTTTAACTCACCATCTCCGATCCATCCCCCAATCAAACCAGGATCTGAAAGGTCCCACTCAATGAGCTTCCAGCCGACCCAGTCAATTATCTGCCATGAACTCACCTCATGATTTCCTGCATCAGATACCGGTACCCTGTCATCCACACAAAAGCGTATTTTATTCCTGCTCCCATCACCAAAAATATACGCCTGCAGGACATAACTTGTGTCAAAGTGGACACTCCTTGGAGCCGATCCACTCATATACAATCTCAAGAGCCAGGAATCAACACTGGCATCCCACTCGTAATTCAGTCCCATAGATTGCGTACTATTGGTCAGCAGATTCACAATCTCCTGATTTGCAATTCTAACTGTTTCCCCTATCACCCCTGTTGTACTACCACTTTGAGTAGGTTCATACCAATTACTCACACCTCCCTCAAAATTATCAATTCCGGTTATTGTGAAGTCTTCAGTACCGGTTAAGAAAGGTGTAATTGACGTTTCCGTTATCTCATTCCCCAGTTCATCTTTCAAACCGGGTTGGACATATACGATATACCAATCATTCGGATTTAATTTTTGATCTGAAAAGAAATTTAAGGTACTTCTGTTATTAACGACATAATGATTGAGTTTTCCGGGGACCAGACTGTTATCGGCATATCGCTCGACCTCAAAAATTTCTTCGCTGACACTCGATGAATCCAATACTTCATTATATGTGTGGCTGATGATAGGATGAATCTCTGTATTTCGCTGATCATATCCGGGATATGTTTCGATGAGCTCCGGCGCATAATAATCCGCACCGGTTCTGAAACTTAATGTATAATCATCACCACCATTACCATCCCCATTACCATCAAATTTGTGATGATATTTGTCTTCTGATTGACCTGAAATTGTAACTGTATAATCGGTATAAAATTCCAGGATATTTGACTCGATTACTAACTCCTGATCCTGATTTCTCCAGGAGAGACCAGGAAAGATATTCGGGGTAAATACGAGGGTCGATTCAACCGAGGCGGTATTCATCGGACGGCTGAATCTGATTACGATATCCTCAAGGACAGATGCGGCTGTATCACCTTCCTGTGGAATTGTCGTCAGGATATAGGGGGGTTGATATGATATTAAGTCAAAATCCTGAAAAGTAAAGAAATTATCCACCATTTCAACCATCACGGTATCGCTGTAATAACCTTCAGCGCTGGCGATAACCTCCACTATGTCCCCCTCAACCGGATCAAAATAATAAAATCCGTTATGTAGTAGATAAGGATCTTCAGTGTACTTGTAAAACAATGATTCATAGGTATCCGTAATATATAGAGAATCATTTACGGTAATTTGGGCACCGTTTATCGGAGTGGCCGTTTCGGGATTTCTGACAATACCGGTAAGAATGCTTACGGGTGGACGTTCAATGCCATGATAGGCGAGTATAGACCAGAAGAAAGTCATTGCCTCCAATCGTTTCCAGTCATCGTTCATATTGAGCTGATTCTGTGTGGGATTGGTGTGAAAGCCTGCTTCACTTAATTCTGAAGGCATTGTTGTATTTCTGTTCACATAGAGATAAGGTCCTCCGGTTTCAGCACAATAAGTGCTCCCCCAGCTGGTATAAAGATCACAATCCCCAATCGAACCGTAGGTTGTATAGGTTCTCAGTCCATTGGTTAGGTTTCCGATCATGATATCGGACATGGCTTTTCCCCCATTGGGAATTTTTTCATTACCATTATAATACTGCCCCCAGATCATTAAAGTGCTGTTAGACTGTGGTGCTCCGGCATCACTGTGGATGGAATGGAACCAGGCTGTTCCCACACCATTGGCATAATCTGTACGTTGCCCCAATGAAACACTTTGTTGATCGTTGGTACGGGTGATATAGACCGTATCAATATCGGTTTCATTTAATAACATTTCTCTCAGCCTCAAACCAACCCTGAGGTTTTTTTCAGCTTCCGAATATCCGTAGATACCCATATTTTCTGTCCGACTGTGTCCAGGATCAAGACAAATATCCCAGCCACTTAAACCGGCAATCTGAGCCGATAAGGGTATTGTAAAAGCAATTATTAAAACTATCGTATTAAAATACATCCTCATTTATATTCTCCTTATCATATTCTCTTAACCTAACTGCAACTTGTCACCAATTTATCTTTGAATATTAATGAGATAAATCGCTCCGCTTTTCTCTTCATTATAGACTATCTGATTACCATCTGCTGACCAGCATGGATTCATTTCAAGTTGATCTTCACTGTTTGTGACACGGATTTTAGCCGAACCATCAATTGGACTGATAAAAATATCAGCGGATTGAAATTCATACCCGTCATCTTCTGTTATCATATAAACCAGATACTCACTATCCGCTGACCATCGTGCCCTATATCCTCGCCCAAGATCGACCTTTTGTGAGCCATCACTATTGATCACAAACAAATTTCCTCCCAGTACTTCATAGGATATTTTTTTTCCATCCGGTGAAATTTTTATATTCAGACATTCCTGATCACTCAGCACATCAGCAGAAGCCAGCAGATGGTCTGCTGTACCCTGTGTGTAAAGATTTCCATTTTTTAGAAAATATAGCGGTTTCAATAAATCAATCTTAATCTGTTTGCCTGTATTGATAAACTCAAGATTTTTACCGTTGTAATAGTAGATTTGGCTCTCATCGGACGTCCAGCGAGGTAGTGCTGGAATCTCTTTTGCATAATCCGTTAAGACTCTCTCGGACGATTGCTCAATATTAAATATTTTAATCGCGTTCTTGCGATAAGCACCCTCAAACTTTGTCACCGTCGTCAATATTTCCTTGGAATCAGCAGACCATTCTATTCCAAATCCTGCAGACGCTTCTTCCGAAAGTCTTCTCAGCGAACTTCCATCCGGTTTCACAATCCATAATTCATTATAGTTGGCACCAGACAGAGCAATCCATGATCCATCAGGAGACCAGACCGGTTGCATCAAATATATATCTTCATCTAGCACCAATATAGGCTCTCCAATCACTTCAAATTGGACCTGAGAAAAAAGACTCAAAGGAAGATAAATGAAAAATAATAAACCAAACCGTTTCAACATTGCATTCCTCCAATTCATTCAATGATATATTTTTAAACTTCGAATTTTCGAAATAGATCTAAAAGGATCTATTAAAGATAATAAAAAATTAGGAGAATATCTGTGACGGAAGTAATATTTTAAATATAAACTTTATATTGCTATATTTTGACTTATTGATTTTAGAGGATTTTGAATGATGAGTGAATCAAAAATGGATAATAAACGTCCCAGCTGGGATGAATATTTTATTAAATTGGTTGATGAAGTGGCAAAAAGAGCGACATGTGATCGAGGCAAAAGCGGATGTGTCATCGTAAGAGATAAACGAATTCTCTGTACCGGATATGTGGGTTCCCCTCCCGGATTTCCCCATTGCGATGAGGCCGGCCATCTGTTAAAAAAAGTGATCGATGATGACGGCACTCAGCGACAACATTGTATGAGAACCATTCATGCGGAACAAAACGCTATTTGCCAGGCAGCGAAATATGGCATCCCCCTAAATGGCACAACCCTCTACTGCACAATGGAACCTTGCCGGGTGTGCACAATGCTTATTATCAATGTCGGCATCACAAAAGTCGTCACCAAAAAAAAATATCACGCTGCTGCCGAAAGCCGGGAATTATTAAAACAGGCTGGTATTCCGCTTATTGTTCTCGAAGATACTTATGAGACTTACGATAATCAGTAATTAGGAATTAGGAATTTGCTACAAGAATTGATTGATAGACAATCTTTAATTAGTACCTAAAAGTATGAATTAACACCTCGCTTCAGCGAGGTGAAAAGCAGATCATCCCAAATCTACAAGCCGTTTAAACGGCTTACTATTTCGCTTCTGCGGCCGAATCACCTTGATAAATATAGGTGGCAATATGAAAAATGTTTTATGAAAAAAACACCGATAAAAATAACACTTCTCTTCTCAAGCACCCTGACAATTATGGCCAGTGCAACCATCGCCCCTTCACTTCCGCAGATCCAACAGGTCTTTTCAGAACATCCCCAAGCAGAGATATTAACAAAGTTCATACTAACCGTACCTGCACTGTTTATTGCTCTATCCTCACCCATTGTCGGAGCATTAATTGATCGCTTTGGCAGAATAAAAATAATGTTGATCTCTCTGATTGTGTATGGCTTTGGCGGATCATCCGCATATTTCATAGATGATTTATACAGCATTCTGGTTACACGCGCAGTGCTTGGAATTGGCGTAGCTGGTGTCATGACGGTAACCATTACCTTGATTGCTGATTATTTCGATGGAACTGAAAGAAATGCATTCATGGGATTACAAGGTGCATTTGTGGCAATGGGTGGATTTGTTTCAATTACCCTGGGAGGTATTTTAGCAGAAATTAGCTGGCGAACACCATTTCTAATCTATCTCAGTTCATTTATTCTGTTTTTACCCGCACTCATTTATCTTTACGAACCAGAGGTCAAGAAGTATGAAAAAACCAATGATGCAAAATCTCTGGAACCATACCCTCAGATCCTGGTATCGATTATTTATTTAACGGCACTGATTGGAATGACATTATTTTATGTCATTCCAATTCAAATCCCTTTTTATATCAGTGAACAAACAGGAGCCAGTAATACTTTAATCGGACTAGCAATTGCCTTTTCGACATTGTCCTCAGCCATAGTCTCTCTTAATTATAAACAATTTAAAGAAAAACTGGACTTTCCAATCATATATTTTTTATCATTCTTTTTTTTGGGGCTGGGATATTTTGTTATATATTCTGCATCCGAATACTACTTATTAGTTGTCGGACTCTTAATAAGTGGCATTGGTATGGGTGTCCTAATTCCCAATTCAAATGTGTGGGTGGTTAGTCTTTCACCCGAGTCGATGCGGGGACGCCTGGTCGGTGGCCTGACAACCTCCATATTTATTGGCCAATTTATTTCTCCGTTTCTTATTCAACCGGTGATCACGTGGACATCCACGAGTGGTATTTTTCTGTTTGCAGGATTCGGTCTAATTTTTATTTCACTATCATATTTGGGATTTAATCCCCTGATAATAAAGAGTACATGGTTTAAAAAAACATTAAATAAACGAATATTTTGACCATCAATATCATTGTAATAAGATAACATCTGATCGAAGAGGATATGTGGTAAGATTTTATTAAAGATATATTATCCAGTTTATGTGACAAGTCTAAAGTTTTATGAAAAAATACAAGAAACCACAGAGTATCCTGAGAATTACTCTGAGTACTCTGTGGTTATTTTTGTCACTACCAGTTTAATAATAAAGGAAAAAACATGAAATCTAAGGTTGTACTGATACCGATAATCATCATAATCGTAAGCATTATCATCATGGTATCACTTTTTTCATTTAGAACAGATCCGCCTAAAACACCGGCATCTCCCCTGGTAAAAATCGTCGATATTCAGGTAGCGGATCTGCAGGATATTTCCTCAGAAATTACAGGACTGGGTAGACTTGCTTCTGCTCTTCCCCTTGTTCTGTTCAGTGAGGTCTCGGGTGTAGTAATAGAAGGAAGTGTTCCTTTTCAACCCGCACAATATTTCAATAAAGGTGACCTGATTCTAAAAATCGATGATCGACAAATTCAGCTTGATATCAAAAGTGCAAAAAGTGATTTCTTAAATGCACTTTCTTCGGTTTTGCCGGAAATTAAAGTTGATTTTCCCACTGAATTCCAGGTCTGGGAGTCGTACTTTAATCAGTGTGATGTCACGAAACCACTTCCTCCACTTCCTGAACCGCAAAACCAGAAAATTAAACTTTTTCTCAGCCGGTTTAACGTTTATAAACTTTATTTTACGGTCAGAAATCTGGAAATCCGGCTGGAAAAGCACTACTTCTTTGCACCATTTTCCGGTTCGATAATATCTGCAGATTCGCGGATCGGGTCCATCGTGCGCAACGGCAGTCGCCTTGGAGAAGTAATTAACCTTGAAAATTTAGAAGTTGATATACCGGTACCGGCAGAAGACATCGCCTGGATCGATAAGGGCAAATCCGTTGGTCTGGAGTCGGTGGAACTCGGTAAACAATGGCAAGGACAAATCGTACGAATCGGCAATTCTATTGATCCCAGAACACAATCGGTATCCGTTTTTGTAAGACTGATAGAAGACACAAATCGTGAAATTTTTGAAGGGATCTATCTTAAGGCCCATATTCCCGGCAAAACAGTTAAAAATGCTCTCTCGGTCCCACGTAAAGTTCTCTATGAGGATAATTATCTTTATTGTATTAAAGATGGCCGTTTAGATTACAGAGAAGTAAAAATAGCCAGACGTCAGACAGATTCAGTCATTATAACAGAAGGTATTGCGGAAGGAGATACAGTTGTCGCCGAAGTGATGCAGGGTGTTGCCAGCGGCATGTTAGCCCGTCCTAAATCCAGTTTATCAAAGGAAAGGAGTCAATTCTGATGCAGAAGTTCATTTCTTTCCTGGTTAAATATCCCGTTTGGTCAAATGTCATTTTATACAGTACAATCGGATTCGGACTGATCTCGTTATTGCAGATGCGTTACTCCTTCTTCCCGGAAATTCAAACCGGGATTATTCAGATTCAGGTCGCCTATCCCGGCGCATCTCCACAGGAGGTCGAGGAAGGTGTCATACTGAAGATTGAGGAAAACCTGGAAGGTATTGAAGGAATTGACCGAATTACTTCAATATCCAGAGAAAACATCGGATCGGTTAATGTCGAAGCAGAGACCGGTGATGATATTTCCCGTCTCCTCGCCGATGTAAAAAATGCCGTCGACAGAATAAGTTCATTTCCACAGGGAAGTGAGAAACCGGTTATTTTTGAACAAAAGTTCCGCAGCCGAACCCTTTCCATTGTCCTCTACGGAGAAACCAATCTTTACAATCTAAAAGTCATTGCCGAAAACATGAGGGATGACTTACTCGCCTCACCAAAAATCTCACAGGTGGCGATTGCCGGCCTGCCCAAACCCGAGATTTCAATCGAAGTATCAGAATTAAACCTGCGTCGTTTTCAACTCACCTTCAACGAAATCGCCAACGCAGTGCGATCAGCAAACATCAATATTTCAGGCGGTAAGTTTGAGACAACGGAAGAAGAAATACTGATTCGGGCATATGGTCGTAAATATTTTGCCAAAGAGCTTGAAAATATCCCGATCAGAGGCAATCGTGATGGAACGGTGACTTACCTAAAAGATGTCGCTGTTGTCAAAGAACGTTGGGAAGATATTCCGGATAAATCCTATTACAATGGACGCAACTCAGTTGTCTTAAGTGTCGATAAGACGGCGGATGAAGATATCATTGAAGTGGCAAATATCTCTAAAGAAAAGATTCGGGAGTTTAATGAAAACAATCAGCAAATTAAAGCAATATTACTCGATGATCGCACCGTCTCTTTAAGTCAGCGCCTCAACCTGCTAAAAAACAACGGGCTGATTGGATTAGCACTGGTCATCATCACCCTCGGATTTTTTATGAATCTCCGCCTTTCATTTTGGGTTTCAATCGGAATTCCATTTTCCTTTGCCGGTATGTTTATTGTAGCCAATCTGGTCGGTATTACGATTAATGCGATTTCAACTTTTGGTATGATTATCGTTGTCGGTATACTTGTTGACGATGCGATCGTTGTCGGTGAAAATATTTTTGCCCATTATGAGCGTGGAAAATCAGCAGTTCGTTCGGCAATCGACGGAACGATAGAGATGATTGCACCTGTTTTCACTTCGGTGACAACAACAATCGTTGTTTTTCTTCCTTTCTTTTTTCTGGATGGCTTCTTAGGAAAGTTTATCTGGCACATGGCCCTGGTCGTGGTTGCTTCCCTGGCATTTTCTCTGGTCGAGGCATTTATTATTCTGCCGTCCCATCTGGCTCATTCTAAGGGACTGCACCCTCACAAAGATGACTCACCCGTAAGAAAAAAAATTGAGGAATTTATTCATTTTCTGATCCATAAATTATATGCCCCTTCACTTCGGTTTGCAATAAAACATAAATGGATCACACTGACGGTTCCTATTGGTTTTTTTCTGATTACAGTGGGTCTTCTGGGAGGCGGTCTTATTGGAATCACCCCATTCCCCTATATTGACGGGGACACGTTACCCATCAATGTATCTCTTGTATCCGGTAGTCAGGAAGCAGATACGGATTCATTATTAAGTCGATTAGAAAAAGTTTCTCTTGAAGTAAATGAAGATCTTAAACGTCAAAGAGAAGACGGAAAAGATGTTATCTTAGGCATTAGACGGGAAATAGGACGCAATGATTTCGGAGAGGCCGGAAGTAATACCGGAAGATTAACACTTGAGCTTCTTGATGGTGAAACACGAAATATGGATAGTTTTGTCATTGCCTCTCAAATACGTGAAAAGGTAGGTACGGTCCCGGAAGCTCAGAATATTACTTTTGGTCGTCAGGGATTTTTTGGCAAACCAATTTCAATCAGTCTTTTAGGAAATGATCTTAATCAGTTAAACAGAGCAAGAGATTTGTTGATGGCAGAATTAATGAATATGACCGCTCTTAAAGATATCACAGATTCAAATCAAGAAGGCCGAAGGGAATTGAACATCACCTTAAAGCCAAGAGCCTATGCCTTAGGCCTCCGCTTATCCGATGTTGCCGGTCAGGTCAGACAGGGTTTTTTTGGACAGGAGGTACAACGTATCCAACGTGGCCGCGACGAAGTCAAGGTTTGGGTTCGCTACAGACCGGAAGACCGGAAAGCACTGGGATTTTTAGATCAGATGCGTATCCGAACTCCTGCCGGAGAGGAATATCCCTTTAGTGAATTAGCAGCCTATGAAATAGAACGGGGCCTGATTGTCATCAATCACCTGGATAAAAAACGCGAGATCAAAGTAGAAGCAAATCTGGCCAATGAAAAGGATGATTTACCGCCAATACTGGCAGAGATCCAAAATAATATTTTACCGCCGATTTTAGCACAGATACGAGGTGTTCAGGTATCCTTTGAAGGACAGTCGAGAAGCAGAGACAAAGAGGCAAAATCAATGCAACGGGCTTTTCCCCTTGCCCTGTTAGGTATGTTTATTCTGGTTGTACTGGTTTTTCGATCCTATATCCAGGCATTTTTGATATTCTCACTGATTCCCTTAGGAATTATTGGCGCGATTTGGGGGCATGGCATCCAGGGCGTGCAGTTATCCTTTCTGTCAATGTACGGTATCCTCGCCCTTTCTGGTATTATTATCAATGATAGTATCGTTTTGATCGATCAAATTAATCGTAATTTACGGAACAACCAAAAAATCATCGAGGCTGTTTTCAACGCAGGCATTGCCAGGTTCAGGCCCATTTTGCTGACCACGTTTACAACCTCCTTCGGACTGGCTCCCATCATTCTTGAAGGAAGCCGTCAGGCCCAATTTTTAATCCCGATGGCAATTTCCGTTGCCTATGGATTAATTTTTGGTACATTTGTTCTTTTACTCGTCTTACCGGCCGGCTATCTGGCAATGAATAAAATCAGATATTGGATTTCCAGTTTAACTTCAAAAGAAATAACCTATGAAAGCATTGAACCGGCGGTGAAGGAGTTGAAAACTTAATGTGGGATGTGGGTTTCGGAATACGGGATTTGAGATATGGGATATGAGATGTGAGATGCCGGATTACAGATTTGGAGTGATGGAGTACTGAAGAAGGGATACCAGTAAATTATGCCAGACTGCAAAGGGATCGAATATAAATAAGCTGGCCATTGTAGGGGCATGGCGTGCCATATCCATGATGTTCACCAGCAAATACTTGTCAGGATCGACGAGATAGACGACCTGTAGGGGCGGGTCTCTGTGCCCGCCCTTAGATAACGATTTTGAAGATCCAATAATCAACAAGGAAGTTCCAAGGATCAAGTAAGGGATCTCTGAGCTGGGTAGATTGACGATTGGAAGATTGAACACCGTAGGTGTTCCACTATTGTAGTCCAGCACATGCTGGACGACCTAAAAGTAGCCCCGGATGACGAGTCCCGAGGGGAGGCAGGAATCCGGGGAGATGATGTAAATTTAAACCTGGAAGTCCCATCGGGATGACCCAATTACTTTTATAGAAGAAAATGAATCAATATAAATAACATTAGATATTTAACAGGTATGAATATGTTTAAAGCACTAATCCTAGCCATTTTTCTAATCGGCCTATCCTTCGCCCAGGACTACATGACCGCGGAGGATGCGATCCGAATCGGCTTAAAAAACAATTTTGATATTCAGATAGCGCGTAATGATGTAAAAATTGCTGAGAATAACATAGGAAAAGGTACCGCTGGATTTTTACCAACGCTTGATTTAACCGGAAATTATCAGAAATCACGAACGGATCAGGACACCAACTCTCCATTCAGTTTTGGCTCGACCACTTCAGACAATCTAGGGGGAAGAGTTACTTTGAATTGGACGCTCTTTGATGGATTTGGCATGTTTGTTAATAATGATCAATATAAACAATTAGCCGTCTTAGGAGAATATCAGTCACGTGATATTATAGAAACCACGGTTGTTGCGATTTTAAGTGCCTTTTTTAATCTCGTTCAACAAGAACAATTGCTTGATGTGGCCATCAGTGCCAAGGAGATATCTAAAACCAGACTCGATAAAGAAAAGGTAAAACAGGATCTGGGCAGTGCTTCATCAACGGATTACTGGAATGCACAGGTATCTTATAATAATGATAACGCAACGCTCATCAATCAGGAATTACGACGGCTGATCGCTCAGAATGATTTAAATGTCCTTTTGGGACGTGACGCTGATACACCCATTCAGGTTGCCAAGAAAATTCTTATTCCAGATCTGGCATATAATTATGAGGAGATATTAGAGTTAGCAAAAAAACAAAACAGTCGGCTTATTGTGGCAAAACAGTCCAAAAAAGTCGCTGACAATAATGTGTCATTAAGTTCTATCTACTTTTATCCCCGGTTGTCGTTCATTGCCAATTATGGATATGATGAACGTTCTGTAAACAGCGATAGCCCCAGATTTGAAGATCCTGTTGAAACCATCAGCCGTGACGGTATAGTTGGTCTCAACCTTACCTTTAACATTTTTAACGGATTTCGTGATAAAATTGACCGCCAAAATGCCCGCTTAGAAGCGCAAAATCAGGAGTATGTCTTACAGGATCAGGAAAATAAGATCGCCTCAGCCGTGAGGGAAAAGCTGGAAACTTTTTATAAGCGGATGGAATTAATCGATCTGGAAGAACAGAATGTGATTGCAGCGGAGAAGAATCTTCAGCTGAATCAGGATCGTTATAATATCGGTGCCGCCAGCTCTCTGGAATTCAGAGACGCACAGGTGAATCTCATCCGATCACAGAGCACCCTGATCGTTGCCCGCTTCCAGGCTCGCATCACCCGACTGGAAATTGAACAACTGATGGGAAATTGGGAAATTCCCCAATAGTCATTTTTGGCTTTTACTAATTAAATCTTTCTCATATATTTCCGATAATTATATCTGAGTATTCTCCATCACCCTGATATATCACTATATCAATCAGTATTAGGAGTCCACTATGGGACAAAAGACAAAAGCGAAGGATAATAGTGTGTCTAAAAAGAGCGATTCAGAAAGCCCTTCTCTTTCAATAAATAATTCCAATAAGACAATTGACAAAAAAACCTATGAACGTGAGCTTGTAAAGTTACAAATTGAACTGGTGAAACTGCAGGAATGGATCAAACTTCAGAACCTTAAAGTGGTTGTTCTCTTCGAAGGAAGAGATGCTGCCGGAAAAGGTGGGACCATCAAACGTATCACAATGAGGTTAAATCCCCGTATCTGCAGAGTCGTCGCCCTGGGCGTGCCGACGGAAAGAGAGAAGACACAATGGTATTTCCAGAGATACGTTTCACACCTCCCTGCTGCAGGAGAAATGGCTCTTTTTGACCGAAGCTGGTATAACCGTGCAGGTGTTGAGCGGGTAATGAAGTTTTGTACAGAAGAAGAATACCGTGAGTTTTTAAGATCCACACCGGAATTTGAACGTATGCTGATCAGATCGGGAATCATTCTGATCAAATACTGGTTCTCTGTCAGTGATGAGGAACAGGAAAGAAGATTTCAGGCGCGGCTCCATGATCCTACAAAGCGTTGGAAATTGAGCCCTATGGATCTGGAATCAAGAAGACGTTGGGAGGAGTACTCCAGAGCCAAGGATGAAATGTTTGCCTATACAGATATAAAGCAGGCCCCCTGGTATGTGGTCAATGCCGACAACAAAAAGAGAGCCCGCTTAAATTGCATCTCTCATCTTTTATCTATGTTTGAGTATAAAGATCTTACCCCAAATAAAATTAAACTACCTCCGCGCGTAGAAAGAAAAAGTTATGTGCGCCCACCGATTACGGATCAAACTTTTATTCCGGAAAAATACTAATTATTTTAAAAGGATCATTTTTTCACTTCTCTATCCTCTCCGGTGAATAATCCATAATAATACACACCACTGCCGTATCCTGTGGCATCCCATTTTACCTGATGATAACCTGCTTTCTGTTTTTCATTAACGAGAGAGGCAACTTTTTGTCCTAAAAGATTGTAAATATTTAATTCAACAATACTCACAACCGGTAGCCTATAACGTATAGTTGTTATCGGATTAAATGGATTCGGATAATTCTGAATCAGTTCAGGATGATTAGGTAAAACAGTTGCTTCGTGTTGAGGTTTGATGGCAGTCACTTGGTTATAAAGATCAACTATTTCGGACTCCCCGAGCGCTCTTTCATAGATCCTGATTTCATCCAGAGCACCAAAAAACTTATAGCCTTCATAGTTTGACCTGTATCTCCCAATATATATATCATCTGTACTATATTCACCCAGTGATGTATATTTAACCTGGGATTCCACTTGATTGATCAGTTCACTGTTATAATAGGATTTTACATAACCCGTATCAAACATTACCGCGATATAGTTCCACTCCCCCATTCCAAGAAAGTTACTTACATCAGAAGCGCCAATCGTTGTATAACCAAATTCACCATAATTTGCCAGATACACATACCAAGATATGCAGTCGCCTCCACACGAGTCTACAGAACTCAAGGAAAACAGCCAGTCACCTTGCTGAGGAGCTGCATACCACTTTCCTAAAAACTTTGAACCTCCCGCTGCAAAACTATCCGGTTTAATCCATAGGGATATAGACATTGAAGAATCTGTATCCAGCCAATCTGAGTCGGGAATAAGGATGTAGTCATCTATACCGTCAAATTC
>Ga0209536_100010289_pt1 | contig 13814 bp, 11 predicted proteins | sample DeeMarSeWOR28_12_FD_187461 | JGI IMG/M metagenome (GOLD analysis project Ga0209536, IMG submission 187461) | Marine sediment microbial communities from White Oak River estuary, North Carolina - WOR-2-8_12 (SPAdes) (version 2) | ecosystem: Environmental > Aquatic > Marine > Intertidal zone >...
GCGCAAAGGACGCTATGCAGAGCATCAGCAGAACGAGAATGGATGAAGATGCCTACGTGCAAGCTGCCAAGTGCTACATCGAGGGTGACATAGCGGGCGCCAAGAAACAGTTGGAGATTTCGCTTAAGCTTCGCCCGGCATACACCGAGGCTCTGAGGCTGAAGGACAAACTAGATGCTGATGCGGCCGAAGGCATGGTCATAGAGAGTGCCGACACCGAGGACGATCCTGCATGGTCGGGGAAATAGCCATTGTCGGGAAGGTGAACGGCGACTTGAAGTAAAAGCACGATCGGGGCAATTGTTTTGAGATTCAGAAAAAGTCTATATGCAATAGTCGCGCTAACAGTAGCGTGCAGCCTGTTAACGGTGGGCCTGACCGAATGGCGGGACTCCGGAGACGAGGAAGGTCCGCATGCTCGCGGGTATCTGGAGCGGATACCTGTTGTGCCGGCGTATTGCATTGCTTCGGCATTGGGCGTGATTCTACTCGGCTGGAACTGGCTAGGGCTGGCCGAAGTGATCACGTCCATTGCCGGAATCACTACTGACGACAAAACGGATGACCTCTGTCGGAGCAAAAGGCTTTTCGCCCTGCCAACGGTGTCAAAGGCAAACGAATTACACGTAGCACTTGCCGAGCGTATGGACGAGCTTACAACTCGCACCGGCGAGTACGCAAAGCAGGTCAAGGATTTGCAGCTTCAGATTCAGCTTTCGCAAAAACGCACGCAAAACACCGAAGCGATCATCTACAGCATTCGCGATGCCGTCATAGTTGTCGATGAATTCGACAAATTGTTGATGGCGAACGAAGCGGCCGGGCGGCTGTTCAATTTCGATTTCAGGCAGTCGCAGCACAAACATCTCGACGATCTGATAGGCACCGACAAGACTGAATTCGCAGATTTCCTGAGCCGAAGCAAGCAGAGTAAGGGCCAGGCAACGAGGCAGGAAATCGAGTTCACCGACGGCAATGAACGAAAGACTTTTGACTGCATCGTCTCGTGTGTTTACGACCACAACAAAAAGCTCTGCAGGGCGGTGGCGGTGTTGCACGACATCACACGTGAAAAGGAAATATCTCAACTGAAAAATGATTTCGTGGGGCACGTATCGCACGAGCTGAAGACGCCGCTCGCTTCAATCACGGCCTATTCGGAGATGCTCGCCGACGGCGAAGCCGCCGACGAAGAAACGAGAAAAGAGTTCTACTCGGTAATTCAGAACCAGGCGAAGAGACTTAACCGGTTGATTGAAGACATCTTGAACACTTCGCGCATCGAATCGGGTCTGATAAAGATAAGCAAAGAGCCGATCAGCCTGGCAATACTTGTCGAAGAACAGTTGCAGATGATAAAGAGCTATGCTGAAGAGAAGAATATCAAGGTCACCAGACAAAAACCGATTGTCTTCGACCAGGTGAACGTAGACAGGGACATGATATCGCAGGTTATAGTCAACCTGCTCAGCAACGCTGTCAAATACACTCCTTCGGGAGGCTCTGTGAGAATTGAAACCGAGGTCGACGACGTTGAATCGCTGGTTCGCCTCAGCGTCGTCGACACTGGGGTCGGAATACCTGAAGACGAAATTGACCATGTCTTCGACAAATTCTACAGGGTAGGTGCCAACAAAAAGCAGGCAAAAGGTACGGGCCTCGGCCTGAACCTTGTCAAACAAATAGTGGAGAAGCTGCACGACGGCCGGGTATTCGTTGAAAGCCAGGTCGGCGTGGGAAGCACTTTCGGCTTTGAAATGCCTCTGGCAACAGGGCAGGCCGCTCCAACGGTATAGGAACTATGGTCAGAATTCTAAGCGTCATCAATTGACTTTCTTGTGGAGGTGGGACAATGGCAGACAAAACAGTATTGGTTGTGGACGACGAGATACACATTGTTCACATAGTTGCAATAAAACTGCGCAACAATGGCTATGAGGTCATCTCGGCCGACAACGGCGCCGAAGCTCTTGAGCTGGCGCTGAGAGAAAAGCCGGACATTGTCGTAACGGACTACCAGATGCCGGTAATGACGGGCCTGGAACTCGTGGAAAAGCTTCGGCAGCATGAGGAGACAAAGGATATACCGGTGATTATGCTGACTGCCAGGAGTTTCGCTATCGAGCAAGAGCAACAGGAGGCCCTGCAAATATCGGGATGCCTCAGCAAGCCGTTCAGCCCCAGGGAGCTGTTGGGTGACGTTGAAGACATTCTTTATCAGAAACAATTGATAGGTGATGACTAATGGCCAGAACTAGCCTGTAATCGAGCAAAGACTATGGATGCAACAGCGAGAAGAAATATAGGCCCTTCGCGGCTTGCCGAACTCGACCGATTCGGCAAAAGAATCAATGAGCTCGGTGTCAATTTCGCAGTCAGCGATGACAAGGGCGAACTCGCATTGGTCTGTGAAGGCGGCACGTTTAAGAGCAGCACGGAGCAATTGGCTCAGTGGAGCCGCCATGTCCTTGACCAAGACGACCCGGCGGCCGTATCCGGCGAGGCCGGCACACCTGTGTGGCGATTCGATGGCACCAATGGAGGTCTTGCTGTTGCCCTGAGATCTGCTCGTCTCGGAAACAAGCCTCAAGAGATTGTCGCCACAGCCCTGATAGACTTGGGAGATATGGCGTCGTCTCTCGCCGGCAACACAGCGAGCAAGACAGCCAATAACGACCCATTACGACCGGACAGCGAGTATTTTGCCGAGATGCTCAGGCTTTTGGCCGAGAAATTCCAGGCAGAGACAAAAGCGGAAAAACAAATTGAGGAGGTCAGCACCGAACTGTCGCAAACCTACGAAGAGCTGGTTCTGCTTCACAGACTCAGCACGAACATGAAGGTTACCGAAGCGGATTCCAACTTTCTGCAGATGGCTTGTGACAGCTTGACGGAAATTGTCTTTGTCGAAGGTATTGCAATATTGCTCGAAAAGACGGTCAACGGCGCGCAGCAATGGGTCGTAGCCGCCGGTTCGGGCCTGATCGATATGGACGAGCAGACCGCTGTGATTCTTCAATGCCGCCTGGCCGAAGAAATAAACAAGGGCAAGGAGGCATTGCTCGACAGCGAAGTGGACTCGGTTTTTGAATACGAATGGCCTCGCAGGGTAAAGAATATTATCGCGGTGCCGTTGTTCGGCAAGGGAGAGGCCGAGCCGCATTTTGCCGGAGCCGCCCAGAACGGTAACCGTATAATGGGGCTGATGGTCGCGATCAACAGGATCGGCAAGCAGGATTTCGACAGCACCGATATCAAGCTGTTCAATTCGGTGGCCGGCGGCTGCGCCGTGTTCATCGAGAACGGCAGACTGTTCAAGGATCTCAAAGAACTATTCATCGGTTCGCTGAAGGCGTTGACAAGCAGTATCGATGCCAAAGACAAGTATACACACGGACACTCCGAAAGGGTCGCGTACATTTCTCGATGGATCGCCGAACGGCTCTGCGACACAGAGCCTCTTGAGGAGGAACAAATCCACAGGATATATCTGGCAGGCCTGCTGCACGACATAGGAAAGATAGGAATCGATGAGTCGGTGTTGCGCAAGACCGGCAAGCTGACGGATCAGGAGTTTGCCTGCATAAGAAAACATCCGTTGATAGGCGCAGGTATATTGAGGGAAATAAAGCAGATGCGTGACATTGTGCCGGGCGCGTTGTCTCACCACGAGCGGGCCGATGGCAGAGGGTACCCTGATGGTTTGACGGGCGAGGAAATACCGTTGGCAGGCAGGATTGTCCAGCTGGCGGATAGTTTCGATGCGATGACGTCTAGGCGGACTTACAGAGATGCCATGAGTGTGGAAAAGGCTATCGAAGAAATCGAGAAAGGATTGGGTACGCAATTCGACGAGAAGATCGGCAGAATATTCCTCGAAAGCGATATTTACCAACTCTGGGACACCATACGAGACGGCTTCAACGAGGTCTATGACAACAGAGATCCTGAGGAATACGGCGCGGCCGCTGTGGGGACGCTAATCAGATGAAACTCAAAAGACAGGATTATAACGATGTCACGGTCGTCGAGTTGCATGGCGATCTGGATGCGGACGTTGTGGAATTGTTTCAAAACACAATTACCGATATTGTGACAAAACGCCAGACCGGCATCGTGCTCGATATGAGCGGTGTGGGTTTTATAGATAGCCAGGGGCTGGAGCAGTTGTTGTGGACGCGCGACTATTGCAACGAGAACATGCGCGAGTTGAGATTGGCCGGGCTCGATGAGAACTGCGCGAGAATCCTGGAAATAACCCGGCTTGCAAGCGAGTTCGCCTGTTATGCCGAACTTGCAGAGGCGGTAAAAAGCTTCGCATAGGTGTGCCGGAGCCGGGAGAGGTCCGGCGGAATTCGGGAAACAGGATATGAGCCAGATAGCGGTTGAAAACAAGAGGCAGCTCGGACAACTGCTGCTCGAACGCAAGATAGTGACCGCCGAGCAGATTAAAAGGGCTCTCACTGAGCAAAAGGACAAGGGTCATCGCAAACTGCTCGGCGAGCTTCTGGTAGAGATGGGCTATTGTACGGAGAACCAGATAGCCTCGGCGCTGGCCAAGGCTTACGACGTGCCGTACGCGCAGGTGAGCCCGAAGATATGCGACCCGAAAGTGCTCGAGAAATTGCCGAGGGATTTTCTCGAGGAACACATCGTACTGCCGCTGTTCGAGGTTCATGGTGTGCTCACAGCGGCTGTCAGTGAGCCGGCAAATGTCTTCTTGATAGATGAAATTGAGCGGATAAGCAACTGCAAAGTCCAGATAGTATGCTCGACAAGCAAGGACATTAAAGCCACCCTGCAGACGTATCTGCCCGCCGCCAACGTCTTTGTCATCGACGATATCATCGACGACGATGGGCTGGAAGACTTTTCTCTGATAGAGAACATTACGCAGGACATAAGCAATCTCGAGGAGATAGCAGGCCAATCGCCGGTGGTAAAGCTGGTCAACTATCTGCTCTATAACGCCGTTAGAGAAAATGCCAGTGACATCCATATCGAGCCTGACGACAAAAAACTGAGGGTCCGTTACCGGGTGGACGGCAGGCTGTACGAGAAACTCGGTCTGCCTCATCAGATGCACGCGGCGATAGTCTCCCGCGTCAAGATAATGGCCGAGCTGGACATTGCCCAGCGGCGCCTGCCGCAGGACGGAGGCATCCATGTCCTGGTAGAAGGCAGGCCCATCGACCTGCGAGTGTCGGTCATGCCGGGCAACTTCGGCGAAAAGGTGGTTATCAGGGTCATCGATCCGCAGAAGGTTCTTTTCAATCTCGAATCGCTCGGCTTTACACTCGAGAACCTCAAGTTGTTCAGAAAAGTGGTACAGGTTCCTAACGGCATAGTCCTGGTGACAGGTCCGACCGGTTCGGGAAAGAACACGACGCTTTACGCCGCCCTGTCCGAACTGAACAACGATGATGTCAATATCTGCACGGTCGAAGATCCCGTGGAATGCAATATTGTAGGTATAAATCAATTTCAGGTGAATCCAGCGGCAGGTTTTGAATTCTCGACGGCTCTGCGAAGTCTCTTGAGGCAGGACCCGGACATAATAATGGTTGGTGAGATTCGCGATCAGGTAACGGCCAACATCGCCGTGCAGGCGGCGCTCACCGGTCACCTGGTCCTTTCGACCCTGCATACCAATGACGCCCCCGGAGCGGTGACGCGCCTGCTGGATTTAAACATCGCGCCTTATCTTGTAAGCGCTTCATTGATTGCGGTTCTGGCCCAGCGTCTTGTGCGCAAAATATGCCCGAACTGCAAGAGCGAATATGAGCCGCCCTCGAGCATAAGGAAGATAGTCGAGAAATCCGGCGGGAAGTTCGAGGAATTCTGTCGCGGGGTAGGCTGCAAGAAATGCCGGAACACCGGTTTTGCGGGCCGAATAGCCATTCACGAGCTGTTCGTGCCTAACGAAGAAATCATGGAGATGATCAGCGACCGGGTGGGTCTGAAGAAACTCCGGGCAAAGGCGCTTCAGAGTGGAATGGTTTCTCTGCAATCCGACGGAATTGAGAAGGTAAGAGCGGGAATTATCTCGATTGAAGAGGTGCTGCGGACAACGCAGGCGGAGGTATAGGCGATTTTCGATTTGCTAATTTCGACTGAGGCGACAGCCAGCACAATCGCAAATTGGCAATCGACAATCGACAATGAATTATGAGTGTTTCGGCAACAAAAACCAAGCAGCCTTTACCGGCGGCCGAAAGTGACAGGTCACCGTCCGGTTTCCATTCCGCGGTGCACCATGAGTTCGGTAAGACGTGGCAACAGGCTCAGAACAGGCCCGGCGCCGAGCTGCGCGGAGCAAAGATAAAGTCGACCGAGCTTATACTGTTCACAACACAACTGTCGGTGATGCTTGACAGCGGCGTCGTGCTAAGCGATGCCCTCGATGCGATAGCGGAGTCAGCCTCGGTGCGGAATTCCGGGGCATTCAAATGGATCATCGCGGACGTCTCCGAAAAGGTCAAGAGCGGCGAGAATTTTTCAAGTGCACTGGCCAGCTATCCCAGGATTTTCAGCGCGATGTTCATCAGTATGGTCAAGGCCTCGGAGGCCTCGGGCAAAATGGCGGAGATGCTCAGTGTGCTCGCCGGCTATCTGAATTTCGAATCCGAAACGCGCAAACGCATCAAAGGGGCCCTCACATACCCTTTCATCATGGCGCTGATGGCGGTGGCGGCTACTGGAACGCTGATGTTCTTTGTCCTTCCTCGCTTTATGGGAATCTACGAAGCCAGAGGGGCTGCCCTGCCCAAGCTGACGCAGATGCTCGTGCGCTTCAGCAAGCTGCTGGGAAATTTCGAGTTCATGACCGGCGCGGTGACAGTGGTGATTTTCGCCGGGACCGGACTGTACTGGTGGGCACGGACCGTCAGCGGCCGGCGCGTAATAGACTACATCAAGATCCACACCCCTGTGATCGGCACAATGTTCATAGACACGGTTGTGACGCGCAGCATGCGGATCATGGCGACGATGATCAACACCGGCGTAAGCCTGCTCGACTCGATACGCGTAATACAGGGCTCCTGTCAGAACTACTTCTTTCAGCGGCTTTGGATCGACGTCGACGAGAGGATCCAGGACGGTTACCAATTATCGGAGTCCATACTGATCTCATCGGACCGTGAATTGATCGCGCCGGGGATCATCCAGATGCTCCGAGCCGGAGAAAAAAGCGGCAAGCTCGGAGAGGTCTGCGATAAGGTGTCGGTATTCTACGAGAAGAAGCTGGAAAATTCGATCAGAAGCGTCATGGCGCTCATAGAGCCCGTGATGATAGTAATAATGGGCAGCATCATCGGGACAATCGCAATTGCTCTGCTTCTGCCGGTCTTCAGAATCTCGAGCGTGATCGCGCATTAGTTTCGTATTGCGTATTGTGTGGTGCGTATTGCTTACGATACGTGCAGAGCCTTAGCTGCTAATTGCTGGAACAAACCGCGGATTCCGCGGATTACACAGATGCACTATCAACAAATTTCATTCGCATCAGAACACGAAAATGTACTCACACAAAGTGTACCGTTCCACCCTATAATTTCCCCCATTGCGCCAGAAGTCACACACTACTCAGTTCCGGGTTTGTAAAATCTGAAGAAATCCCCCTTCAGATCCAAAACGGGCGTCCCATCGAAGGCATCGATATCCTTCACTTCGATAATGTTCTCTCTGATCTCAATTATATCACATCTGCTTATCGCGATCAGGTTCGGTCGAAAAGGAGAATGAGTCGCGAACACGCCCGTCAGCGGATTGCTCTTGTCGGCCCTCGGATGGACCTGCAGGATGGCTCTTTGTTCCGGCGTGTCGTTCTTGTCGAACCAGTAGACCACAGTTGCATATGAATGCTCTTCTAGCCCCTTCAAACCTGCCAGGTACCGTTCATCCAGGACGATGAACGACTTTCCCTCCGTCTTCAGCACTTTGCCGATAGGATAGACTGTGAATGACCGCTCCTGCGCTACGGCGCTCTCCGGGCCCTTTGACTGCTGATTTTCTTCTTCCTTAGCCTTCAAACGTTCACCAATCAAATCGCGGGGCAAATCCGACAACAGCCTGCCGGAGCCCTCACCATCGGCAAGGTCAGATACGGCATCCTTGAAGCGAAAGGCTTCGACTTTGCTCCAAACGTCTTCACTGCCGTCGAGACCTGCAAGAAAATTATCCCATTGATCTCGTTGCTCGGAATCTAGACCTTTATACCAGAGACTATACTGAACAAGCCGGCTATCCTGAAGCACAACTTTGCCGAAATGCTCCTGCTGGTAGGTATCATCTGCCATGCCGATAGTGGCGTAGCACAGGAACGGCAATTCCTCCTTCCTAATTCGGTGAGACCAGCTCAGCTGCCCCGTTCGCTCATTCCACTGCCCGTTCGTTTCGTATGGCTCTGCCGGGCAGATCAGGCTTATGTTGACTTTGTATGTTTGTGAGCCGAAGATCTCCACAAAGAACATATCGAAGAACTCCTTGGGCACATCGTCGATCGCGTTTTGAAGATCACACGGATCGAGCACCAGGTCAGGATCTCCTGTTCTTTCGCGAGCCTCTCTTGTGAGCCTTTCACGCAATGAGGCAGATTCACTGAACCGGATCAGTGACGCTCTCAAAGTGTTGGGATCCTCAAGGAATTCCAGCTCTTCTTCCAGCTCTTCGTCTTCTCGCAGTTCCAGTTTTTCCGGGATAAGACGCCTGAAATAGGACAATGCGAATTCTTCCCTGTCGGTTGACGCGGCCAGAAGGCTGATATCGTCCATGGTAAAATAATTCCGCTCATACAGATACAGAAGGATTCTGGCGAACGCCTCGTCGGAATCGTCGGATACCCGGCTGCCGACCCAGCTGTAGAGTGACAGGTTCTTGATGTCCTCTCTCAACGTTTCATCACAGAATTTCCGGAGCTTATCGAAATTCGGATTTTCTCCCAATTCTATCTGCAGCCAATCCATGAGCAGATCCACAAGCCGATTCGCCTGACCGAATGCACCCTCTATCTCAAAGGCCTGAGCATCTTTTCCTCTGAGCCTTTCTACATATATAAAGGTACTCCCCATCGGATTCTTGAGGTGCACGTACGAACCGTAGCCGCCGATATCTTTGGGCAGAGTATGGCCGAAAGACCCTTCAAACGTGTTCTTGTCGATCTGATTGTCGTACAGTTCACCGAGTCTCTTACGCACGTCATCCGGTGTATTCTCCGAACAGACGATTTGACGACCAATCCTCTCGCCATCGGGTTCCATCCGAATCGTGTACTCATACTCGTCGCACCCGCAAAATGGCACGAAACATAATGCAATCAAAAGAAAGTTCTTGCGCCTCATATTTTCATACTCCTCGGTATTTGTTCTCCGACAGAACTGGTTCTCTCCTCTCCCCTGCCCAGATGATGCGACCACACTACTTCTCTCTCGATAAGCATACATCATCTCCGCCGCAACTGCCGGGACTCCAGCTTCATGACCCACCATTATAAACGATCCTTTCAGATTAACGAGAGAAATAGTCTGTCGGAGCCAACGACGGAGCAAGCTGGACCGATACCACGTTGTCACTGGCAATGGGGCTGATGAGACGGCTTTTCTGCGTAGTATCGTAATCACTGCCGGTGATGCCAAAGGTCCTATGTTGGATGTTGGGTACGGTGCCAACTTCAGACTCCGCTGAGGTGGTGAGCTTTGCGACTACCAGATCAGTCCAGCTGTCATAGACTGGACCTTGGGCGAGAACCCAGTCGTTCCAGGCGGCGGGACGTACAACTTTCAAAATAACCTGACCTCCGACCAACGCGGTGTTTCGCGTGGCCAAAGCTGTCTGGATGACTAGAGCCAATTAGCGAGAGTCGCGATTCTGCCCTTTGTGTGGACTGTGACGGCCTTGCGTGCGGGCTTCGTCATCGGTGAACGTAGAGAAGGATATGCGCCGAATCTGGCGTATGGGCCTTGATTTGCGGCATTTTTCGTCAAAAAAAGGTTGCATAAGAGAAGCTGTTAGGATACAATATGAATACATGAAAGGCTTTTTGCCGGAAGCCCCACAGGAAAATCATGGTAAGGCCGTTCGATCGGCTGTTGGAGATAGGTGATTATGGCAGGCATGTTCTATTCGTTGCAGGAGACCATCGAGAAGCTCAATAAGACCGAGGAGCAGATCAAGCAGATCGTGGCAGAGGGCGGGCTGCGCGAGTTTCGTGATGGCCCGAGCCTGCTCTTCAAGGTCGAGGAAGTCGAGGCTTTGATACCGCAGGGCCAAGATGTGACACTTGAAGAGGCTTTGGAGCCCGAGGCTGAGGATCTGGAGCCGGTAGCTCTTGAGGCCGAAGACGCCGAGCCTTCGGAACTGGAACCTGAGGATCTGGAGCCGGCAGCTATCGAACCCGATGCGCTGGAACCGGATGATTCGGAACCGGCAGTCCTGTTGCCCGAAGACCTGGAACCTGAAGAGGTGGAACCGGAAGTCTCTGCCGAAGAGCCGTCAGATGCTGGACTATCTGACTTTGACATCGAGGCGCTCGGGGATACGGCAGCGGATATCCCGGACATCGAATCGCTGGAATCGGAAATGCTCGAACCCGAGGCGCTCGAGCCGGAAGCTCCAGCACCGTCAGACACGGATGATATCCTGTTGGCCCCGGAAACGGGAGCCCCGGCAATCCCAAGCGATCTGACCGATGCCGACACCGCAATAACGAGCATGGGAACTAACGTTCTCGGTGAGTCGGACGCTGGTTACGACATAACCGACGACACGATGGCCGAGACCGCGATTCCGATGGGGACCGCCGGTACGACTCCCGAGGTGCCGTTGGAAGAGATCGAGGAAGATGTAAACCTGGACAGCTTCGGCTCAGGCTCAGGACTTCTGGACCTTTCGCTGCAGGCCGATGACACGTCGTTGGGCGGCATTCTCGACGAGATCTATACCGCCAGTGACGACGTTGCCGAGCCGGCCGACGCAGAAGCAGACTCGGCGGCGGCAGTGGCCGTTGAGGCTGAGGAAATGGTTTCGGAGGATGAACTCGTTGCTCCACAAATGGACGCCGCGGCCCCGGCATTGGCTCGACCGTTCATCGAGGCGCCGCCGGATGCCCAGAGCAATACTCTCGGGATGCTGCTGTTTTTGCCGTTGCTGATCGTGATCTATACGATGGTAGTAACCGTCTCAGGGATCAGAGGCGTAATGCCTTCGATTCTTGAGCCAATCCAGGCCTTCGTCTGGTACATAATGGGCGGTGCAGGCGCGGTAGCACTCGCGGTCACGGCGGCAGCCTTTCTGCTGACCGGCGAGCGCGATGCGACCGTCAAGAAGGCGCCAACGCCGAAGGCCAAGAAGGAAAAGAAGCCGAAGGAAAAGAAGCCCAAGAAGGAAAAGAAGCCTAAGAAGGTGAAAGAGAAGAAGGCTAAGAAGGCCAAGAAGGGTAAGTAAAACCAACCGGCTGACCTCGACTTCTGAGGATACCTCTATTCGATGTTCGTACCCAGAACGTCCGCCATGGAGTATAAAGAGGGCGATTTTCCAACGAGCCATTGGGCGGCGCGCAACGCACCGCGAACAAACGTATCCCTGCTGTTGGCGGTATGATTGAGGGTAACGGTTTCCCCGAGCGTGCCAAACATCACCGAGTGAATTCCTGTAATATCTCCTGCGCGAACGGCGTGCATACCGACAGTACCCTTTTGACGCAGGGTGTCTTTGCCGGATCTGCCGTGGGTGATCGACTTGTTGAAATCCCGACCGCTCGCTCGGCAAATATTCTCGGCCAGTGTAAGAGCGCTGCCGCTCGGAGCATCTTTCTTGAAACGATGGTGCTGCTCGACGATCTCAATATCGTATTCGGCACCGAGCATCGAAGCGACTTTCCCGGCCAGAGAGAACAGGACATTCATGCCAACACTCATGTTGGTCGCATACAAAACGGCGATTTGAGCAGAGGCGCTCCGCAGCTTCTCTCGCTGCTGATCGCTCAGGCCGGTCGTGCCAGAGACCAGGGCGATGCCGTTTTCGAGGCAGTAATTGACGGTCCGCTCCAGAGCATCAGGCAGTGAGAAGTCGATTGCGACATCAGCAGCAACGGCTTGATACTTATCGGTCAGCACAACATCGACCGGCCCCGAAGCCGCAACCAGGCCAAGATTCCTGCCGATATCCGGATGCCCCTGTCGTTCGACAGCGGCTATGATATCGAATTGGCCGGATTCGGCGGCTAGCGAAAGGATGCGTCTGCCCATTCGACCGCCGGCGCCGACGACTACGAGCTTGATTGACATCTTGGAGACCCCATATTTTACAGTGTTCCCGACTGAAGATTCCCGTTCTTGTGCGGGCAAGCGGCCTTACAGTAACAGGTTATGGTTTTGCCCGCGGGAACTTACTACCCTGAAGGGTATAATTGCCCATCAACCGCCGAAAATATAGCGAGCGCTTCCGACAATTGCAAAACATTTATGTTGAAATATCGGTAAATAGTGGTAAAATTACGGCTTTGCCAATTTTGGAGTTTTACAGTTATGAAGAAAGACATACATCCGAAGTACGAGAAAGTCCTCGTTCACTGCGGCTGTGGCAATACGTTCGAGACCCGCAGCACGACGAACGAAATCCATGCGGAAATCTGCTCGATGTGCCATCCGTTCTATACGGGCAAACAGAAGTTTGTCGATACGGCCGGGCGAATTGAACGGTTCCAGAAGAAGTATGGCACTAGCTATATCAAAGGCGCGCCCAAAGAGGACAAGAAGACCCAGAAGCAATAGCTGCTCTCTCAAACGGCAGATCGGGCTCTCATCCTGAGAAAACCGGGGTGGGGGCTTTTTGTCCTTTTGGCCGAGCGCGTACAGGTCCTGTGCCGAAGCGCAACGGTCCTAAACCTTCATCTCACACGTTTCGTGGGCGGAATTTATGGTTGAGCAAAAAGACAGTGTGCTTGCAAAACTCGCTGAAATTGAGGCGCGATACAACGAGATAGAAAAGCAGATCGCCGATCCTCAAATCGCCAGTGATCCGACAAGACTGATACCGCTGTCCAAGGAACAGGGCAGACTCAGGACAATGGTCATGAAATATCGCCGGTACAAGAAGGCGGCTGCCGGTATCGAGGAGGCCGAGCAGATATTGGCCGACCCCGACGCCGACAAGGATCTCAAGTCGTTGGCAAAAGATGAAATGCAGCAGCTTGATCTCGAGAGCAACACCCTGCTCGAGGAGATTACGAACAGCTTCGTCATGGCCGACGACATGGATATAGATTCGGTCATAATGGAAATCCGGGCCGGCACCGGCGGAGAAGAGGCGGCTCTGTTCGCGCGCGATCTATATACTATGTACGTCAGATACGCCGAGGCCCATAAGTGGAAGGTCGAGCAGCTTGATTTCAGCACGACGGAGAAGGGCGGCTTTCGCGAGGTGATTTTAGGCATCAAAGGACTGGGCGTATGGTCGGAATTGGGTTACGAGGGCGGAGGCCACCGCGTCCAGCGAGTCCCCCAGACAGAATCTCAGGGCAGAGTCCATACGTCGGCGGCCACCGTAGCTGTGTTGCCCGAGCCCGAAGAACTCGACATCGAAATAGCTCCCGAGGACGTCGTCGAGCATGTCAGCAGGTCGGGCGGCCGCGGCGGACAGAGCGTCAACAAACTAAACAGCGCCATCAAGCTCGAACACGTCCCTACGGGCATAACCGTCAGTATGCAGGATGAGAAAAGCCAGCACAAGAACCGGTCCAAGGCTTGGCGCGTCCTGCGAAGCAGGATTTACGAACATCATATGAGCAAGAAGAGGGCCGAGCGGGATTCACAGCG
>Ga0209536_100010292_pt1 | contig 13810 bp, 13 predicted proteins | sample DeeMarSeWOR28_12_FD_187461 | JGI IMG/M metagenome (GOLD analysis project Ga0209536, IMG submission 187461) | Marine sediment microbial communities from White Oak River estuary, North Carolina - WOR-2-8_12 (SPAdes) (version 2) | ecosystem: Environmental > Aquatic > Marine > Intertidal zone >...
ACGAAGGTGATTGCCAGGATGAACAACTTCAGCGTATCGGCCAGCTGGTCCTGGATAAACATGTCGTTGAATGCCAGTACGCGCTGATCAGCTTCACCGAGCGTGATCAATGCAGCCGTTACCAGCAATGTTAACTGGCTGAGCGAATACGTCAGGTTGCGCCTGTTTTGTTCGATAAAAACATCAACAACCAGTACCACGCAGGCCATTCCCAGCAGGAAAATCTCGGGCCATGCTATTGCGATATTAAGTGCGTCTAGAGTCATTGTTCTTTCCAGTAGCTGCAGCCTTGCCGGTTACAATTTTGATTGGGCCACATGCTGCAGCAGGTTTTCAACCGATGCGTGCATGACATCAACCAGTGGCGCCGGCCACAAGCCAAGTACCAGCACTGCAACCGCCAGTGTTGCCATGATAATAAACTCGCGCGTATTCAGATCCTGCAGTGCACGCACGTTGTCATTGGCCACCTCGCCGTAGAACACGCGCTTGACCATCCACAGGGTGTAAGCCGCTCCCAGGATCAGCGTGGTTGCACCGAGGAAGGCATACCAGAAGTTGGCGTGGAAGCTGGCAATGATCACCATGAACTCGCCGACGAATCCGGAAGTGCCTGGCAGACCTGCATTCGACATCGCGAAGAACACGGCAAATGCAGCAAATATCGGCATGGTATTGACCACGCCGCCGTAATCATTGATCTGGCGCGTGTGCATGCGGTCATACAGTACCCCGATCATGAGGAACATGGCGCCCGAGATAAAGCCGTGCGAAATCATCTGTATCATGGCGCCTTCGACCGCGAGCACGGCACCGCTCTGGGCCACATTGGCCGGATTGCTCCATATCTGGAACACGATGAAGATACCCAGGGTGACGAAACCCATGTGCGCAATCGACGAGTAAGCCACCAGCTTCTTCATGTCGCGCTGCACCAGTGCAACGAAGCCGATATAGACCACGGCAACCAGTGACATCAGGATAATCAGCCAGTCCAGCTGCTGGCTGGCATCCGGCGTGATCGGCAGGCTGAAACGCAGAAAACCGTAACCGCCGATTTTCAGCATGATGGCGGCCAGGATCACCGAGCCACCGGTCGGTGCCTCAACGTGTGCATCCGGCAACCAGGTATGCACCGGCCACATCGGCACTTTCACCGCGAACGCCATCAGGAACGAGAGGAAGATCAGCGTCTGCTCGGTGATGCCGAGCTTGAGCGTGTGCATGTCCAGGATCGAGAAGCTGTCACCCTGGTAGTACATGTAGATCAGCGACACCAGCATCAGCACCGAGCCGATAAAGGTATAAATAAAGAACTTGATGGTGGCGTACACCCTGCGCTCACCGCCCCAGATACCGATGATGATGAACATCGGTATCAGCATGCCTTCCCAGAACACGTAGAAGAAAATCGAATCCAGCGCAGCAAACACGCCGATCATCAGGCCTTCCATGATCAGGAATGCGGCGAAATACTGCGACACTTTTTTCTGAATCACTTCCCAGCCGGCGAGGATGACCAGCACGGTGGTAAAGGTCGTCAGTATGATCAGCGGCATGGATATGCCGTCGACACCGAGGTGATAGTAAATCTTGAAGGTACTGATCCAGTCATGCTTCTCGACAAACTGCATGCTGGCAGTGCTCGAATCAAAACCGGTGTACAGAAACAGGCTGAGAACGAAGGTTGCCAGAGACACCACCAATGCCAGGCGACGCACGCCCTGCGTATCTCCCTTATCGCCAGTGAATAACACCGCAAGGCCACCGAGTATCGGCGTCCACAGTGTCAGGCTTAGCAATGGCCAGTCGGCATTCATAGTTAACCTTGTATCGTTAAAGTATTACAAAAAGAGTGAGCAACATCAGTACGCCGATGATCATCGCAAAGGCGTAGTGGTATAACAGCCCGGTTTGAACATGGCGCACTATACTGGAGAACCAGCCGACCAGTTTTGCCGAACCGTTAACAAACAGGCCATCAATCAGAACAACATCGCCGATCTGCCATAAGCGGTTGCCCAGCCCCCTGCTGCCACCGCCGAAGGCCCATTCATTGAACTCGTCAAAGCCATACTTGCGATCGAGTATGTTGTATATGAACGAGAAACGTTTGCGCGTATGTTCTGCAATCGACGGGTTCTTGATGTAGATGAACCAGGCGCTAAACACACCCAGGGCGGCGAGATAAAACGCCGGGCCGGCAAAGCCGTGCTCGACGAACGACCATGCGCCGTGGAAATGCTCACCGACCTTTGCCAGCGCATCATGCGCTTCGTGGACAACGATGGCGCCGGCAAAATAATCGCCGAACAGCATCGAGCCAATGGTAAAACCGCCGATAAACATCGAGGGTATCGCCAGCGCGATCAGGGGGCCGGTGACAACCCAGGGCGTTTCGTGCAAATGCTTGCGCGTATGTTCATCCATGCGCTCTTCCGTGTGGAACACCAGGAAGAACATGCGGAATGAATAGAACGCGGTGATAAACACGCCGCTGAGTACGGCAATGTAGGCAAACTGGTGGCCGTAGATTGTCGAATGATGCACCGCTTCGATGATGGAATCCTTGGAAAAGAAGCCGGACATACCTGGGAAACCGATCAGTGCCAAGGAACCGATCAATGACGTCCAGTAGGTAATCGGCATGTATTTTTTCAGCCCGCCCATCTTGCGCATGTCCTGCTCATGATGCATCGCGATAATCACCGAGCCGGCCGCGAGGAACAGCAGCGCCTTGAAGAAGGCGTGCGTCATCAGGTGGAACACGGCAGCGGAATAGGCCGACACACCCAGTGCCACGGTCATGTAACCCAGCTGCGACAGCGTCGAATAGGCGACCACGCGCTTGATGTCGTTCTGCACGATGCCGATCAGGCCCATCGACAGGGCGGTGATAGCGCCGATAACCAGCACGAAACTCAAGGCGGCTTCCGAGTACTCATACAGCGGCGACATGCGCGCCACCATGAAGATACCGGCCGTGACCATGGTCGCAGCATGGATCAGCGCCGAAATCGGCGTCGGGCCTTCCATGGAGTCCGGCAGCCACACGTGCAGCGGTACCTGCGCCGACTTGCCCATGGCGCCGATGAACAGCAGGATGCAGATCACGGTCATCACGTTCCATTCATGACCCGCGAAAATACTCATGCTCTGCTGCGCGACGTTCTCCGCCTTGGCAAACACCTCCAAGTAATCCAGGCTGCCGGTATACAGCACGACAGCGGAAATGCCGAGGATAAAACCGAAATCACCGACACGGTTGACCAGGAAGGCCTTCAGGTTGGCATAGACGGCCGTGGGTCTGACAGACCAGAAACCGATCAACAGGTAGGAAACCAGGCCCACCGCTTCCCAGCCGAAAAACAGCTGCATGAAGTTGTTCGACATCACCAGCATCAGCATCGAGAAGGTGAACAATGAGATATAGCTGAAGAAGCGCTGGTAGGAGTTTTTACCGGCGAGCGAATCCTTCGGCCAGTTGTGCTCATCGTCAGCCATGTAGCCTATGGTGTAGACATGCACCGCCAGTGACACACCGGTCACCACGGCCATCATCATTACGGTCAGGTGATCGATGAGGAAACCGACTTCAAAGTTGATGCCTTCCGACACCATCCATGTATACACAGTGCCATTGAATGTCTCAACACCGGCAAACACGTGCTGGTAGAGCACGTAAAGCGACAGCACGAATGAGGTGCCTACACCAAGTATGGTCGCAGTATGCGCGCCCTTGCGCCCGATGGTGCCGCCGAAGAAGCCGGCAATGATGGCGCCGAACAGCGATGCCAGGGGTATATAGAGATATAAAGATTCCATTACGCCCCCTAGCCTTTCATTACATCGAGTTGTTCAACATCAATGGTGCGGCGGTTACGGAACAGCGTCACCAGTATCGCCAGCCCGATGGCAGCTTCTGCCGCGGCGACGGTCAGGATGAAAAACACGAACACCTGCCCGGCTATATCATTGAGGAAATACGAGAAAGCAACGAAGTTGATGTTGGCCGACAGCAGCATCAATTCGATACACATCAGCAGCACGACGACGTTCTTTCTGTTGAGGAAGATGCCGGCAATACTGATAGAGAACAGTATGGCGCCCAAAGTCAGGTAGCTCGACAAGGTGATCATTCGCGTGTCTCCGCATCCATTTTCACAACACGAAGGCGGTCGGCCTTGCGCACCTTGACCTGTTTGCCCGGCGTCTGGTACTTGGTCATCTCGCGTCGACGCATGGTCAGTGTGATAGCGGCAACGATGGCGACCAGCAGGATGACCGCAGCGACTTCAAACGGGAATACATAATCGGTATAAAGCACCTTGCCCAGCTCTTTGGTATTACTGTAATCAGCGCTTTGTGCGACGGCCTGGTCAAGTTGCTCACCGCTGAACACGTCAGGGCCAACTGGGCCGACCACCCATACCATCTGCGCAACCATCACCAGTGCAACCAGTGCGCCGATCGGCAGGTAACGCACGAAGCCCTGGCGCATCTGGGTGAGATTGATATCCAGCATCATCACCACGAACAGGAACAGCACCATCACGGCACCGACATAAACCAGCACCAGCGCGATGGCGAGAAACTCCGCCTGCAGCAGCAGCCACAAGGCCGAGCAGCTGAAAAAGCTCAACACCAGGAATAATGCCGAATGCACCGGGTTACGCGAAGCAATCACGCCCAGGCCTGCCAGTACCAGCATGCCCGCGAAAAAATAAAATACCAGGTCAGTAAAGTTCATAGCTATCTGTAGGGCGCATCCGCCTGTTTGTTCGCCGCGATCTCTGCTTCGTACTTGTCACCGATCTCGAGCAGCTTTTCTTTTGTCATGATCTGGTCACCGCGATTTTCGAAGTGATACTCGAAAATATGGGTTTCAACGATGGAATCGACCGGGCAGGCTTCTTCACAGAAGCCGCAGAAAATACACTTGAACAGGTCGATGTCATAGCGCGTTGTGCGCCGGGTGCCGTCCTCGCGTTCTTCCGAATCGATGGTGATTGCCAGCGCCGGGCAAACGGCTTCACACAGCTTGCAGGCGATACAGCGCTCTTCCCCGTTTTCATAACGGCGCAGCGCATGCAGGCCGCGGAAGCGCGGTGACATCGGTGTTTTTTCTTCCGGGTACTGCACCGTTACCTTGTGCTTGAACAGATAACGCCCGGTCACGTTCATGCCCTTGAGCAATTCCCACAGGGTGAAGCTTTTAATGAACTGGCTAAACATATTCATACTCTGCACCTACACTGCCCAGGGCCCGATTTCTGCGACCACCATCACGGCCTCGACAAACAGCCAGACGATCGTCACCGGTATAAATACTTTCCAGCCCAGGCGCATGATCTGGTCATAGCGGTAACGCGGGAAGGTCGCACGGAACCAGAGAAAGCAGAAAATGAAGAAGGATGTTTTTGCGAAGAACCACAGCATGCTGGTCGCCGCCAGCCAGGTGCCCTCAGCAAAGGCAAAACCTTCGAACGGCGACAGCCAGCCGCCAAGAAACATGATGGCGGTCAGCGCCGCGATCAGAATGATGTTGGCGTATTCTGCGAGGAAGAACACCGCAAAAGCCATGCCTGAATATTCCACGTGGAAACCGGCAACGATTTCCGATTCACCTTCAGCCACATCGAACGGCGCGCGGTTGGTCTCGGCGACACCGGAAATAAAGTAGACCAGGAACAATGGCAGTAAGGGCCAGATGAACCAGCTCGACAGGCCACCGGCCTGGCCTTCGACGATATCGCCAATGTTCAAACTGCCACTGGCCATCAACACGCCAACCAGGGCGAAGCCCATGGCGATTTCATAGGCAACAATCTGCGCGGCTGAACGCAGTGCGCCCATCATCGCGTACTTGGAGTTCGAAGCCCAGCCGGCGATGATGACGCCGTAGACACCGATCGAGGTCAGCGCCAGGATGTAAAGCAGGCCTGCATCGATATCCGTCAGCACCATACCGCGATCGAATGGGATTACCGCCCAGGCTGCAAGCGCCGGCCCGATCGACAGGATCGGTGCAAACAGGAACAGGAAACGGCTGGCATTCGTTGGCAGCACGATTTCCTTGAACATCAGTTTCACCGCATCTGCAATCGGCTGCAGCCAGCCGCGCGGCCCGACACGGTTCGGCCCGATGCGCACCTGGATATAACTGATCACCTTGCGCTCCGCATAGGTGGTGTAGGCAACCGCGAGCATAAGCGGCAACACGATCAGGATGATCTTGGCGATGATCTCAATGAACAGCTGCCAGCCCGGCGGCAACCAGTTCCACAGTTCGATGCTTGTATTAATAATGGGATCGATCACAGCATTCAGACCTTCTCAATAACCACTTCGCCGAACGGATCGCCCAGCAGTTCACTGCCCTTGACCGCCATCGGAATCCATGCACTTCCAGCAGGCACAGCTGCATCAATTATCAACCTGAGAATTGCACTGCCCTCATCCTGCTTCACGCTGACGCTAACCGTCTCATCATCAAGACCGAGACGCTTGGCATCTGCCGGATTCATGCTCACGGCAAGTGCAACGGCATCATGCGTCTTCTGCAGGCTGGACGCCCTGCGCACCAGTGCATCCGTTGCGTAGATCGGCACGTCGGCAGCGCGCATCAATGAACCTGCGCCAGCCGTGAGCGTCACTTGCGGCGCAGCCGCGATTGAATTATCAAGCTCTATGCTTTCACACATGCCACGCAGTTCATCACGAACCTGCTCCGATGACATGTAATCGAAGCCATCGAGTTTTAACAGGTTGCCGAGTACACGCAGAATCTTCCAGCCCGGACGCGCTTCACCCGCAGGATTATTGGCGCCCTTGAAGCTTTGCATAATCCCTTCGGCGTTGACGAAGGTACCCGATGTCTCGGTAAAAGCTGCAGCAGGCAGCATGACGCTGGCCACATCCTCCAGCGCAGGCGATCTGAAAGCCGTGATTGCAATCACCGAGCCCGCAGCGGTTAACGCCCTGAGGATTTGCCGGCTGTGCGCGACATCGTGCTCGGGCTCGACATTAAACAGTATCGCAGCCGCAGGTGCATTTTCTGTCCAGCCGGAAATGCCCTGACCCTTGACAGCATCTGCATCATTGCAGGGACCGCGATGCGGAACCGCGCCAGCCAGCCACGCCCCTGCACTGTTGGAACCTTCACTCAGGTAACCGAAGATGCTGTTGGTCTGCGCGGCGATGGCTTCAGCCAGCGCACGCATGGCTGCATAAGCCGGATGCATCGCCGCCTGGCTGCCCAGCAATACGGTTGAACTCTCGCCCTGCTTCAGCTGCTGTGCAATTGCCCTGTGTGTGTCATCCGGTTTTGCTATTGAGACGGCACCTGCAATATATGAAGGCACCGCGTCATCTGAATCGGCAAACACCGCCGCAGCAACCGCGGCCAGTTCGTGCGGCAACTGCTGTTGCGCTGCAGTAATGTTATGGGCTGGCGGGAAATTGAAATCGAACTCCCTGGTATTGATGAAACTGATCTGCGCATTGTTATTCACCACGGCCTTGCGCAGGCGATGATTGGCTATCGGCTGCTCCTTGCGCACGTTGGAACCTATCAACAACGCGGCATCCATGTTTTCCAGGTTTTCGATATCCTGTCCGAGCCACGGCATGACCGGGGCGTAGTCCTGGTCAGAGAAGTCACTCTGGCGCAGACGATGATCGATACTGCCGCTGCCGAGTGAACGCACCAGCTTCTGCAGTAAATACATCTCTTCCAGCGTGGATGAAGGCGAGATCAACGCTGCAAGCTGCGACGAACGACCGCTCGCCTCGTTGTCTTCTTCGCTGCCTGATGCACCCAGCGCATGTTTGATTTCAGCACAGGCCAGCTTTAATGCCTCGTCCCAGTCGGCCTCGACCCATTCACCGTCTTCTCGAATCATCGGCACTGTCAGGCGGTCATCGGAATCAAGGCCTTCGTAACTGAAGCGGTCGCGATCGGAAATCCAGACTTCATTGATGGCTTCATTATCACGCGGCACCACGCGAATCACTTCACCGCGCAGCGTATGCACGTATACATTCGAGCCAATACAATCGTGCGGCGCGATCGATGCATGCTGTACCAGTTCCCATGCACGTGCGGCAAATCTTGACGGCTTTGCGGTGAGCGCACCCACCGGGCAGATATCAATCACGTTGCCGGACATTTCTGATTCAACCGACTGCTCGATAAAGGTACTGATCAATGCATTCTCGCCGCGGCCGGTCATACCGAGTTCACGCAGGCCCGCAATCTCGCGACCAAAACGCACACATCGCGTGCAATGAATACAGCGCGTCAGTTCTGTAGTAATCAAGGGGCCAATATTTTTGTCGAAGACGACTCGCTTGCCTTCAACATACTCGGAAACATCCTGGCCGTAGCCCATGGCCACGTCCTGCAGCTCACACTCGCCACCCTGGTCACAGATCGGGCAATCCAGCGGGTGGTTGATCAGCAGGAATTCCATCACGGATTTCTGCGCATTCCTGGCATAGTCTGACCGGGTATGCACCACCATGCCATCCATCACCGGTGTCGCGCAGGCCGGCAGCGGTTTGGGTGCTTTTTCCACTTCGACCAGGCACATGCGGCAGTTGGCTGCAATGGCCAGCTTCTCGTGATAACAGAAACGCGGTACCTTGATGTTGGCCTTGTCAGTGACCTCGATCAGCATCGCACCCTTGGGCGCCTGCAGCTCACGGCCGTCTACCGTAATCGTTACAAACTCTGTGTTAGTAGCTTCGGTCATAATTTCAGACGTTGTTTTTAGCCGCAAATAACGCAAAGAACGCGAAAGTTTTTATGGTTGCGTTCAAATTTGATTTGCCTGCTTATAATCCTGGTATCCATTGTTGTTTTATAAATAAATATTTTTGCGCCTTTCGCGTTCTTCGCGGCCAATCTTTCAAGCTGCCTTGTTAGAGGCGCCTGCGACCATGCTGTTGCCGTGTTCGATGTAGTGTTCGAATTCGTGGCGGTAATGCTTGACGAAGCTTCTTACCGGCATCGCGGCGGCATCGCCCAGCGCACAAATGGTGCGGCCTTCGATCTTGCTGGCGACATCGTCGAGTTTGTCCAGATCCTGCATCGTGCCCTTGCCTTCGACAATGCGTGTCAGCATGCGATACAGCCAGCCGGTGCCTTCGCGGCACGGCGTGCACTGGCCGCAGGACTCCGAAAAATAGAAACGGGAAATGCGGCGCAGGGCTTCAACCATGTCGGTTGTTTCATCCATTACGATGACCGCACCGGAGCCCAGCATGGAACCGGCTTCAACGATGGAGTCGTAGTCCATGTTGGCCTGCATCATGATGTCACCCGGTACGACCGGTACCGAGGAGCCACCTGGAATCACGGCTTTCAGCTTGTTGCCGTTACGCACACCGCCGGCCATTTCCAGCAGCTCTGCAAAAGGCGTACCCATCGAAATCTCGAAATTGCCCGGCTTGTTCACATGGCCCGATACCGAGAACAGTTTGACACCACCGCTGTTGGGGATGCCCAGATCGGCAAACCACTTGCCGCCATTACGCATAATGGCCGGGACCGATGACAGGGTCTCGGTGTTGTTGATCGTGGTCGGCTTGCCATACAGACCATAGTTGGCCGGGAACGGCGGCTTGTAACGCGGCAGGCCACGCTTGCCTTCGAGCGAATTCAGCAGCGCCGTTTCCTCACCGCAGATATAGGCGCCTGCGCCCAGTGACGGGTACAGATCGATGCTGACATCACTACCGAGAATGTTCTTGCCCAGCAGGCCATTGTCATAAGCTTCCTTCAGCGCCTGCGTAAACCGTTGCGCCGGCTCATCCATGAACTCACCGCGCATGTAGTTGTAACCGACAGTTGCACCCATGGCGTAACAGCCAATGACCATACCTTCAACCAGCGCGTGCGGATTAAAGCGCAGGATGTCACGGTCCTTGCAGGTGCCGGGCTCGCTTTCATCCGAGTTGCACACCAGGTATTTCTGTACCGGTGCAGTACGCGGCATGAAGCTCCACTTCAAACCCGTGGGGAAACCGGCACCGCCTCGTCCACGCAAACCGGAAGTCTTGATTTCCTCGATGACCGCTTCCGGCGAGATTTTATGTTTCAGTATCTCGCGCCAGGCCTTGTAGCCACCTGTTTTCAGGTAGTTCTCATAAGACCATGGCTGGTCCTTGAACTGCAATGTCGCAAAACAGACTTCGTTAGCCATCAGCCTTCAGCTCCTGACCATCAGCCGTGATCGTTACAAACGCTTCATTCATAACTTCTGACATATGTATTTTTTGCCGCGAAAAACGCAAAGCACGCAATGACGACATTGTGATGTTTGCAATGCCTGTACAGTTAATATTGCTGTTTGTGATATTCATTTTTACAAATATATTTTTTGCGTCTTTTGCGTTGTTCGCGGATTCATAGCAGTATTTAGTGCCTGCTACTCGAGCGCGTCCAGGATCGCATCGACCTTCTCGGGCGTGAGATCCTCGTAGTAAACATGGTCGACCTGCATCATCGGTCCGCCGGCGCAGGCTGCCAGGCACTCTTCTTCCATTTTCAGATAGATGCGGCCATCTGCTGTGCTTTCGCCGAGCTTGATTCCAAGCTTGTTCTGAACATGGTCAACGATACTCTGCGAGCCCATCAGCATGCATGATATGTTGGTGCACACAGCGACGTTGTGACGCGCGACCGGTTTGAGTTCATACATGGAGTAGAAACTGGCCACTTCATACACTTCAATTTCTGCAAGGTCCAGATACCCGGCAACCGCCTGCATCAGTTCTTTTGTCAGAAAACCCCTGTTTTCATGCTGCACAATATTCAGCGCGCCCAGTAATGCGGATTTCTTTTGCTCTGCGGGGTAACGCTTCAGCAAGACATCGATTTCCTCGCGCGCATGTGCTGATAATGTGTTTTCTGTTTCTGTCACGGTAGTCATTTCTATCTGTCCCGGTTACCTGTCGACCTCGCCGAACACGATATCCTGTGTTCCGATGATTGCCACGACATCAGATAACATGTGTCCACGGGTCATTTCATCCATGGCCGACAGGTGTGCAAAACCGGGAGCACGGATCTTCAGGCGGTAGGGTTTATTGGCGCCGTCAGATACCAGGTAGGTGCCAAACTCACCCTTGGGGTGCTCAACCGCGGCATAGGCTTCGCCTGCAGGCAATGAGTAACCTTCGGTGAAAAGCTTGAAGTGGTGAATCAGCGATTCCATATCGGCTTTCATGCCTTCGCGTGAAGGCGGTGTCACCTTGTTATCTTCGAGCATCACCGGGCCGGGATTTTCCCGCAGCCAGTTGATGCATTGCTTGATGATCCTGTTCGACTGGCGGAATTCTTCCATACGCACCAGGTAACGGTCATAGCTGTCACCATTGGTGCCGACAGGGATGTCAAAGTCCATACGATCGTAAACCTCGTACGGCTGTTTCTTGCGCAGGTCCCATTCAATACCTGAACCGCGCAGCATCGGACCGGTAAAGCCAAGCTGCAAGGCGCGTTCGGGTGTAACAATGCCGATGTCAACAGTACGCTGCTTCCAGATGCGGTTATCCGTCAACAGGGTTTCGTATTCGTCAACCAGGCCGGGGAAACGGTCGGTGAAATCATCGAGGAAATCGAGCAGTGAACCTTCACGGTTTGCATTCATCCTGTTGACCGCGCTTTTACCATGCCATTTTGATTCCTTGTACTTGGGCATGGTGTCGGGAAGATCGCGCGCAACGCCACCGGGACGATAATAGGTCGCGTGCAGCCTTGCACCGGAAACCGCTTCATAACAGTCCATTAAATCTTCGCGTTCACGGAAAGCATAGAGGAAGATCGTCATCGCACCGACGTCAAGACCGTGCGCGCCAATCCACAGCAGGTGATTGAGGATGCGTGTGATTTCGTCGAACATGACACGGATATACTGTGCGCGCTCCGGCACTTCGATACCCAGCAGCTTTTCTATGGCGAGCACGTAACCGTGTTCGTTACACATCATCGATACGTAATCGAGCCGGTCCATGTAACCGATGGTCTGGTTATAAGGCTTGCCCTCGGCCAGCTTTTCCGTGGCACGGTGCAGCAGGCCGATGTGCGGGTCTGCACGCTGTATGACTTCGCCGTCCATTTCCAGGATCAGGCGCAGTACGCCATGGGCTGCCGGATGCTGCGGACCGAAGTTGAGCGTGTAGTTTTTAATTTCAGGCATCGTTGCTCTCCGCAGAAGAACCCTGTGCTGCTTGTGCCTCGCTGGCACTGCTGCCATCATCGCGTATCACGCGAGGCACCAGTACGCGTGGATCGATTGATACCGGTTCGTAAACAACGCGCTGCTGCAAGGGGTCATAACGCATTTCCACGTGCCCCACGAGCGGGAAGTCCTTGCGGAACGGATGACCGACAAAACCGTAGTCGGTCAGAATACGGCGCAAATCCGGATGGCCTTCAAACATGATGCCGTACAGATCAAAGGCCTCACGTTCATACCAGTTAACTGAGTTCCAGATCGAGATCAGCGATGGAATAATCGGCAGCTGGTCATTCCCGGCATAACAACGAACACGAACGCGCTGGTTATTGGCAACCGACAACAGGTGATAGACGGCAGCAAAGCGCTTGCGGTCACTGACAAACCTGGGTGCATCACCGAATCTGAGACGTGCATTAACACCTGGCTCTACGCCGCGGCTGAAACCGGTTGAAGATGTTTCATCGGTGGCCCATTCGCTGCTGCCGTATTCCGAATAATCAACACCACAGGCATCGATCAGCTGTTCAAAGCCGAATTTCCGGTTGTCACGAAGCTGCGTGCAGACATCAACAAGATCATCCGGTGTTACCTCGATGGTGACCTCACCATGGGCAACCACATTGGATTGCAGCTTTGCAGAAAACGCCTGCTGCAGATCATCAGATAGTTGCTGGACTCTGGACATCTCGGATCCTTTAACTGCGCGCTATGGTGTTGGTGCGTTTAATCTTGTTCTGCAGCTGGATGATGCCGTACACCAGCGCTTCCGCGGTTGGAGGGCAACCGGGAACATAGATATCAACGGGAACAATGCGGTCACAGCCACGCACCACGGAGTATGAATAGTGATAGTAGCCGCCGCCATTGGCACAGGACCCCATGGAGATGACCCAGCGTGGTTCCGCCATCTGGTCGTACACCTTGCGCAAGGCCGGCGCCATTTTGTTACACAGTGTACCTGCAACAATCATCACATCAGATTGACGCGGGCTGCCGCGGAATACGCCGGCGCCAAAACGGTCGAGGTCATAACGCGAGGCTGCAGCATGCATCATTTCAACCGCGCAGCAGGCCAGTCCGAAAGTCATCGGCCACAATGAACCGGTACGTGCCCAGTTGATCAGCTTGTCAGCTGAAGTGGTCACAAAGCCCTGCTGGAGTTTGCCTTCTATTCCCATTCCAGTGCTCCTTTTTTCCACTCATAAATAAAGCCGATGACAAGGATGCCGAGGAAAATACCCATGGCGACAATGCCGAACAGGCCGATTTCATCGAGCACGATTGCCCATGGAAACAGAAATGCAATTTCCAGGTCGAAAATGATAAACAGGATTGCCACGAGGTAATAGCGCACATCGAAGTTCATGCGCGCATCTTCAAATGCTTCGAAACCGCATTCGAAAGGAGAGTTCTTTGCACTGTCCGGACGGTAAGGCGCCAGTACGAAGCCCCCTACAAACATCGCGCCTACACCGACCAGCAGGCCGACTGCGATGAAGATCAATACCGGTAGATAATTTTCCAGCATTTACTCGCTCCACAGCTGCATAACAATAGTGATG
>Ga0209536_100010293_pt1 | contig 13810 bp, 10 predicted proteins | sample DeeMarSeWOR28_12_FD_187461 | JGI IMG/M metagenome (GOLD analysis project Ga0209536, IMG submission 187461) | Marine sediment microbial communities from White Oak River estuary, North Carolina - WOR-2-8_12 (SPAdes) (version 2) | ecosystem: Environmental > Aquatic > Marine > Intertidal zone >...
TATCCTTTTGTTCTTATTGACTAAAAAAAGATTTGTTGTTTTTGCATTAGGCATGTTTATATGAACCAAAACAGTGAAAAAACCAAATTTAATTTTATTAATTTGCTCAAAAACTGTAAATATATTTAAAAAATGCAAATACATTTTTAAGGAAGAGCAAAACAGGTAATCGAAAGCACAGTTGATGTTTGCCGAAATTCAGCAAAGAACGACCAATATAACGAAAAAGTTGGAGAAGGCTATCACATCGCTGTAAAACAGGATTGCATTAAAACTGAAATCCAACATAATGACACCAATGCAAATTCGATTAGATTCGGAGGCTGCAAGCCACAAGTGAATACGAAAAAGCTCGCAGGGTTATTTTTTGGATTTCTTTTAGTTTGTGGTATTTTAACCATAGTATTGTATACTTTGTCCGATATTGAGGAAGTTGATGCCAGTGATTCGTTCATCAAAGTCATTACTTCAAGTTATTCGGGTGTATCATATGATTTGTATTGCCCATCTAACTTTTCAGGTTCGCTTGTAATTTTTGCTGGTGGGATATTAGGTCATAAACAATATTGTACTGGATGGGCTACTATTTTAGCCCAAGAGGGACATGGAGTCTTAACCTTCTCTACGCCTCAAGAGGATTTAGATAATGTACCGCGATATTTGAACAACAGCAAAAATAATATTCAAACATTACTTCCATTCGTTTTTGATTCGTCTTCTTTTCCTCTTAATATAAACGAAGATTCGGTTTCTATAGTGGGAATGTCGGGAGGCGGAGCGGCTACTCTTTCTCTTAACGATTCTCGAATAAAAACGTCTGTTGCTATTTGTCCATATTACATTGATAATTCTATAGTAGAGAATAGTTCTCCTGTTTTGATAATAACGGGTTCAAATGATTACATTGCACCATCTAATTCGCATGGACTAGTATATTATGATGAATTAAATCCAAATAAAATGATAATTGAACAAGACCAAGTTGGACATGATATGAGCCCTGTTGGCTGGAAACACCTGATCGCTTGGCTGGATTATCATGTGAATGACAATGTCTCCGCTTATTCAACTTTAGAAAGTGCGAACGATGATCCTAAAATTTCTTTTACTAGAACTGATTTTTCAACAATACCTTCTGAAGTTATTTAAAAAAGCAAAAAATAATTTTTATCTTCGGAAACCGTCCTATGATAGTGTGCTCCACAAAACCATTATTTAAAGAAGTATATATTTTATAATATGGGACAATCATTAGTAAAAAAAACAAGAATGCCCGAGTTTGATTGGTTAAAAAATTTAGCGTTGTTCTTGATAATTTTTGTTCACAGTGACCTTTTTTTTGTTTTTCCAGAAATCATATTCCCCACAGAATGGTTCCTTGTTAGCTGTTTTTTCTTTATAAGCGGTTTTTTGGCATATAATTCATTACATAAACGTGGATATAGTATTCGAGAATTCTTAAAATCAAAAATATTTTCTTTGTACATTCCTTTTGTAGCTGTTTCAATATTTTATTCAATTTTACAGTCCATAATTGGAGGGATATCATTAAATATAGCTCAGGTTTTATCTCAAATCACACTGTTTAATATTTTTGATGTGTTAAATTCAACATATAATTGGGACTTTCTATGGTTTATTCCATATTTGCTTGTTTTTATGATAATTTTTTGTTTTGTCGAAAAATATGTTCCAAATCCAAAATGGCAGGTTTTGTTGATTTCATCCTTATGGTTCTTCACTATATTCTCATGGGTAGTTGATTTAACATTGAGACTTGGTCAGGTGTTTAGCCAGTATTTCTTGATTTTTATAGTTGGATTTTGGCTGAATAAATTCTCATTATATGAAAAGGTTACTAAACTGAGAATTGGATTAATCATGGTGCCTCTAGTTGCTTTATTCAGTATAGACCTTTCCAATTTTTTTAATTTCAATACCACGACCGAGGCTCTGAAGTATCTGCTTTACTCAAATGGAAGAAGCATAATTTTCAGTTTGTCAACAGTTATATTAGTTTTAATTATCTTAAAAAGACTGAATGTTCCCAATAACCGATTTGTCGAATGGATCGCTACAATAAGCATTTTGGTTTATTTCATGGACCCATTATTTAATTATCTAATAAGCAATTATGTTTTTGGTCAACCTGTAATCTATTTTGTTGAAGGTTTAGAATTCTGGTTTTACATATTATTCCGTATTGGAGCCCTATTTGTTATGTTACCCATTACTATCAAAGTTATCAATAACTTGTTTATCAGAATCCGACTTTCATCAATTTTTAAGGGAACAACAACAAAAAATCAAGAGAATCGAGGTAATATACAATGATAATCTTAATTATGAAAAACTTTATGATTTTTACATTTTCTGGAATGGAAAACCTATAGTCCATGATACATTTTCCGTAAATATTCAACTACAAGTTTATTGTTTATTTTTACCAGCTTAAAGTTTGAATTGTACTAACTTTTCCGGTATCTGCCCATAATCCAACAGCTAGACGATCAACTCTTTCTGGGTAAACTCTGTCAAGATAAAGAGTAACGTACCAATATGGAATCAACTCTAAAGTTTCTTCTCTAGAATGAGGCCATAATTCTGCTGTTACGGGTTCAGAAACTACAGTAAAATTACTTATCCTTACACCGTTAGCTACCCATGAAAAATCGTTTGCATGATCCATTGCAATGTTAATTGCCTCCTCCTTGGATACATTCACTTCAGTGCTTCCAACTGTAAAGATGTTCCAATCATCATTTAGAACCTCCAAAAAACCGTAGCTATCAAAATTTAAAACCAGGCTTTTTGATTTAAATTCAATATTATTTTCGACATAAAAACACTCGATTTTCACATTATTTCCTTCAGCAGATCGTATAATTTTCACATTACCAGAGGTTGTTTCAAAGTCTCCTGGTTCATCGACATTCATTAAAATATTTTTTATATCTTCCAAATATGCTGCACCAGAATACTCGGAGTATCTTTCAATTATACCCTTAGATACATCTAGAACATTCGTAGGCTGCAGTTGAGAATAAATCGGTGTTCCCTCAAGCACATAAAGATAAAATCTAGATAATTCATTATTTCTGAACCTGAGAGTTACATCTACTGTACTTCCTTCATAATTAAGAGTGTATTTGAAAAGCTCCTCAACGATTCCACCTAAATCATTGCGATATTCTACTGTGTTACTGGCTAATGTAGAGTGATATTTTGTTATATCTAGATGAATAACATCTTTTAAAAAAGCCAAAACCTTTGTGGGAGACTTCCCCCATGAAAGCAATCGTTCGTTATCTGCTAATAGATGTTCATATTCAGTTGAGATTAGTTGAAAGTCCGAAGATAACTGACTAAAAGAAACAAATTGAACATAAGACATTCCCGCCAAAATAACAATCCCAATTATAAGAAAAGCAAAAAGCGACTTCCATCTCAAAGGCAAAGATAAGGGATTTGTGAACTGGATATCAGAAGACTCTTCGACACCTTTCATTGTAATAACAGCAGCTTCACCCAACTTTGAGAGCTTATAGCTACCATCGTCCATTTTAGTCAATAGTTCTCCAAGATTTTCAAGATGGTATGTCAAGTTAGAGCTAGAAATTCCCAATTTTTCTTCAATTTTTGAAAAATTCCTTGGCTTTTCGGCGAGCATCCTCAAGATTTTACGACGAGAAGGATGTTTCAAAGACGAAAACATAATAGAATAAGGTTCTTTGCTTAAATTTGACATTAATTAACTACCAAACAATAACATAATATAACAATTGCTGAAAAATTTTTTAGTCAAAAAAATTTGACTGACTATCATTTTTTAGGTCAAGAAACCTTTACGAAAATCCTTTTATTCTCTATTAAGCATAAAATGAATCGTTGGGGTTTACAACATGACATATTTCGCATCAAAAATAACTTTATTACATTTTTATCCCCTTCGTTTTCTTAGGTCCACATCCAAAAATGAGAATAAAACAACACAACCAATGTTGTAACAAAACCGTACAAAAAAACCATTAAATGTAAACTCCAACACCCCTATCAAATGATTGTTATAAAGCAAGAAAAACGAATGGAAAGGAGTAAAGTGGAAAATAATCAATGCGACACAAAAAATCGACCTCGCTTATATATGATGACATGGCGCTGCACCAGAGCTTGTAATTATGATTGTTTGTATTGCAGTTTTGCTTCAAACCCTAATGCAGTAAATGAAATCGACACAAAGGGTGGAATGCGAATAGTTGATGAACTTCATGAAATGGGAGCAAAATGGTTTGGGCTAAGCGGTGGAGAACCATTAGTCCGCAAAGATATTTTTGAGATTATCGCTCACGCAAAAGGTCTAGGCATGAATGTGAGCCTTATAACAAACGGTTATTATGTAAAAGGAGAAATTCTCGACAAACTTGTCAAAAACGAAGTAATGACTGCTGTAAGCTTAGACGGAAAACAAGAAACAAATGATCTTACGCGCGGAAAAGGTTCCTATGCAACCGCCATTAAAGCTATGGAAAATTTGTCAAAGAATGGAATTTTTGATTGTATAGTAACAACTCTAAATAAACGCAACTGCTCAGAAGTTGAGCATATTGTTGAACTTGGACATATGTACAATGCTACCCGTGTTGTTTATCACAATTATATTCCAGTTGGTAGAGCACAAGAGCATCTAGAGTTGGCACCTACCCCACAACAATATGAAGTTGTTATGAATAAAATTTACGATTTGATGCAAGAATACAAAGGAAAACTGAGCATAAACGTTTATTGTCCTTTCTTTGCTAGGATCGCAAAAGAAAGAGATATGCCAGATTTTGATTACTGGTTTAACAACGAGTTTCTGGGTCAATGTTTCATTGGTAGCAGATACATGGGACTATTAGAAAATGGTGACATTCGTCCTTGCGGCTTTAATGAAGGTTACAGAATGGGAAACATAAAGCGGAAATCGATGAGTGAAATCTGGGATGAAATGCAAAAAAATGATTTGCACAAAAAACTAAGAGACAGACGCAACCTTAAAGGAAAATGTGGAGTATGCGAGTACCGAGAAATCTGTGGAGGTTGCAGAACCCGAGCAGAAATCTACACAGGGGACCTATTTGCCTCAGATCCTGCGTGCGCATATGTACCTAAACTGCTTCGGAAAAAAAGTGAGCCTGATCTAGAAAAAGTGATTCGTATCAAAACCAAATCACATTAAAATTTTTACCCAAAATGATTTTGTAATACCCAATTTGAAAGGGTAAAAACTATTAAGGATATGTCTTCATATTAGCTTCATAACATGTCATCAGCAAGGTGAAACGTAAATGAAGCTAGTAACAGTTCTTCTTCCAGAAGCTTACTTGTCGGGACTCGACGAGCTAGTAAGGTCAGGAATGTACCCGAGTCGAAGCGCTGCAATAAGAGCAGCCGTACGAGATATGTTAAAGAAAGAATTGTGGGCTAAACGCGAGTAAAAGATTTACTATTTTGCCCGTGCGTAAGCTTCTACCAAATCCCGCGCCGAAAGCATACCCACTAATTTACCATCCTTAGTTATGGGTAGTCTTTTAATGTGTTTAGAAGTCATAATTGCTGCTGCTTCATGAATAGTAATCCCCAAAGATGCTGAAATAAGAGGAGAAGAACAAACATCGCCTACAGCAATCTTCAATGATTCATCTTTTGCCAAAAACTTTGTTAACAAATCCCTTTCAGTAAATATTCCAATAGGATCTCCGTTACGGGTAATAACAACACTTCCAATGCTTTTTGTTCCCATGATTTTTGCCACATTCTCTACTGACATTTCTTCATCTGCAGTTATCACACCTTTACTCATAAAATAATCAACCTCAAACCAGGGTTGCATAGTTTCAGGGGTCTCAGGAAGACAACGAATAAGATCAGAAGATGTCACAATTCCAATTATTTTTCCAGCTTTACCCACTGCAAGTCTTCGAATTTTTTTTTCAATCATGATCTGTGATGCTTCTTTTATTCGGGAGTTTAAAGATATCGTAATGAGCGGATAGGACATGATTTTTTCAACTTTTTCATCTTTAATACTAGCCCCTCCCACTAGCCAATCCTTCTCCAAAGCAATTCCTCTATCAACAACTTCCCGCAGTAGATCTCTTTCAGTAATTATTCCAACAGGAGTTTCATATTTCACTACAATTAAGCTTCCAATACGGTTTTCCCCCATTACTTTAGCAGCATCATGTAGTGTGTTTTCAGGAGTTATTGTGACAATGTCACGAATCATAATTTTTTCTAGTTCACACTTTCGATGGATGTTATCTTTGTTTTGATTTTGCATCGTGTCTTTTGTAGTTGAATCTTTAGGCATCTTTCCTACTCCTTGCAATTACGTAAATCAGTCAATTTAGTATATACAGTTGTTCCTAAATGAATTTGACGCAACTTCCAGAATGGAGATAGATAAATAATAACGCTTGTGTAACTCTTACAGGAGTAGAACAATTTGTCTTTCTTTTTAGGAATCGAACGAAATACAAAAACACCAGTAGAATTACCGATAGAAGCACTACACAGGCATTTGATGGCTCTAGGAGCAAGTGGTTCAGGAAAAACAGTACTCTGTAAATGCTTAATGGAAGAGGCCATACGTCATGACATCCCAGTCGTTATAGTTGATCCTCAAGGAGACATTTCATCTCTTGCCCTTAAAGGGGATCTAGAAGAGATGGAAAAACATGAAATACCAATTACCATGCAGGAAGAATATTTTGAAAAAGCACGCATTACCATATTCACTCCAGCCAGTAACAAAGGTATTCCAATCAGCGTTAATCCTCTCGAATTTCCTTCAAAGGATTCGCCCAATGAAGAAGCAGTCTTGGCTCTTGATATGGCAGCGACTTCACTTGTAAGCTTTCTAGGATATGATCTATCTTCAGATGCTGGAAAAGGAGCTAAAGCATATCTGTTTACGCTTATGGATTATCTATGGCGAATAGGAGAAACAATCAGAGATATGGGGCACATGACTGAAATTGTACTAAATCCTCCTTCAGAAATCAAAGATGTTGTAGAAAGTTTTGTTACAAAAAGTGAACCTCGAGAAATAGCTCGCAAACTAAGGTTTCTCACTGTGGGAACACCAGCTCTTATGTTCCAGAAGGGTGTCCAAATTGACATAGATATGTTCATGGACAAGAGCGATGGAAAAGTACCCCTTAACATTATCTACCTAAATACACTAAGCTCTACAAATGACAAACAGTTCTTCCTCTCAACCCTTCTAAGAGAATTATACTGTTGGATGTTGAAAAACCCTTCAGAAGACATCCAGCTACTATTCTATGTGGATGAGATTGCCCCATATATACCGCCATATCCACGAAATCCTCCTCCAAAAGAAGCTTACTCCTTTCTCTTTAAACAGGCTCGAAAATATGGGGTTGGTCTAGTAGCCGCTACTCAAAACATCACTGACATTGACTATAAAGCACTTGCCCAAGTTAATACTTGGTGTTTAGGTAGAATGATGACAAGACAGGATATTGCTAGGGTAAAGCAGATTATCCAATCAATTGATCCGTCCAATTCTGAAGCAGTTTTACAAAAACTTCCAAGTCTTCGAACTGGCGAATTTTTATTATTATCTCCAGACGTGTTCGATGATGTGTTAAATTTTCAGGTTCGATGGCTAGTAACAGATCATTTAACATTAGACGAGAAAGATATACCCCAGACAATAACACCGGAATTAAAGCATTTCTTTGCTAAATATGAACAAAAACAAAAAATAAACAAAGAAAAAGACAACATACCAGTTTTGCAAACTTCAAAAACACTCGAAAGAGTAAAACTGTTTCTAAATTCTGTCAGGCAAAGCGTTTCGGCAGAATTTGTTGCAGAAAATCTAAACGCGCTTCAAAAAGATGTTGAAATAGCACTTAATTCGCTAGTTAAATCCAAAATAGTGAATAAAAGCAACGTTTCGAATGGTGAAGCTCCTTTATATTGGTTATCCAAATTTGGTTTTAAACCCTCCAAGAACGTTTTGGGAGAAGTTATGATTATCCCAACAAGAATAACTCAAGTGGAAGCACTCAAAAAAGCTAAACCATGGCTTGAAGGGGGCCACTTTATCAAACAAGAAGTTTTTTATGATGCAAACTTTTCGTACATGCCCATCTGGAAAGTTTCAGCAACTCACAAAAGGAAGCATTTATTCTTTTTCAGAAAGGAAGAAATTGAAACTTATTACTTGAGCGCCACCACCGGAGCAATGATATCTCTAGAGAGGGGGACAATATTATTTCACAAGTTAATGACAAAGCATGCTGAAAAACTTAAAGACTTGGATGATGACGATGACATCACGTTTATTCCAAGACTACCTAAAGAAGTGCCTCGAATTCCAAAAATTAAGATGGGACAAAACAAAATATACTCAAAATTAAAACTAACATTAGGAGTCACCCCAATTTCATCTGAACTTGTACTGTTACCAGTGTGGAGCCTAAAGATTAAACATAAGAAGAAACAGAAAAAACGAACAATAATAATGGACGCAGCCACTGGACGTAGATTAGCAGGACATTTTAAGCCACAACGTGAATCGAATCGAAAAAACAAAAAATAAACAAATAACTTAAAACGATTCACATGAGTTTTATGTTTACAAGGGTGAGAGAAACAATGAATGCAGAAGATGAGTTGATTTTTAAACTTAAAGCAGAAATTGGAAAAACATTACCGTCAATGTTCGCGGGAATGGCAGAGAATATGCTTGAAAGCAATAAAGATGTAATCATAACATGGTTAAAAGAAAATAAAGATTTAGTAAAGCAAGTAATCGAAAACTGAGACCATGAAAACATACAAAATAACTAAAAACACCTCAAATCCAATTCGGGGCTCAATAACGAAAACAAAATAATATATCTTTTTGAATATGAGTTACTAAAAGGGGTTTGTGCAGAATTAACACCATTGAAGTTAAAGAATTAACTAAAATTTTTGAAGGAAAGGTTAAAGCAGTAGATGGAATAAGCTTTAATGTAAAAAAAGGCGAAATTTTGGGATTTCTTGGTCCAAACGGAGCAGGAAAAACAACTACTCTTAATATGTTGTCAACATTATTACGACCAACCAGTGGGACCGCCAAAGTTAACGGTCATGATGTTCTCAGCGAACCTGATGCGGTTCGACGTAGCATAGGTTATGTTTTTCAAGACACCACGCTAGATATCGAATTGACAGGACGCGAAAACCTAGATTTTCATGGTCGCCTATATGATCTTGAACGAAATATTCGACAAAAAAGAATCAAGGAAGTCTTGGAATTAGTCCAACTAACAGATCGCGCGGATAACTTTGTAAAAACTTATAGTGGCGGAATGAAACGCCGGCTTGAAATCGCCCGAGGATTACTACATCATCCCAAAGTCCTTTTCTTGGATGAACCAACATTGGGTCTGGATCCTCAGACTAGACGTTCAATTTGGGAGCACATTCTACAGCTTAATCAAGAAAAAGAAGTTACAATTATTTTAACAACCCATTACACCGAAGAAGCAGATTACCTTTGCAAGCATATACTAATCATAGACTTTGGAAAAGTGGTTGTACTGGATACACCTGAAAAACTAAAGGCGCGTTTAGAAGGAGATGTTGTAACTTTACTTTTTAGAGATCCCGCAGCTATCGAGAGCTTTCGACCAATAATTGAGAACAAAGATTGGATAAGTCGAATAAACGTAATTGCATCAGGCAACAATTATGCTGCGATAAGTAGGATGATGCAAAAAAAGCCCAAAATACCAAACTATCCTATAAAAGAAAAAATAATCCCGGAAATGCCCTCTAGAATTCACGAAAACGATATAGAACAAGTTCAGCAAAATAGAGAACAAGACACATCTAATCCACATTATAAGTTCAAAGATGATACATGTTCGAAATGTTTGAATTTGCTTGTAGATAATGGTGGGCACAGAATCCCAGAGATAGTTAAATTAGCAGAAAACGCTGGAGTTATTCTCGAGTCCGTGGAACTACGTAAACCAACTCTTGATGATGTATTTTTATCAGTAACCGGTCGCAATATCCGTGAAGAAGAGGGAAGTTTCATGGACATGATAAGACGTCACAGAATTATGCAGCAAGCCCGTGGACGACCATCCAGAGGCTGAAAAACCTCCTGTGAAAGGTGAAAAGTGAATGGTACAACCATTATCTGGACAGGCAATATACGTAGTTTTATTGAGAGAACTAAAACGGTATTGGCGAGCAAAAGCGAGAGTCATCTCATCAGTAGCACAAAGCATCTTCTTTCTAGCCATATTCGGTTTAGGATTAGGGGGCTTTATCGGAGGATTTAGCGGCATCAACTATCTTTCATACATGGCACCAGGAGTGATCGGTATGGGACTTCTATTTGGATCCGTCTTCTCAGGGGTTTCAATTATCTTTGATAGACAATTCGGTTTCATGAAAGAAATGCTAGTTGCACCGGTTAGCCGAACCAGCATCATTGTTGGAAAAATTATTGGTGGAGCAACTACAGCTACAATTCAAGGAATAATCTTGATGATAGTGGCTGGAGTCATGGGTGCCTTTTCACTGTCACTCACATTCCTAATTGGAACATTTACTGCAATAGGAGCAATGCTTCTTATTACTTCAGGGTTTGTTGGTCTTGGTGTTGCAATCGGATCAACTTTAAACGATTTCCACGCGTTTCAGCTGTTATCAACATTTGTAATGTGGCCGATGTTTATGCTTTCAGGAGTGTTCTTTCCTATTGATGTGGCTCCTTTACCGCTTCAAGTGGCAATGTTATGTGATCCAATGTTTTATGGAGTAGAACTACTTCGGTGGTGTCTTCTGGGTAATGGGTCCATAATTCTCGGTCCAATTGGATGGCTAATCAGCTTGCTTGTGATTATCTTATTCAATGCTTTAATGGTGAGTCTGGGTACCTTACTATTCTCTCGGGCACAAATCTAACAATATCTGCATACCTAGGTATAGGCAGTCACCTGATTATTTTTGTTAAAATAAATCAGACTTTATCTGAATTAAGTTAAACTTCACAAGTTTTTCTTATATATATGCCACCTTGCTTGGATTACTTGAAAAGTATTAAAACTATTACCTGTTAATATCTGATGGTTATTTTTCACTTTTGATTCTATAAATCTTATCCCATATTGTAGCGCGTATTAGTAGAATACTTATCCTAATTGATAGATTTTACATTTCACAAATTAGGGTATAACTATCTTTTAATTTTTTGTTAACCCAAATCAAAGAAAAATGAAGTTAAAAATCGTAATATAAATAAACTTTGGTTCACCTCAATGCTTATAGGTCAGCTTACCGTCTAGCATGCTAGTTCACATTATAAAAAATCTATAGAAACGTTCATAATGTAACAAAAAAATGTAACAAAAACATATCGATTGAACTTTAGGAGAAAAAAAAATGGGAAAGATAGTGATTGCTTACAAAATATTTCCTTCAGAATCAACAGTTAATCTTGAATTATTACAAGAGAAAATAAAAAAAGAATTAGCAGGCATCGCCTCGGTTCAACGTTTTGTAAAAGAACCAATAGCTTTTGGGCTCTCTGCTCTAATTGTAAACATGGTTCTTCCGGAAGATAAAGAGGGAATTCTTGATGAAACCGAGACACGACTTACTAACATGGAAGAGATAGGTCAAATACAAACACTAGGAGTAAACAGGCTCTAAGGTACTCGAAACTTTATATATTAATAATCGCCCACGGGAAAGTGGAGCTTCAAGATTCAGACAGGAAGGATAATTGGTGAGCGAAATACAACTTAAAGTAGAAGATGCTCGACAACGTGATGTTTATAGAGGAATCGCCCGAATTGATCAGCAAACTATGCAAAAATTGGGCATCTCAGCAGGCGATGTAATAGAGATAGTTGGAAAAAGAAACACGGCTGCAATTGCTTGGCCAGCTTACTCTGAAGACCAGAATAGAGAAATAATCCGAATCGACGGATTCACCCGTAAAAACGCGGGAGTTGCAATGCACGAACTAGTTGTAATACGCCCAGCAAAAGTTACTAACGCCACAACCGTAGTTCTTGCTCCAATAGACATGAAACTTAATGTTGATGACGACTTCACAAATTTTGTTAAAAATAGACTAATGGAAAGGACATTTGTTGAGGGAGACACCACACTTGTAATGATGCTAGGTCACGCTATACCCTTTAGGGTAACTAAATCGCGACCACATGGAATCGTGAGAATAAGCCAAAATACAAGTGTACAGATAATGGCTGAACCAGCCCCTGAAACTAAAGGTCTACCTCGAACCACATACGAAGATATAGGAGGACTCCATGAAGAAATCCAGCGTATCAGAGAAATGGTTGAACTTCCGCTCCGACACCCAGAACTTTTCCAAAGACTTGGTATTGATCCGCCAAAAGGAGTACTTTTACATGGTCCACCAGGATGTGGAAAAACTCTTTTAGCACGAGCAGTTGCAAATGAATCTGAAGCAAACTTCTACTCAATAAATGGTCCAGAAATAATGAGTAAGTTTTATGGAGAATCTGAAGCTAGACTCCGCGAAATGTTCCAACAAGCCCAGAAGAACGCACCCAGCATCATCTTCATAGATGAGCTTGACGCAATAGCCCCCAAAAGAGAAGAAGTAACTGGAGAAGTTGAAAGACGAGTAGTTGCTCAACTCCTAGCTTTAATGGATGGACTTGCAGGAAGAGGATACCTCATTGTTATAGGTGCCACAAACAGACCTGAGGCATTAGATCCAGCTTTGAGAAGACCTGGCCGTTTTGATCGAGAAATCGAAATAAGCGTACCTGATCAAAAAGGACGCTACGAAATAATGCAGATTCACACTAGGGGTATGCCCCTTACTGCTGACGTGGATTTAGAGAAACTTGCCAAGATGTCTCACGGATATACAGGAGCAGATCTGTCCGCTTTGGGTCGTGAAACAGCAATGAAGGCATTACGTAGATACCTGCCCGAAATAAATCTTGAGGAAGAGCGTATACCTCCTAGTGTCTTAGAGAAAATGGAAGTTAGAATGGAAGACTTCTACAATGCTTACCGTGAAATCACACCAACAGCCATGAGAGAAGTGTATATTGAGGTGCCTAGTGTCCATTGGACAGAAATAGGTGGTTTAGGAGAAATAAAAGAGGATCTAATCGAGGCTGTTGAATGGCCTCTGAAGAACCCAGATGTTTTTACTCGAATGGGAATCCGACCCCCAAAAGGTATCTTGTTATATGGACCTCCGGGATGTGGAAAAACATTGCTTGCTAGGGCAGTTGCCACTGAGAGTGAAGCAAATTTCATTACAATTAAAGGTCCAGAAGTTTTTTCTAAATGGGTAGGTGAATCAGAAAAGGCCATTCGGGAGGTTTTCCGCAAAGCAAGGATGGCTTCACCGGCGGTTATATTCTTTGATGAATTCGATTCTCTAGTTCCAGGAAGAGGTATGGGTTATGCTGATAGTGGAGTCGCAGAGAGAGTCATAAGCCAATTATTGACCGAGATGGATGGACTTGTCTCTTTGGAAGACGTTGTAATAATCGCTGCAACAAATAGACCAGACATAGTAGATCCAGCGATTCTTCGACCAGGAAGGTTTGACCGTTTAATTTATGTTCCAGAACCAGATCAGGATAGTAGACTTGAAATCTTTAAAATATATACAAAGAACATGCCGCTAACAGAAGATGTTGATCTGAACCAGTTAGTTACATTGACAAAGAAGTATTCTGGAGCAGACATTGAGGCACTTTGTAGAGAAGCG
>Ga0209536_100010294_pt1 | contig 13810 bp, 12 predicted proteins | sample DeeMarSeWOR28_12_FD_187461 | JGI IMG/M metagenome (GOLD analysis project Ga0209536, IMG submission 187461) | Marine sediment microbial communities from White Oak River estuary, North Carolina - WOR-2-8_12 (SPAdes) (version 2) | ecosystem: Environmental > Aquatic > Marine > Intertidal zone >...
CCTTGCGGTTGTAGTTGGCGATGTTGCGCACGCCGAGTGCCGCCATCAGGCGGTAGCGGCGCTCCATTTCGCCAACGCACCAGCGCAGTGCGTTCGCCGCCTCGTTCATGTCGGTGACGACCGGGGTGAGCAGGTGCGGTATCCCCTCGTATACCGAGAGTTCCAGCATCTTGGGGTCGATCATGATCAGGCGTACATCTTTCGGCAGGGTCTTGTACAACAGGCTCAGGACCATGGCATTGACGGCCACGGATTTGCCGGAGCCGGTGGTGCCGGCGACCAGCAGGTGCGGCATCTTCGCCAGGTCCGCAACGATCGGGATCCCGCTGATGTCCTTGCCCAGCGCCAGCGTCAGCGGCGAGGTCGATTCATCGTATTCGCGGGTGTTGAGGATTTCGCTCAGGCTGATGATGGCCCGGTGCTCATTGGGGATTTCCAGGCCGATGTAAGATTTGCCGGGAATGACTTCCACGACGCGCACGCTGATGGCTGACAGTGCACGCGCAATGTCCTTGGACAGGTTGCTGACCTGGCTTACCTTGACGCCCGGACCCAGGTCGAGTTCGAAGCGGGTGATCACGGGGCCCGGGTTGACGGCGACGACTTGCACCTCGATGTTGAAGTCCAGCAGCTTCATCTCGACCAGCCGTGACATGGCATCCAGGGCCGCGGGTGAGTAACCGGCTTCGGAAGGTCTCGGCTCATCGAGCAGCGACAGCGGCGGCAACTCGGTGTTGGGTGGCGGATCGAACAGCGGTACCTGGCGTTCGCGTTCCTTGCGTTCACTCTTTGTCGGTTGCTTGAGGACGGGCTCGATGCGCACCGGTTTGCGTTTGGCCACTTTTTCCTGGCTGGCCCTGATAACTTCCTCGCGCTCGGTTCTAGCCTTCCTGGCAGCCAGTTGTTCCGGAATCCGGCTGGCCCGCTCGTACAGCCAGTCAAAGACACGCAGCGCGTATCTGCCGGTAAGATCCATCACGATCAGCCAGGAGATGCCGGTGAACAGGGTGACACCGGTGAGGAACAGGGCCAGCAGAAACAGGGTGGCGCCGACCGGACTGACCACCCCTACCAGGCCGTTTGCAACAACGCTGCCGAGCACGCCGCCTGCCCCGGCCGGCAGGCCGCCGTATGAATTACCTGCTTCCAGCGTCGCCAGTGCGGCGCCGGCGCCGACCGTCATCAGGAAACCGGCCCAGCGGATTGCCAGGACGTGCAGATCGATGCCGCCGGCGGGCGTCCGCCCCCGGTATACCAGCCAGCCGCTGTAACCAACCATCACGGGAAACAGGTAGGCCAGATAACCCAGCAGGTAGAGCAGGACGTCGGCCAGCCAGGCCCCGATCAGGCCGCCCGCATTATAGATCCGTGTCACTGCCTCGCTGTTGGACCAGCCAGGATCGGCCGGGTGATAGCTTGCCAGAGATACCAGCAGGAACAGTGCAATCGCCCCCAGCAATAGCAGGGCACCTTCGCGCAGCCCCCGCGTGACCTGGTGGGTTAATTTTCCCGGTTGTTCGCCTTTCTTCCGCCGTGCCTGAGCCAAAATCACCCTCTTTCGCAAGTTAATACGCCAATCACTGGATTCTATTCGAAATTATTTCTCAAGCAAGTGTTTAATGGCTGCGTGCTCGATGCGCCCTGCAGCGACATTGATGCCGCGCTGCAAATCGGCATTTGATTGCCAGTCCGGCTGGCTGATGCCGTGCACGTAAGGCAGCAATGCCGCCGACAGGGCCTGTGAAGCGCTCCGCGGCACCGCCCCCGGCATGTTGGTGACGGCAAAATGTACCACGCCTGACTCGATATAGGTGGGATCCGCATAGTTCGTTGGACGGGTGGTCTCGATGCAACCACCCTGATCAACCGAGATGTCGACGATGACGCTGCCCGGTTGCATGGCAGCAACCAGGGCGCGGCTGACGATATGCGGTGCACGGTCACCGGGTATGAGAACGGCGCCGATCAGCAGGTCGGCGGCTGCGACCTCCCGCTCGATGGCGTCCGGATAGGGGTACAGCCCGGTGACGTTGTTGCCCAGTGCGCGCATCGCGGCAAGCCGGTCACGCTGCCGGTCGAATACCACAACCTCGGCTCCCATGGCGGCGGCCATAACGGCCGCATTGCCACCAGCATTGCCCGCGCCGATGATAATCACCCGGCCGCGCTCGGCACAGGGTAAACCGCCCAGCAGCAGTCCCTTGCCACCCTGTGGCTGCTGCAGGAGACTGGCGCCGACCTGGCTCGCCAGCCTGCCGGCGATATCACTCATCGGCGCCAGCAGGGGCAGCTGCCCGGTATCCGTGGCAACCGTTTCGAAACCGACGGCTGTCAGGCCGATTTCCTGCAGTTGCTGCAGCAGTTCGAGGTTTGCCGCAAGGTGCAGGTAGCAGAACAGCAGGTGTTCAGGGCGCAGGTGTGAGAGATCCCCGGCGACCGGTTCCTTGACCTTCACGATCAGCTGCGCAGCTGCGTAGGTTGCAGCGGCATCCGCAGCTACCTGTGCGCCGGCGGCTTCATAGTGTGCGTCCGGGTACCCCGACAGGGTACCTGCGGCATGCTCGACAAAGACGCTGTGGCCGGCGCGGACCAGGTCGCTGCAGGCGTCCGGGGTGAGCGCGACGCGACCTTCAAGCGGCTTGATTTCCCGTGGTATTCCGATATGCATGGTTGCTTTATCCTGTCCTGGTTCCGTAACATTCGCCCTGGCGTTTGTTCAGGGCCGTCTCCGGCAACATCCGGAACCTCCCGCCCGTAAATATGTCCATGCACATTACCCGCGCCCTGCCCTGCGGTTCACCGGGCGTTGTCAGCTAAAAACCGGAGTCATTATACATGAGTGATACCAAGCACTGCCGCCTTCTCATCCTGGGTTCCGGACCCGCCGGCTATACCGCCGCGATCTACGCGGCTCGCGCCAATCTTGATCCGGTGCTGATAACCGGGCTGGAACAGGGCGGTCAGCTGATGACCACAACCGAGGTGGAAAACTGGCCGGGTGGCGATGAAGGGCTGCAGGGCCCGCCGTTGATGGAAAACATGCGGCTGCATGCTGAACGTTTCAACACCGAAATCATCTTCGATCATGTAAACACGGTGGATCTGAAACAGAAACCGTTTCGCCTGGAAGGCGACAGCGGCGTGTATACCTGCGATGCACTGATCATCGCGACCGGCGCTTCCGCCATGTACCTGGGGCTGCCATCGGAAGAAGCCTTCAAGGGCAAGGGTGTCTCCGCCTGCGCAACCTGCGACGGTTTTTTCTACAAGAACCAGTCAGTGGCGGTCATAGGCGGTGGCAATACCGCGGTGGAAGAAGCCCTGTACCTGGCCAATATCGCGTCACACGTCACGCTGGTGCACCGCCGCGATGCCCTGCGGGCTGAAAAGATTCTGCAGGATCGCCTGTTCCGTAAGGAGGCTGAGGGTGTGGTTAGCATCGCCTGGGACAGCGTTCTGGACGAAGTGCTGGGTGATGACAGCGGGGTTACCGGCATCCGCATCAAGAACGTCAAGGACGACAGCACCCGGGACATCGACCTGCACGGCGTATTTATCGCCATCGGCCACCGGCCCAACACGGGGATTTTCGAGGGGCAACTCGATATGAACAATGGCTATATCCGCATCCGGAGCGGTACCGAGGGCAATGCCACGGCTGCCAGTATCGAGGGGGTATTCGCAGCAGGTGATGTGTGCGACCACGTCTATCGGCAGGCAGTGACATCCGCCGGTACCGGCTGCATGGCGGCGCTTGACGCGGAGGCCTACCTGGACAGCCTGGCTGACACGAAGTAAGGCCCTGCCGTCGCGATTATCACCCGGATAGCGGCGATGGCAAAAGTCTGAAGACGGCTGTTGCCAAACGGGAGCGGCAGCGTCACTGTAGCCTTATGCACAGCCGGGTCATCAATCGCATAGTGGACATACCCGCCAGTGCCTGGAATGCAGTGGCGGGGACCGACCACCCCTTTACCCGCCACGAGTTCCTGGCAGCACTGGAACGGCATGACTGTGTGGGTGAGCGCTTTGGCTGGTTGCCCTGTCACATCCTGGCAGAGGATACGGGTGGCCGGTTGCTGGGTGCGGTGCCTTTCTACCTGAAAGACAATTCCTACGGTGAATTCGTGTTTGACTGGGCCTGGGCCGATGCCTATCAGCGCATGGGCATGCCCTACTACCCCAAGCTGGTCGCCTCGATTCCCTACACGCCGGTTACCGGGGCGCGCCTGCTGGTCCATCCGGATGCTGACCGTGCGGCAGTTACCGCGGCTCTGATACATGAAATGCACCGGCAGCGGGCACAGCACGAGGCGTCCTCGATTCATTGCCTGTTCAGTGACGCGCGGGATACGGATGCGCTGTGCGAACAGGGTTTCATGCGCCGTACCAGTTGCCATTTCCACTGGCATAACGACAACTACACCGATTTCGAGGATTTTCTCTCCCGCCTGAGTTCCCGCAAGCGCAAGAAAATCCGCCGCGAGCGGCGCCATGTGCAGGATGCGGGACTGCACATGGAGCTGCTCACCGGCACGCAGGCAACCGGGGAGCAGTGGCAAAGCATGCACACTTTCTACCGGTCTACCTTCGAGCGCAAATCGGGTATCCCTACCCTGTCGCTGGCATTCTTCCAGGAGATCAGTCGTACGATGGGTGACCAGGTAATCCTGGTTTTTGCCTGTCATGGCAGCAAGCCGGTCGCGGGTGCCATCATGCTGCGCAGTTCGCAGGCCCTGTACGGACGCCACTGGGGCTGCCTGCAGGATTACCACAGCCTGCATTTCGAAACCTGCTATTACCAGGGTATCGATTACTGCATCGAGCATGGTCTGACCCTGTTCGAGCCCGGCGCCCAGGGGGAACACAAGATCAGTCGTGGCTTCCTGCCGACCTTTACCTGGTCAGCACACTGGGTCGAGGATGCGCGTTTCCGGAACGCTATTCGGCGCTATCTGGACGAGGAGCATGTCTGGATGCTTGAATACCGTAATGATTTGCAAAAAACATCTCCTTTCAGGCGGGTATGAACGCTATGCAGGCTAGGCTACGGCTACAGGCAGGTCAGGCATGACGCAGATCCAGGGCCCCGCACCCTGCTGGCTGGATCCGGATGACCCGGAACTGTGGTTTCCGCGAGTGGAACTCGCCCTGCAGGAACCGAATGGACTGCTGGCGGTGGGTGGCGATCTCTCCGAGGATCGCCTGTTGCTTGCCTACCGCAGCGGTATTTTCCCGTGGTATGGCCCGGGCCAGCCGATTCTTTGGTGGTCACCGGACCCGCGGCTGGTGCTGTTCCCGAGCCGTCTGAAAGTTTCCCGCAGCCTGGCGAAAACAATCAGAAAGGGGATCTTCAGCCTCACGCTTGACCAGGATTTCGACGGCGTGATTCGCGCCTGTGCCGCGCCCAGGCCAGGCCAGGCAGGCACCTGGATCACCCCCGAGATGATGGACGCATACCGTGAACTGCACGCAGCAGGCTATGCGCACTCGGTGGAGTGCTGGCAGCAGGACAAGCTCGCGGGTGGCCTCTACGGCGTTGCCATCGGGCGTATATTCTTCGGTGAGTCGATGTTTGCACGCTGCACGGATGCTTCCAAGGTGGCCTTTGTCGGGCTGGTACGGCAACTTTCCCGCTGGGGTTTTCCGCTTGTCGATTGCCAGGTCCACACGACCCACCTGGCGAGTCTGGGTGCCGGGACGATCCCGCGCAGCGAATTTATCCGTGTACTGGAACGGGAATGCCTGCAACCGGCAGCGAGTTCAGCATGGCGCCTTGATGCGGATATTCTGTCTGGCTGATCTGCTTGCCACGGGCAAAGCCAAAACAAGGATTCTTCTGGCGAGCATTTCGTATATAATGCTGCGCCTGAATCCAGCGGAAAATGCGGAATTTATGGCAAAAGAAGATCATATTGAAATGGAAGGGACCGTCATCGAGACCCTTCCTAACACCATGTTCAGGGTTGAACTGGATAATGGTCACGTTGTGACTGCACACATCTCCGGCAAGATGCGCAAGCACTATATTCGAATCCTGCGTGGCGACAAGGTCACCGTGGAACTCACACCCTATGACCTGACCAAGGGACGTATTACCTACCGCGCCCGGTAACGGAACCTGCGCTCCGTTCTCTACTCGCTAGTGCACGAACTCCTTGCCGTTGATCTCAAAGGCAAGTTTGTCGTCTTCCAGGTGAATAATCAGGTGCCCGCCGTTGACCAGCTGTCCAAACAGCAGCTCCTCGGCGAGTGGTTTCTTGATGTATTGCTGGATAATGCGTGCCATTGGTCGCGCACCCATCTTCGCGTCGTAACCGTGTTCTGCGAGCCAGATACGGGCTGATTCATCGACCTCGATTGTCACCTGCTGTTGCTGCAGCTGCGCTTCCAGCTCGAAAATGAACTTGTCCACGACCTGTGCCAGCACGGCTGGCCCCAGGGGCTGGAATTGCACGATGGCATCCAGGCGGTTCCTGAACTCCGGTGTGAACAGGCGTTTGATCGCCTCCATGGCGTCCGCTGAATGGTCCTGGTGGGTAAACCCGATTGACGGGCGGTTCATCTCGTGCGCGCCGGCATTGGTGGTCATTACGATCACGACGTTGCGAAAGTCGGCCTTGCGGCCATTGTTGTCCGTTAGCGTGCCGTGATCCATTACCTGCAGCAGCAGGTTGAAAACATCGGGGTGTGCCTTTTCGATTTCGTCCAGCAACAGCACGACATGCGGATTTTTCGTGATGGCCTCGGTCAGCAGTCCGCCCTGGTCATAGCCGACGTAGCCCGGAGGTGCGCCGATCAGGCGGGAAACCGTGTGGCGCTCCATGTATTCCGACATGTCGAAACGCACCAGCTCCTGTCCCATGATGCGGGCAAGCTGGCGGGTGACCTCGGTCTTGCCGACACCGGTCGGTCCGGCAAACAGGAACGAGCCAATCGGCCGGTTCTCGTTGCCCAGGCCGGATCGAGACATCTTGATCGCGGTAGCCAGGGTCTCGATTGCGGCATCCTGACCGTAGACGACCATTTTCAGGTCGCGCTCCAGGGTGCGCAGCGTTTCCTTGTCGGATGCCGACACGGTTTTTTCCGGGATGCGCGCGATCTGGGCGATGACGTGCTCGATATCGGTCACGCCCACTGTCTTCCTGCGCCGTGACGGCGGCAGCAGGCGGTGGCTGGCTCCTGCCTCATCGATGACGTCGACTGCCTTGTCCGGCAGGTGTCTATCGGTGATGTAGCGATCGGCCAGCTCCGCGGCGGTACGCAATGCCCGCGTCGAGTATTTTACGTGGTGATGTTCCTCGAAGCGCGATTTCAGGCCCTTGAGGATTTCGAATGTTTCCTCCACGCTGGGCTCACTGATATCGATCTTCTGGAAACGCCGGGACAGTGCATGGTCCTTTTCAAAGATACCGCGGTATTCCTGAAACGTGGTCGAGCCGATGCATTTCAGTTCACCGGAAGCCAGCATGGGCTTCATCAGGTTGGATGCGTCCATGACGCCGCCGGAGGCCGCGCCGGCGCCAATGATGGTATGGATCTCGTCGATGAAGAGGATGGCGCCCTCTTCCTTTTTCAATTGCGCCAGCACGGCCTTGAAGCGCTTTTCGAAGTCGCCGCGGTACTTGGTGCCGGCAACCAGGGAGCCGAGATCCAGTGAGTAGATGGTGCTGTTCAGTAGCAGTTCCGGAACCTCACCCTCGACGATCATCTTCGCCAGTCCTTCCGCCAGTGCAGTCTTGCCGACGCCGGCCTCACCGACAAACAGCGGGTTGTTCTTGCGACGCCGGCAGAGGATCTGGATTGTGCGCTGGATCTCCGCGCGCCTGCCGATGAGCGGATCGATCTTGCCCTGTGCGGCCTGCTCGTTCAGGTTGACGGTGAAGGTCTGCAGCGGCTGCCGGGCATTGCTGTCCTGTGCCTCGCTGTCATCGCTGCGTTCGATATGCTCTTCGTGCTGCTCGGGTACCTTGGAGATGCCGTGTGAAATGTAGTTGACGACATCCAGCCGGGTGATGTCGATCTTGTTGAGGAAATAGACTGCCTGGGATTCCTGCTCACTGAATATCGCAACCAGAACGTTGGCGCCGGTCACCTCGGTCTTGTCGGACGACTGCACATGGAATACGGCGCGCTGCAGTACCCGCTGGAAACCCAGCGTTGGCTGGGTCTCCCGGGTGTCTCCGGGAGCCAGTTTCGGTGTGGTTTCCTCGATGAAGGTGCTGACATCCTGTTTCAGCTGGTCGAGGTCGCCACCGCAGGCGCGCAGTACCTCGACGGCCGAAGGGTTTCCAAGCAGGGCGTATAGCAGGTGCTCGACTGTCATGAACTCATGATTCTTTTCCCGCGCTTCCTTGAAGGCGAGATTCAGTGTGAATTCCAGTTCCTTGCTAAGCATCATGACACCTCGTATGGAACGTTTTATCTCTTACACCGCTTCCATGCTGCATAACAGGGGGTGCTGGTGGCGCTGGGAGTATTCATTGACCTGCGCCACCTTGGTTTCGGCAATTTCGTAGGTAAAGATTCCGCACACACCTTTGCCATGCGTGTGTATCAGCAGCATGATCCGCGTGGCTTTCTCACGGTCCAGCCCGAACAGCTTCTCGAGCAGGCTGACAACGAATTCCATTGGCGTGTAGTCGTCATTATGCAGAACCACCTTGTACATGGCGGGTTCTTTAAGCCTGGGTTTGGCTTCCTGTAGCGCCAGGCCATCCTCGCCGCGGTGTTCCAGGTCCTTGCTCATGGGTTATGCTTCACTCGATTCCAGTACGGGTTATTTACGTTACAGCAGTTTACCATTACATATGGATAACTTACATCGCAGGAAGTTTCAACACCGGTGCTGCCGGCGCTGAAAAATGATCGGCTTGGTGGCCACCACCCTGAAGCCGGGTGACGTAGTCGTGCATCCCTTCCGGCGCATCGCTCCCACGCATGGCCCGGGCCAGCCTCCCGACCGCTTCCCGGTCTCAGCTTCTCCCTCGGCAGTTGCGTCCTGTAATGCCCTAACGCCTACATCCCTGCAGGCAAAAAAAAGCCCCTGCTGATGCAGGGGCTTTGTTGTCACGCTGTCAGGTAAACAGCATGCTTGTACCGGCTAGGGTGTTTCGCCGGAGGCCTTGATCAGGGCTTCCTCGATTGCACCCGGAGAGCACATGATATTCATGAAGGTGGCACCGGTTTCGCTGGCCATCATCGGCAGATGCGGCCAGTTGATGGCAATACGGAAACGGGCGAACAGTGCATAGGCGGTACCGTCGGAGACCACGATCTCATACGGCAGGTGGGCCGAGGAGCGCGGTGTGGCCTTGTCGATGCGGCTCATGATGAACTCGTCGCCGCTGCAATCATCGGCATCGGCACCCTTCAGGGCAACACCGAACACGGTCTCGTCCTTGCCAGGGATGTCGACGCGATAGACCTTGGCGGTGGCGCCCAGTCCGGCAGCAAGGGAGTCTTCAACGGCCTGCACGGCTTCTTCCTGGCTGTCGTACTCGGCCAGCACGCTGGGGTCATCGAAGTATTCCATCATGACCGTGTAATGATATTCACGCAGGTCCTTGGCGGTCAGGTTCTTTTCCGAACCGTAGTCCATCTCGGCACCCAGGGCACCTTCCAGCTGGGCACGGATGTCAGCCATGTCGGTGGCCATGCGATAGGCGGCCGCCATGTAGACCGGGTTGGTGTAGCTGACTTCGACATTGTCACCATTCTTGGTGATGGCAATGCGGTCGATTGCACCGTAGGCACCGAATTCGGATTTGGCGGCATGGGCTTTCTGGGCCTCGCTGGTCACGATGATAATGTCCGCACCATCATAGGGTGAATATTCACCGACGATTTCAAAGCCGGCGCCCTTCAGCTTGGACTTGACGCTTGCGGCAACCGAAGCCACGTCACCGGACTGGTTTCCGGCAAATACGAACGGCATGAGAATGTCGTCTGCCAGCGCACTTCCTGCTGACAAAGCGACTGCGAAAACTGCGATTAAGGTTTTTCTTAACAAGCGAGTCATTCTAAATTCCTCCACACACTTTAGAATTAATAAATTTTTGATTAGATAACGTTACCTTGATGCTATGAGGTGCCGCTTTAAGAGATCAGGGTAACCCGAGCATGTATAACGAGTCACAAAGTATAGGGTAATCAATGCGGTTGTGCGAGCGTCAATTTTGTATCATGTGAGCGGTCCGGCGGGCGTTCACCGGTTCTGTCACACGAGCCGGGGGGCTCTTGAGTAAGCAACTGAAAACTATGGATATGACCTGGAAACCACATGTAACGGTAGCGGCTGTGGCCGAATTACAGGGTCGCTTTCTGCTGGTGCAGGAGCGCGATGCCGGTAAACGGGTCCTCAACCAGCCGGCCGGCCACCTCGAAGACGGGGAAAGCCTGCTGGCAGCCGTGCGGCGCGAGGTGCTGGAAGAGACGGCATGGCAGTTCGAGCCGCGGACAATTGTCGGCATCTATCGCTGGCGTCACCCGGAGACCGGGGTAACCTTTGTGCGCTTCACTTTTGCCGGTGCGCTGCTGGCACACGATAGCGGGCGCAGTCTCGATCCGGACATCGAGCAGGTCGTCTGGCTCAGCGATGCCGAGATACGGCTGCAGCAGGACAGTGTGCGCAGCCCGCTGGTACTGAGTTGTGTTGATGACTACCTGGCAGGCAAGTCCTGGCCGCTGGAAATCCTTGCAGATCTTGAATAATCCGCGCCACAGACTTGTTGCAATCCTGTTCACGGTTGCTGCGCTGCCGGCATCAGCTGATGACTGGATGTACCGTGAGGAAGTCATCAGGGAGCCGGATCCCGGCAGGTTCTCGGTGTGTTTCGACCACAGCTGCAAAACGATTGTTACCCGCTCCTTCAGCGGCCAGGAATGGCAAAGGATAACTGCATCATTGCAAACACCCGCAAGCGTGGCTGCAGACGAGCGGACTGCGATTGCGCTCGGCATTGCACGCATGGAACAGGCTGTGGGTGAAAAAACCGGCACGACCGGTGACAAGGGCGGCAACCTGACCGGTTTCGGCGAACAGGGACAAATGGACTGCATCGACGAATCGAACAACACCACAACCTACCTGAAGCTGCTGCAGCTGGATGGCTTGCTCAAATTTCATGAAGTCAGGGGCCGATCCACGCGCTTTGGACTGTTCGCGGGTATGCCGCATACCACCGCGGTAATCCGGGATATCGCGACCCGGCAGGATTATGCCGTCGATTCCTGGTTTTTCGATAACGGGGAACTTCCCGTGATCATGCCGCTGGAGGAATGGGAAACAGGCTGGAGCCCGGACGACGAGCGACATGAGTAAGGTCATCATCGGACTGTCCGGCGGGGTGGACTCCGCCGTCGCCGCTTTGCTGCTCAGGCAACAGGGTCACGCGGTCGCGGCCGTGTTCATGAAGAACTGGGACGAGGACGATGAGGCCGGTTACTGTCCGGCGGCGGCGGACCTGGCGGATGCCCGGGAAATCGCCGCGCGGCTGGATATCGAGCTGACCACAGTGAGTTTTTCGGCGGAGTACTGGAGCCGGGTGTTCACGCATTTTCTCGACGAGTATGCGGCCGGGCGTACCCCGAGTCCCGATATCATATGCAACCGCGAAATCAAGTTTCGCGCCTTTCTCGATTACGCGCTGGCAGAGGGCGCGGACTATATTGCCACGGGTCACTATGCGCGCATTGCCAGGAGCCCCACAGTGCGCCTGCTGCAAGGCCTCGATGCGCGCAAGGACCAGACCTATTTCCTGCATACCCTGACTCAGGCGCAGCTGAGCCGCAGCCTGTTCCCGCTGGGGGCATTCGAAAAGTCAGAGGTACGCCGGCTGGCACGTGAAGCCGGTTTCAGCAACCACGGAAAAAAGGACAGCACCGGCATCTGTTTTATCGGGGAGCGCCGCTTCGATGAATTCCTGGCGCGCTACCTGCAGAAAAATCCGGGAGAGATCCGGACCCTGGATGGCGAGATGATTGGTGAGCACGCGGGGCTGATGTTCTACACCATCGGGCAGCGGCAGGGACTCGGGATCGGGGGGCGGCATGGCGGCTCCGGGGAACCCTGGTACGTCATTGACAAGGACATGCAGCACAATATCCTTGTCGTAGCCCAGGGCGTCGATCACCCTGCCCTGTTCAGGCGCGGCCTGCGGGCGAGCCGGTTGCACTGGATTTCCGGACAAGCGCCCTCCCCGCCGTTTGTCTGCACGGCACGCATCCGGCATCAGCAGTCGCTCCAGCACTGCACGCTGGTGAGTATCGCAGGTCAGGACGGCAGCGTTGAATTCGAGCGGCCGCAGCGCGCGATCACTGCCGGGCAGTCGGTGGTTTTCTACACTGGGGACGAATGTCTGGGCGGCGGGATTATCGAAGCCGCCATGGAGCTTTAGGAGTGGGTACCGTGTCTGCCGATTTTCGTGATCGCTGTATCGCCCTCGCCGGCCTGTTCCAGTCCGTTCGACTGGTGCAGCAGACTGCGCATGGCGAGCGCCGCGATGCCGTGGCCACTGCCGCGTGTCTGGGCAGTATCTTCAATACCGATCCCGCAACCACCCTCGGGGTATACGGTGATGTCATCGCATTGCAAACCGGTTTGGAAACACTGCAAGGCCAGTTGGGCAGCGATAGCGCCCGGCGCGATATGGAACTGACGGGTTATGCCATTGCCCTGCTGCATCTCGAGCGCAAGCTGAACCGGCAACCGGAGATGCTGACCGAGCTGGGTGACACTATCGGGAAAATTTTCTCGCAATCAGCGCAGTTCAACCCGTCCGATCCCGCGGTGATCGCTGCCCTGGCTGAACTCTACAGCCGCACAATCAGCACTTTGCAGCCGCGGATCATGGTCAAGGGCGAGCAGTCCATCCTCACCGGGACGGAAAGCAGAAACATGATCCGTGCACTGTTATTGGGCGGTATGCGTGCTGCCGTGCTCTGGCGGCAGTGCGGTGGCAACCGGGTGCAGCTGCTTTTCCGGCGCAAGGCATTGCTGCGTGACTGCCGGGAACTGCTGGAGGAAGCACGCCGGGGTGGCTGAGCCAGGCATCCACTGACGGGATTCCGTGTATAATCGCCGCCTCTCGAGGCATGTGCCAGGCGCGCATTCGGGCACCTCATTCTGAAGCAAAACAGCAGGAGCACCCATGAATAACAGTTTCGCCACCCGCGACACGCTCACTGTCGGGGATCAATCGTTTGAAATTTTCAGCCTGCGCAAGCTGAATGCCGCGCAGGACATAGCGCGTCTGCCGAACACCCTGAAAATCCTGCTGGAGAACCTGCTGCGCAACGAGGACGAGCGGACCGTGACACGGGCGGATATCGAGTCGCTCATCGGCTGGGATCCGCAGGCCGAGCCGGATTGCGAGATCGCCTTTCGCCCGGCACGCGTGCTGATGCAGGACTTCACCGGCGTACCGGCGGTGGTCGATCTTGCCGCCATGCGTGATGCCATGAAACAGCTCGGGGGCGACCCGGATCGTATCAACCCGCTGCAGCCGGCGGAACTGGTCATCGACCATTCCGTCCAGGTCGACAAATTCGGCTCCAGCAATGCTATCGAGCTGAACAGCGAACTCGAATACCAGCGCAACCAGGAGCGCTACAGCTTTCTCAAGTGGGGCCAGAAGGCATTTTCCAATTTCAAGGTCGTACCGCCCGACACCGGCATCGTGCACCAGGTCAACCTGGAATACCTGGCACGCGTGGTATTTGAAACGGACCGGGGCGGCACCACCCAGGCCTACCCGGATACCCTGGTGGGGACCGATTCTCACACCACCATGATCAACGGCCTGGGCGT
>Ga0209536_100010295_pt1 | contig 13809 bp, 14 predicted proteins | sample DeeMarSeWOR28_12_FD_187461 | JGI IMG/M metagenome (GOLD analysis project Ga0209536, IMG submission 187461) | Marine sediment microbial communities from White Oak River estuary, North Carolina - WOR-2-8_12 (SPAdes) (version 2) | ecosystem: Environmental > Aquatic > Marine > Intertidal zone >...
TACATCCCTTCCCTCTCCTCATAGCCCTCTTCCTCCAGTCGTCGCAGTGCACTTGCCAAATTTGCCCGGTGTTGATTTAGGAGTATTCTTCCCTCAGAGAATGCTTCAGGGTCTCTCATGCAGACCCTTACACCAACCTCTGGTCTTCTATTTCTCCCACAGGCATTCAATAGCGTTGAGAATTCCTTGGCACTACGCATCTCTGTCTTCGGTGGTCTCTGTGAGAGAACTATTGTATCTCCTATTATTCCTTGAGCGATTCTAGGGTCCGCATAATGTTCTAGAACAACCTGAATGATTCCTTGTATGGCTTGTTGTTTTTCACTAGGCTCTAAGTCAACCCACACTCTCCACTCATCACCCGACTTCATCTCAATATCCAAGTCTTGAAAGAAAGCATAACATGCCTCCTCAGCTCCTGTCAGTCCAGGAAGGTATGGGTCAGTTGCATACTGAAGCAAATACGGTAGAGGTCGGGTGTGTATTCCAAAGAAAGTGAGGTCTCTCATAACTTCAAGAAATCCAGAATCCTCTCCCATTTCCACGATTTCTTTATTGAGTCCAACAAAACCCTGTCCATAATAGTCCTGAAGGTCTCCTGTGGCACCAACGATTGCAAGCTCCGAAAGATCAAGATTGTTTGGTGATACAAATATTGAAAGAAGGAATGCAGCACCTGCACCTGAGAGATCATGACTTCCACTCATCCCGTGATGATGCGGATTCACCTCAACCAGAATTGAACCAGAATGGTCCTTGTTATTTTCTCCCTCCTCATCTGTAGGTAGATGATGGTCCAGTATTATTACTGACTCCACACCCTCCAGCCCAACAATGTGCTCTTCCACTAGTGACATCTGTCCAGTACCAAAATCACTGAATATCACTAAGTCGGGTCTATAATTCTTCACTTCCTCCGCAATTTGAAGTATGGTTTCTGAGTTGATTTGATGGATGTTCTTCCATGCAAACTCCTTTTCCTCTCTCTCAAGCATAAGGGCGATGATTGCCAGAGCTGAAATCCCATCTGCATCAATGTGGGAAAACGCGTAGACTCTCTTAGAATTCTTCACCCTCTTAGCAGCTTTTCGAAGAAGACTACTCATCGTTTCCGGTATTGATTCACTTAGACTTTCCATTTTACCCAGTAGAAAATCCACTAGAGGATAATATAAGTTGGCCGCTCTTCGAGAGCGAGAGAACTTGTAGAGATTATTCCGTTACTCTCATCGCTCTGGATACAGCTAGGAAGATAACAAGAAAGATGCTGGCAATTGCAGCAAGTGTTTTCGCAACTCTTTGCCACCGAGTCAATGGTATTTCCATCTCTCTCAGTTCATTCGTTATTTTCCTAAGATGGACTCTGCGTTCAGTGTATAGTGCTTCTTGGTCGTCAATAGTAGAAGAGTAATCCGTCCAACCTTGGTAGAGTGGTGTTTCTGGATCCGTCTTTGCCCATTCGTTCCACTGTTCGAGTATCTCTTCACGATGGGGTGATGGGAATCCATTGATTATCTCACGGATTTGACTCTCCCAGTCATCTGGTAATGTCATATTTTTGTGTGCACCTCAAGTTTCCCGGCAGAGGGACATTATTTGATTCGTTTTCGTTGATTATTAAGTGTTGACTGTTCACGCGCGTATTGCGTATTCTGACCAAAAATGAGACATTTTCTCTTTAAGTCAACCTAAAGACGCAGTGGCTTCTCACTTACGTAGACTATCTCATCTTTGCGAGTTCCTTACTCCACTCTTTGATGTCAGCTCTAAGTTTTGCCAAGTCAGATGGACTGATTGTATCAACTCGTCCATATGTTCGCAGAATCCTTGTCCAGCGCTGCATTTTCACAACAAGTGCTCCTGCAGCTCCTTTTCCTTCAAGAGTTTCTGCTGATTCATTGATTCTCTGTGCTAAATCACTAGCAATTACGCCTTCCCTTACCTGAGTTTCAAGTGCGTCCAATACAGACTGAAAGTTGGAAACTGCACCCTTGTCTGCTATAGCTGCTCCACCTGCGGCTGCTACCGGAGCTGCAGTCTCTAATTCTTTCACCATTTTGATTAGCTCATCTAGTCGTTCTGTGTTTGCATTTACAGCCAGTGTGAGATCTGAGGTACTATCTTGAACCTCAGTAATTCCAGAGATGACATCAATCATCCTGTTCAACATCTGGGTTAATCTTTCAATGGCTCCATTGATCTCTGTGAGCTTTGCTCTAACATAGGTGTCTTCTTCGCTCATGACAATCTCCTCGGATAGGAGGGCGCCTTGTTTGGCATGTAATAGCAGGTCATCAAAATTATTGAAGATTAAGCTTTCTGTGTTGTTTAGGACTGAAACATTGGACCATAACCGAATACTAATATCTAATTTCTGTGGCACATTCGATAATTTGGAGGATGATGCCAGTGTATGTTGTGAACTTCAAAGAGCGTGAAGAAACCCCTGTTGAAATGGCCAACAGTAAGAATGTCTACATGCGCTGGTTGGTAGGTAGACGAACTGGGGCGAAGACATATGCCATGCGTCATTTTGAGATAAAGCCCGGTGGTATAATTCCTCTTCACACCCACCATGAGGAACATGAGATCTTCGTGCTCGAAGGAGAAGCTAAGGTTCTTGGTAGCGAAGAGGGTGTTGTCGCCAAGAAGGATGATGTTGTGTTTGTTCCATCCGATATGCCTCATGGTTATGATAACACGGAAGGAACCAAATCATTTCGTTTCATATGCGTGATTCCGCTCCTTGAAACGGAGTAGGTAATTTTTTCTTGCTGTCTACACATGAGAGCAATAGGAGTTTACGCAATGAAATTGAGTGACAAGAAACTTTGGATTTTCGATGTTGATAACACACTCATTCAGGATGTTGAACATCCGACTCCATTTGATGATGCAGTAAAACTCTGGAATGCTTTGGAAGAGAAGGGATACGAATTAGCAATCCTTACCAATGTGGGTAGACTCTCTTCAAGGCAGGTAAATACTGCGATTTCCAAGGCTGGTTTCAATATTCCAGTTGAACGAGTCTTTACAGCGGGAGCTGCAGCAGCTGCATATGTGCATAACAGAGCTCCAGGTGCACGGTGCTTTGTCATAGGCGAAGGTGGAGCTCAGGAAGACTTTGTTTCACGAGGGTTGGATGTTACCAATAACCCTCCAATTGATTTTGTTGCAGTTGGTGCGGATAGAGGAATGACATTCGATGAGCTCAATTTTGCTACTAAGATGGTAAAAGAAGGTGCTACCCTTATCTGCATTAGTGGGAGTCGAGATTATCCCGGAATCTATCTTGGATCTGAAGACACCTTCATAGGTGAGCGTTCCATTGTTGCTGCAATTGAACACGCGACTGGCGCACAGGCTGTTGTCGTTGGCAAACCCCTACCCGAAATTCTTGTCGAAACAGTGAAGGCTCTTGGTCATGATGTGGCGAATGCTGTCATGGTTGGTGATAATCCGAAATCTGACATTGCTGGTGGAAACGCTGCTGGAATGACAACAATCCTGGTCAATCGGGATCCAGACAATATTGTTGCTTTTGAGTCGGGTGAACTGGACACCACGCCCACTGTGACTGTAAACTCACTTGATGAGATAATTCCTAAACTCTGATTGTCTGATGGTTGGGTGCTTATGATGACTACTAAGGAGCCGCAGGTCTTCTTTGAAGTTGATAGACCTGGACTTAAGGTCGCAATGATTGCCCTTTATGATCTGAAGGTAGGTAAGTCTACGCCATCATTCGAGGAGTACGAGAAGGAAACCTTTGAGGAGATACGGTCTCATCTGACGTTGGAGGATGCTAAGGATGATCCAATCTTTCGTTCCTACAGAGACCTCTATTGGACATTTGGAATGGACCCTACAAAACAGCGTGTATCAAGTGAGGCAGTTCTTCGCAGGATTCTCAAAGGCCTGAATCTATGGCGAATTTCCGATGTTGTAGATATTGTCAATCTTGCATCAGCTTATCATAAGATACCCATCGGACTTATTGACTTGTCCAAGATCAATGGTGACCTTTGTATTCGGACCGCTGCGAAGGGTGAGATTTTCCAGAGAATAGGTGGAAAGTCAATCATGTGTAGAGGACGGGAGATTGTTGTTGCAGATGACGAGAAAATCGTATGTTTTGGTTATGCTACGCATGACTCAGAACAAACTATGATCACCAAGGAAAGCACCAGTGTTTCGGTTCTCCTCTATGGGTCTCAGATTATTACCAGCACAATGATGGATGAATCTCTGAAGATTACAATAGATATGATAGATCAATGGCTTGACTGCAAAGTGTCAGAGCCAAAGATCTTCACTTCATGATACTAGAACTCTAGGTATGGTTCACCAAGAACAATCCGTTCGAGGAGACTGTTCTTACTTGCTTTAATCACCATCTGCTCGAACTGCTTCTTCAGTCTAGCTTCGTCGACATAGTCCGGCTCTTTGATTCCCATACTCTCTATCACGAGTGACAGCATGTATTCGAACTCGTATTTGAGATAGTCCTCTTTTCGAGTTTTACCTTTTCTTGTAATTTCTTTCTTGATTTTCTTCGCCAATCCCTGTTTGATTGCTTCTCTGGTTTCTGTCAAGTAGAATGACATTGACTTCTCGTAGTGAAGCTCCCCGCGCTTGACTAGCTCCTTAAGGAAAGGTAAGCCGAATGTACGTCTAGCTATTGCTTCAATCCTAGCAACAAATCCGTTGATGATGTCATCATAGGAAAACATTCCTGCTTTCCCTTTCGTTTCAAAGACTTTGTCCGAATCTTTTGCACTCTTGAACTTCTCTTTCTTTGCAGCAAGGAGGCGTTCTCTCTCTTTACGAGCTGCTTCATCTGCGGCTGCCTTTTCTGCTTCTAGACGTTTCCGCTCTGCTTCATCTTTTGCAGCGGCCAGTTTCTTCTCTCGTTCCAATCTTCTCTTCTCACGTTCCGCTGCTTCTCGTTTCTCCTGTTCGATGCGTTCCTGTTCTAGCTTCTTGAGAATCTTCTCTTGTTCGTCTCTCAGCTTTTCCATGTGTTTCTGAACATCTCTCTCTGTCAGTGTGATGTGCTTCGTTAGCAACCAGCGGACACCGATATGATTGACCTTTGGTTTTAGGTCTGCTGATGAAAAGATGAAATTGGCAGTCTGTTGACCTGGTAGCTGAGTGATAATCTCTTCAGATTCCTTTTCACCTGCGATAGGCTCCAGAATTCTTTCTAGCACTTTGAGTGATTGCTCGCTACTAATTCGACCAGCTGAAATCGTGTTAAACTGCTCAAATGCTTTGTAGTCTATATCCTTAGGACTCTGAGTAGCAATTAAACATTCAACTCCATACTTGCGTGCTTGACGGAAAAGAAGCAAGAAGGTCTCTTTTGGCCCTGGGGCCTTCATTCCTGCAGGTATGAATGGAGCAGCTTCATCTTGGAAAATCATCATGCGCGGCTTTTCGGTGAATCCTTGTCTCAACATCCATGAATATAGTTGATTCAGGACAATAGCAATGAAGAAGTGTTTTTCTTCTTCACTTCGAAGAGTCTTCAAGAAGATTACATTGATTGGTGTTTTTCCATTCACAGGCTTTGTGAGATGATCGAAATCGATGTTACCCTCTTCTTTGAAGAGAAGCTGTGATGAACCTACAGTCAGACTTCTGATTCGTGTAGCTAGTGTTTGTCTTTCTGAAAACTTCATGAACGGCTCAAGATCCACACCAATGGTTTCCTTATCCGCTACAAGCATATCAGCTAGCTCAGACAGTTCATCAATCTCTGTCTTTTCAGACTCCCAGATTGTCCTAAGAAGTTCATAAACTGCAGCAAAGGCTTTTCCTTCCCATGACCTTGAGAGTCCTGCTACTTTCATCAGGACTTTTACAAGGGTTCTTGCAGAGTTGTCTAGTAGCCGAATTATATCATCTTGGTCTGCATCTCTGTCTGGAAGCTTCAATGGATTGATGGAGATTGCGAGACCCTTACTACTAGCAGGTGTGTAAACCCGTACAATGACCTTGTCCATATACTCCTTTAGTCTCTCAGGAGGTACTCCTTTTGATTTCAGTTCGTCGGGGTCACCTGGTAACATCAGTGATGCAATATCTCCTTGAGGATCAAAGGCAAGTATTGGAATACCTTTCATAGCGGCTTCTTCCAAGATACACTTGGAGAGAACGGTTTTCCCTGAGCCGGTTGAACCAAAGACACCTCCGTGTCTTCGAAGGAGATCCACACCAATCTCGAATTTCTCTTCAGTACGTTTTCCTTCCTCATCAAGTTTGAATCCTAGCCAGAGCTTGTCTGCCATATCGAACACCAATTAACCTGCTATCACATTTCTGGTTTTAAGAGCCTTTCCAGTATCGTGTCAATTCACGAAAAATAGAGAAAGAGTGGATGGAGTAAGCTCCATCCATTTTGATTATATCACTCACCAACTGGTTCATATCGTCTTCCAAGGAAGAAAACTATCACTACGACTAGGACAAAGGCTAGAAGGAATAGAGCTCCCGAAGCCCAACCATAGGTGAAGGTGGTTCTGATTATGCTCATAGCAAGATAAACACCTGCCATGATTACGCCTAAGACGAGAGAAACTAGCATGAACCGTGAAGTCATCTCCTTCACTTGTCCACTTTCTGCTCCTTCAGCAATTCTACTTCCAAAGAATACAAAGACGAAAAGGAAGATGTATGCAATCACAATCATTGTTCCCATATCAAATAGGGTGTCTTGTGTAGCAGCATCAATCCCATCCAATAAACCATAGGTTAGTAGTGTACCCAAAGCGTGGATGTAAACAAGCATGTTAGAAACTAACTTATCATCAGGATGCACAAATCCGGTAATTTCTGTGAAGGTGTTGATTATGCTTATCAGCAATACACCTCCGAGAACAAGTAATGCTCCTATCCAAATATAGAATGGATACATCATCTGTTCAGGTGTTGCGGATACCGAATCAAGAAGAGCTTTCACTCCAATGGTAACAGCAAGAAGAGTTAGTCCAATTCCTGAGAGAAAGTTTCCAATAGTAGTAAGCCTAACAATTATCTCCTCCTTTAGGTAGAGTAACTATAGCCAAATCTAGCCTAGTTTCTATTAACTCTTTGCTGTTTCCCCTGTAATACGTCCTGAGTTACTATTACGTCCTGAGTTCCTCAGTTGCAAACTCATCCTCAATTATTACAGGTGCCGCCTCTTCAAGGAAGTAGGTTCCGATACAAGCGATTCCAATGAGAATTGCTACAAGGGTGGCAAGTCCTGGGAAGAGACCTCCCACAGAATATGCGAATTCTGCTGATAACGGGCCAATTATCATCCCTGAGCCAAAGAATATGCTATAAACGCCCATTGTACTTCCACGAGCCTCTTCGCTTGATACATCAGTGAGATACGCCATCGCAGCTGGTGGGAATGATCCTGCAATGAATCCAAGTACAGGTAGAGCTGGCCAAATTGCCCAGACTAGTTCGAATTGGTCTGCGTTAGCAACTAGTATGTATGAGAGTATCCCAAATCCAATCAAGCCTAACACGATGAATGGTCGCCGTTTCATCATGTGGTCTGAGAGATGTCCCATCACTACGATTCCTAGAATCAATGAAACACCAAGCATGGCAAAGAGAACGAGCATATCTGTTGCAGTGAGCGAGAAGTACTCCTCGATGATGTGTTTCAATTTCGAAATCATCAATCCATAGAGAGAGATGATTGGTACGTACACTGGAAGCATCAACTGAATTCGTCTGTCACTTGCCACCTCTTTCAGGAGTGCAGTCATACTCACTTCTTCATCATGAGTAACTACCCTTGTTTCCTTGATCAAGAAGAAGGCAAGAATTCCGCTGATGACACATGCGGCAGCGGCTGCAAACAGAAGTATGGTAGCAGACCAGCCAAACTCAAGCAGAATGATGCCAAGTCCAAATCCTCCTGCTAGTCCAGTAAGAGTTGCGAGGTCATAGTATCCCATCAATCTGGCTCTATTGTACTCTGATGATGCATCAGCAATCATTGAGAGAGTTGTGGTAACCTTTGATGCTGCTCCTATTCCAAAGAGAACTGCAAGAATGTAAGCTAGGAACTCAAAGGTGGCAATCCCAAAGAGGAATGCAGCTATCCCAGTCATGAACAGACTAGCCACAAAGATAGGCTTCCTCCCAATCTTATCACTGTAAGATCCAAAGAATGAGACTGTACTAAGTTCAGCAATAGGATAGATGGCAAGAATTACAGCAACACTCCAGCCTTGCAAGACACCACCCATGTAGGCATTACTTGAGATTACTGCAATCGTTACGTAAAATGATGCTCTCATTATCAATGTCACAAAGTACAACATCATCAGGGTCAGGAAATGACCGGATTTTCTAAGTCCCATTCAACAGGTCTCCTTGAAGTGTAGGTCAGGCCGGTGCGTTAGCGTTTATAAGCTTGGTAGTACGAACAATTGTACTATGGCAAACGGTAAGATTCCTGGCGAAATCGGCTCTACTGAGTTTGTCTATCTCTCTCTATACCGACTTCGAGTCTTAGATGATGAAGACAAGAAGAAGTGGTTCAAATCCTGGCGAGAGATACGGAATCACTTGCCAACAGGGATGAAGATAGTCACAGAAGCCACCAGTGCATTCGGAACAGAATACACAGGTTTCACGGTCTATGAAGGTCCTCTTGAGAAGTTCAAAGAACTTGTTGACATGATTGAAGGGTACTCAAAGGGATTCTTTGAAAAGTCTCTTACCATCATTGGTACAAAGGGGCTCTCACTCCCAATCGCAGAATTTCAAAAAATCATTGATGGTCGTCCAGTAGACTAAGAGGGTCGTTAGAGTGCCTTACAAATTCTCCCGCAAGACGGTTGTGGTCCTTCTCTTCACTCTGGTCGCTGGAATTGTGATGTTCAACATAGCACCAACTGAGATTGAACCCGGTCAGTATAATCTTGCACTTGAGATTCATTCTGCTGGAATCGATATATCCCAGACATTCAACGTTTCATTTGTTCAAGGCGCTGCTGCAGATGAAGTTGATTTTCTTCTCAATGGGTCCTCCACTGATGTCACTATTTCTGTTCCTCAGTCAGTCACTATCACGCCTGATAATCCTCTTAGAGTATCTATCGTGGCGACTGGTGATCCTCTGTTGGCTAATGAAATCGTTGCTATACTCACCAATGAGGACGGGTTCAACCGGACTCTCCGTCCAAACAGACAAACTGGACAGACGTTTATCATTGAGTATCAACCTCTTGTGAACTCACAAGCTGCTGTAACAATTCTTGTAGTTGTTGCTATCCTCTGGTTCTCTGAGGGAATTAGTCTTGTAGCAACATCTCTACTCATACCAATCTTGATTGTCTTATCAGATATTCAATCTCCACAGGTGGCTCTAGCACCATTCTTTGATCCTGCAGTGGCGTTGATATTTGGTGGATTTCTGATTGGCCGAGCTCTGACCAAGTATGAGCTTGACAAACGACTTGCATTACTAATCTTATCAAGGGGAGAAGGTTCAGGCTCTGGTCTGATATTCACTGTCATGGGTGTGACTGCATTCCTCTCAATGTGGATTAGTAACACCGCCTCTGCAGCAATAATGATTCCAATAGCTCTTGCAGTAATCAGTCGTATACGTGATGTAGGGGTCCGTGATAAGTATGGGAAAGCACTTGTCCTAGGAGTGGCGTATTCTGCAACGTTAGGAGGAGTTGCTAGTCTAGTAGGTTCTCCACCTAATCCCCTAGCGGCAACTTACATCAACTCCTTCCTCGGGATTCGGTTCTCATTCATGAGCTGGATACCTTTTGGCCTTCCAGTTGTCTTGATTATGTTACCATTGATTTGGAGATGGTTGATCTATCGTTTTAAACTCCCGAAGAGTATTGAAGAGATGAGTGAATTAAAGGAGATTTCATACAAGGAGTACCTGAAGCTTGGCCCCATGCCAACTGAGCAGAAACTGGTCGTTGTGGTGTTCATTACTACTATTGGTCTATGGTTCACAGAGGAACTCCCGGACTTCATTGCCACTGCGATTGGTTGGTCGGGTCATGGAATCTCTAGCGCGGTTGTTGCACTGATTGGTGGACTCTCTCTGATGATTCTTCGCTTGCTAGATGAGAAGGATGTTTCCTCCGGAATCAGCTGGTCTTCTCTATTGATACTTGGAAGCGGTATTGCCCTTGGTGGAGCAATGATTGATACTGGCCTATCATCATTTATTGCACAACAGATGTCCGGTCTTGGTGTCTTCCCATCCTTTCTGGTCATCATCATCATTGGTGTCATAGCCGTCCTTGTCACAATGGTCGCTTCTAACACAGGCGCAGCTGTTATCCTGATTCCAATAGCTATACCTCTTGCAACAGGTCTAGGTATAGATCCCTTACTCATTGTCATGGTCATAGCTATTGCTGTATCAATGGACTTTGCTTTACCCACTGGTACACCACCTTCAACCATTGCCTACAGCACCGGAAAAGTCGAGATGCGTGAGATGGTGACCACTGGTCTTTTCGTAGACCTAATTGCTATTGTTGTGGTCACAATTGTTGTCGTCTGGCTCTGGGGCCTCTTTGGGCTGGTAATGCTATGACATCAATAGTGCATCTCTGGTATTCACGAAGGGTTTAAATCGCTCAAGAGAACGAACCTCACCACGGTGGCTAGAAATGAGCTGGGTCGCTAAGATAATTGAAGGAAATCCTGATGAGTTTTCACATGCACGATTGGTAAAGTATGGAATTGGTAGTCATCCCGGTCCAAGAACCAAACTTACCCTAAGCAAGCCTAGTATAAAATTCAAGGCGGACCTCGATCAAGAGAAGACCATCCTGAAAGGATATCTTTTGGGTGCTCCTGAAGGATCTCACAAGGTGAAGGGTATGTTGATCACATACAGTGATCGTACTGAAGAGTTCGGCAAATTGAATATGCCTATAACTTGGAAGAAGTCGAAGGGTAAAGGCGCACCTGTGTTCAAAGCAAAATTGGATGAGGTCGCACCACTAGCAGATATCAAAGCACTCCTTGAGATTGATGATCCGACAACATTCTATCTTCTATCATTAAATCCTCGAGATGGCACAAAACCTTGGAAAGTAACAACAAAGACATCATTTCCTAAGGGTGGACCTAAGGAAGAAGAGGAAGATGCAGATGAGAAGGACCCTGTGTTCACTAAAGGTGCACTAGGAAACACCCCCGAGGTTCGAGAATTCATTCTTGACACCTACTTACCTGATTTCAAGGACAAGCTCACTGAAAAATCGAAGAATGTAACGATTCGAAACAATATTGTCATTGAGGACATCGAAATACCAGATGACCCATCACTTAGCTTTTCGGAGAAGAGACGTCTAGCTAAGAAGCGAGGCAAACTTATCCGCAGTATAACTATTGACGGAAAAGACTTTACTCTCGAATATGAATTTCTCGCATGACAACAAGACCGTGACGTTTAAATTCGAAACGAATTGGGTGCCGTATAAGTAAAGAAGAGGCGAAGAAAATGCAAGGATTCGAAGGATATTACTTCCCGCTTTCACTGATGTTCATCTTCCTAGGCTTATTTGCAGCAGGTTGGCTAATAATTCACATTGAGCATGGTCGCCACTTCTCAAGATTCAAGGTAGGCTCAGCTTTATTCCTTGCTGCTACTCTTCTAGGCTTCGGTATCCACTTCTTACTCCTTTCAGGTGGTATGTAGAACTTCGACAATATACATCCAATTCGTATTTTCGATTCATTATGAACGAAATATCGTTATTTAGACACTTTCAGAACTAGTTTTGCTATCCAACAGTGGACAGCATAGCTTTAGGATAAGAGGAATCTTGACGTGTTACTTGAACCTGACATCAAGAAACTAGCCGTTGAGAGTCGTGCGAGGCTGGTTCAAGAATTCGCAGAGAAGTACGCTAACCTAAGAGAGCGAGTTAGGCGAGTTCCAGAAGCTGATGCACAGAAGATAGCAGATGAGTTGTCCTGTCCTCTTGAGATTGCTATGATTGCCTACCTAATTAACATGGACGGAATCATGGGTGTAAAACAAGCAGTACGACTTCTTAGTGCAGAACTCCAAAGAAGAGCTACAGTTGGTGAGGATGTTCCTAACCTGCCGGGTAACATTATGGAATTTGCCTTAAATGAAGGTCGATGGGTGTCACATATCTATGGAAGTTTTGTTAGACAAATTGAATTACAAGTTCGAGAGCTAGCCAATCTAGAGGAAGGAATGGAGATTTCTTCAATTGAGGTGGAAAAAGCTCTCTCGATAGTATTAGCTAGAACCAAGATGTCTGAGACCATAATTGCTCCTGTTATCGAAGAATGGCACAAAGACCATCCAAAAGCAACTAGCAAAGATGCACTAGTCTTTTTTGGGCAAGCAATTACTAAGTGGAACGTAAACACCTTGAATGGTAAGTTTATTCAGGTACAGAGGAGGAATCAAGCACTATTCAGAGTCCTTCGAGAGAGTCTACTAACTGCATTGGACTCCTATACTATGGATGCATCAATAAATCGTATTGATTCTCTAATTGAGGATCTTGGCCATCCTTTTGATGACATGAACCTGAGAGCAGTTTCCCATTTCCTCCTTCATATTGCTCCACGCCAAGCAACAGGCCGTGGTGACCGGTCCTCGTATGTTTCAGTTGGTGTCACCTCGACACGTGGCAATAAAGCTGAACCTGATCTCTCATCCCCATTCGACTTTCTTGAGCGTGATGTGAAACTAGGAAAACGACGAAAGGGCGAAGAACGTGAGGAGTATCTCAAAGAACGCATTGGTCGTGTGATGCGTGTGTTGAGATATCAAGAGAACACACATGCTGAGAGTGTTGAGAAGTGCCTGCATGAACTTGTTGATCGATTCAGTCTCAGTAACACACCCATCGCTGGTCTGATTGAGAATTCTCAAGCCGCACTACTCGGTGCTCCTGAAACAGAGCGAACTAAGATTGCAGTTTCTATTATCTATGACTTCGTAACTTCCACTATCTATGGGGGAGATGTAAAATGAGTGGAACTCAGTCACCTCTTATCTGGCTGATTGAGATAGAGGGCTACGATTTTCATGTAGGTGCTTTCAAGGATGCTGACCTTTCTGGAAAAGCACTGATAATATCCAGTCAACTCTGGTCAATCATTCGAGGATCTCGAGTTTACTCAATTCTAATTGGACCTGGAATATTCAAAGGCATAGCAACAAAGGGTGGTATTCAGATAGATGTTCTTGAATATCTATCAGCTTTGATGTTTGACCCTACAATGCTGCGCTTTGATGAGCCGTTGCCCCAGGTGGACATAGTCAATCCAGAAGTAATTGATCCTCTAGGTGCAAGAAAACAGGAAGAGATTGTCACTATCATTCGGAATCTAGTAATGGAGAAAGGGCAAGTCCTCGCTGCTGATCCTCTAGCGACAGTACAGATGAAGGCTAATGTTCCTCAGACTGCACACTATGAGGAGATCTTTGAACGTATCAATGTTTCACACATCTCAGGTCTTCAGAGAGCAAAGTTCATTCTTGGTGGGACAAATGGACCCATGTACAAACCGTTTGTTAAGTTCTTCAATGATGGTAAGTTCAGATTTAAGGAGCGAACAAAGGTCTTAGCAACTCCTTTCTACAAGTTCAGTAGCTTCATTGACATTGATGTTATGAGTGACTGGATGATTGTCGAGAAGGCTGGGACTGATTCCAAGACTGGCATCGATGCTATTGGTGAGGAGTTCGAAAGAACATTATCCATCATTGAGAAAGAGAAAGAGTCCTACGTCTATGAGTTGTGATGCAACCACAAGAGTCTT
>Ga0209536_100010296_pt1 | contig 13807 bp, 12 predicted proteins | sample DeeMarSeWOR28_12_FD_187461 | JGI IMG/M metagenome (GOLD analysis project Ga0209536, IMG submission 187461) | Marine sediment microbial communities from White Oak River estuary, North Carolina - WOR-2-8_12 (SPAdes) (version 2) | ecosystem: Environmental > Aquatic > Marine > Intertidal zone >...
AGGCGCAGCACGTACTGCAGGAGGCGGCCAGCATGCTGATCAACGCCGGGAAGACCGTCCGCTACGCCATTCACCCCGTGGCCGGGCGCATGCCGGGACACATGAACGTGCTCCTGGCCGAGGCCAATGTCCCCTATGATCTGCTGCTGGAGATGGATCAGATCAACGACGATTTTCAGAACACCGATGTCGCGCTGGTCATCGGTGCCAACGATGTCGTCAACCCGGCGGCGCGCACCAAGAAGGACAGCCCGCTCTACGGCATGCCCATTCTCAATGCCGACAAGGCCCGCACGGTATTGGTCTGCAAGCGGAGCCTGAACCCGGGCTTCGCCGGCGAGGACAACGACCTCTTCTATATGAAGCAGACAATGATGGTCTTTGGCGATGCCAAGTCGACCCTGACGAGCCTCGTCCAGCTCTTGAAGAAATAACACCCGATCGGGAGGCCGGGGGATCTTCCCCCGGCCTCCCCTCGGGGTGCAACGCGGCCTGCCTCCCCTTCGTATAATGACCGACCCCTGCATGCGCACCGTTGCACTCCAGCATGTTCACGTACCACGAATGAGGATCCTTATGACCCGCGTCAGCATGATCGCGCTGGCCCTGCTTCTGGCAACCCTGCTCCAGGCCCAGGAAGAGACACGCCTGCTGAGGTTTCCGGCCGTCCACGGCGACCGGATCGTCTTCACCTACGCCGGCGATCTCTACAGCGTCCCGACTGCCGGCGGCACCGCCCGCCGTCTCACCAGCGACATCGGCTACGAGGCCTTTGCCCGCTTCTCCCCCAACGGAGGCGAGATCGCCTTCACGGCCCAGTACGACGGAAACACCGAGGTCTACCTGATGAGCGCCGAGGGGAGCGTCCCGGAGCGGCTCACCACCACGGCCACGATCGGCCGTGACTACGTCTGGGACCGGATGGGCCCGAACAACATCGTGATGGCTTGGCGGAACGATTCCACGATCGTCTACCGCTCTCGCCAGCGCGAAGCCAACGACTTCAAAGGGCAGCTCTTCACCGTCAGCCGCCGCGGCGGCCTCTCCCAGCAGCTCCCACTCCCCCGCGGGGGATTTTGCTCGTTCTCCGACGACGGATCCAAGATGGCCTACAATAGAGTCTTCCGGGAGTTTCGCACCTGGAAGCGCTACCGTGGCGGTCAGGCCGATGAGATCTGGATCCATGATTTTGCCACGCGCGAGACCGTGCCCATTACCGACAATCCGGCCCAGGATATCATCCCGATGTGGAGCGGCCAGAAGATCTATTTCCTCTCCGACCGGGACAGCCTTGGCCGCATGAACCTCTATGTCTACGACCTGGCTTCCAACTCGACGCGCCAGATCACCCGCTTTACCGACTACGACGTGAAATACCCGTCCATCGGAAAGGGCGGCGTCGTCTTCGAGCAGGGTGGATCGATCTATCTGATGGACCTCGCCACCGAAGAAGTCCGCCGCGTCCCGATTGTCGTCAAAGAGGACTTTGCCGTCGGCCGCGGAGGCCTGCGCCAGGTCGACAAAGAGGTGACCAATTTTGAGATCGCACCCGACGGGAGCCGCGCCCTCTTCGGCGCCCGCGGCGACGTCTTCACCGTGCCGGCTGAGAACGGCCCGACGCGTAACATCACCTCCACACCCGGCGTGCACGACCGGAACTCCAAATGGTCACCCGACGGACGATGGATCGCCTACATCTCCGACGCCACCGGCGAGGACGAAATCTACCTCGCCCCGCAGGACGGAAGCGCACCGGCGCGCCAGCTGACCCGCGGCGCCGACACCTATAAGTACCAGCCGCTCTGGTCTCCGGACAGCAAGAAGCTCCTCTGGAGCGACAAGAAACTCCGCCTGCAGTATGTCGAGGTCAGCTCGGGCGAGGTCACAGTCGTGGACCAGGCCACGGCCTGGGAAATCCGCGACTACACCTGGTCCCCGGATAGCCGCTGGATCGCCTTCGCCCGTCCGGAAGAGGAGACCATGACGACCGTCAAGCTCTACTCTCTGGAGAGCAAGACGACAATCCCGGTCACCGACGGCTGGTTCTCCTCCTCCGACCCCGCCTTCAGCGTCGATGGGAAGTACCTGTTCTTCGTCTCGGACCGCTCCTTCAGCCCCACCTACGGGGAGACGGAGTGGAACCACGTCTATCTGGACATGGCGCGCATCTATCTGATTACGCTCGCCTCCGACACCCCCTCGCCCTTCGCACCCCGGAGCGATGAGGTCACGATCGCCGCCGGCGAGGCGAAGAAAGAAAAGAAGGAGGAAGCCAAACCCGCGCAAGTCACCGTCCGGGTAGACGCCCAGGGCATCATGGACCGGATCGCCGTGTTGCCGATCACCCCCGCGCGCTACCGCAACCTCCAGAGCGCCCGTACAAAACTCTACTACGTGCGCAACGGGACGAAGGACGAGAAGGGAAAACTCCTCCTCTACGACCTGGAGAAGCGCAAAGAAACAGAGCTGGGTGAGTTCGGAGGGTTTGAGATCTCGGCCGACGGCAAGAAGATACTCGTCGGCGGCGGCGGTAAATACGCAATCATCGACCTGCCGGGCGCGAAGATCGATATCAAGGACTATCTCTCGCTCAGCGAAATGAAGGTCAGCCTGGACCGCCGCGCCGAATGGAATCAGATCTTTGCCGAGAGCTGGCGCCAGATGCGCGACTTCATCTATGCACCGAACATGCATGGCGTGGACTGGCCGCAGGTCAAGACCCGCTACGCAGCCCTGCTCCCCTACGTCCAGCACCGCGCCGACTTGAGCTACATCATCGGCGAGATGATCGGCGAGATCAACCTGGGGCACTGCTACGTGGGCGAGGGAGACTATCCGAAGCCAGAACGGATCACAACCGGACTTCTCGGAGCCCAGCTCACGCGGGAGGCGTCCTCCGGCTACGTGCGGATCACGAGGATCCTGCAGGGACAGAACTGGGACAAAAGCCTCCGCTCACCCCTGACCGATATCGGCACCAACGTGCGGGAAGGGGACTACATCCTGGCCATCGACGGGAAGCCGACCAACGAGATGACTGACCCCTACACGGCACTGATCGCCACCGAGGGGAAACAAGTGAGCCTTCTGGTGAACGGTCGGCCGACAACGGAGGGAGCCCGCACAACGGTCGTCGTCCCCACAGGCGACGAACGGAAGCTCTACTACCTGAACTGGGTCCAGGAAAACATCAATAAAGTCACGGAGGCGACCGAAGGGCGCGTCGGCTACCTCCATATCCCCGACATGGGCGTGCCCGGACTGAACGAGTTCGCCAAGTACTTCTACCCGCAGGTCCGCAAGGAAGCTCTCATCGTGGACGTGCGCGGCAACGGCGGTGGAAATGTCTCCCCGATGGTCATCGAGCGGCTCCGGCGCGAAGTGGCAATGTTCGACATTGCCCGCAATACGACACCCTCACCGGATCCCTCCACGGCGGTGCTCGGACCGAAGGTCATGCTCATCGACGAGTTCTCCGCCTCCGATGGAGATCTGGTGGGATATCGCTTCCGGAAATACGGCATCGGCCCCCTGATCGGTAAGCGAACCTGGGGGGGGGTCGTGGGTATCCGGGGCACGCTGCCGCTCCTTGATGGCGGATACCTGATGCGACCAGAGTTCGCCTCCTATGACACCGAAGGCACGTCATGGCCCATGGAGGGCGTGGGCGTGGAGCCCGATATCGTTGTGGAAAACGACCCCGCCAAGGAGTTTGCCGGCGAGGACCAGCAGCTCAACAAGGCGATCGAAGTCGTCATGGATGAGCTCGCAAAGAAGCCGGTGAAGATCCCCGAGCCGCCACCCTATCCGGACAAGAGCAAGTAAAGACCAGCTCCACTGCTGCCAGCGCCCTGCCTCCCCCCGGGGGGGACAGGGCGCTGTGTGTTCGCGCTCTGCCCGAGTGGCTCCTCAGCTCCCCCCACCAGCATTGTACCGGACCCCAAAGAACTTCTCGCGTAAGAGCACCTCTCTGTTCACTTCATGAGATTGCTTTGCACCCTGGAAAGCCCTATGTTGGATCCAGTGTGAATTCGTCACGGTCACCCAGCTACCTGTTCCTCGTAGGGTATCACCGTATGCACATACCCCCCGCTCGCAGAGGTCATCCACCGACGGCACAGCGGTTGACATTGCCCGCTCTCCTGGTGCCGCTCCTGGTTTTCGCTCTTGTCTCGGGATGCCGCAGGCAGGTTGCTGTCCCGCCAGTCACAGCGGAGCCCACCGGAACATACCATCCCGGGAAATTCATCTGGGTGGATCTCGTGACCTCGGACGTTGAATCCGCAAGAGAATTCTACGGCAAGCTCTTCGGCTGGCAGTTTGAGGGAGAAGAAGGGAAGACAACACCCTTCACATTGATCAGGCAGGGTGAAACGCCCATTGGCGGGATTGTCTACCGTGAGAGTCCCGGTTCCTCACACCCGGAGGCTCGCTGGCTGAGCTACATCTCGGTTCCCGATGTGGATAAGGCCGCAGAGACAGCGACAGAAAACGGCGGCGAGGTGTTTGTTGCGCCGTTCAATCTTTCCGAGCGCGGACGGGTCGCGGTCATCCTCGACCCCCAGAAGGTCCCGGTCGGGCTGCTGAAAGCACGCGGGGGCGACCCGGCCGATGAGGAGGTGACCCCGTATCGCTGGATGTGGCGGGAGCTCTGGACAACCGATACCGCCAGTGCGATCGGCTTCTACGGGAAACTCGCAGGTTACACACGGGAAAACGCCACACTCTCTCTCCAGCGTGATCCATATACGGTACTTATGAGCGGCGGCAGGGCGCGGGCAGGCATGGGGCAGATCGCGCGCGCGGAGGTGGAACCGATCTGGCTCCCCTATGTCAACGTCGACGATCCACAGGCGATTGCGGCAAGAACAGTCACGCTGGGCGGGGCTGTGTTAATTGCTCCTGACAGTACAATCCGGAACGGCACCGTGGGGGTCATTGCGGACCCCACGGGTGGCATTCTGGCGATTCAGAAATGGACCTCCACAGAGACACTGGGAAAATAGCGGAGCTGACTGTGATGAGACAGGTGGGGCTGCAGATACGAAGGGCGGTACGAATTCTCTTCTTCACCGTCATTGTGGTGTTCAGCGTACTGCCGCTCGGCTGCGCGGGGGCGTATGTCGGGGTCTCGGTGCCCATGGGCTATCCCTATGGTGGCCGGGGACCCTATGGCGGCTGGGGACCATCGGTCGGTGTGACGGTCCCTCTCGGCCGGCCAGCCCACTACTGAGCTCCGCACGTCACTGCAGATCGACCTCGCGGGTCTCCCCGAGGAGACCCGCGGGGAAGCAAACTTCCTGCCCGTGGGGGGAGCTAGCCCCGCTGTGATCCAGATCCCTATCGTCCTCCCCCGTTGCGTAATTCACACATTCCATGTCGGTGAGACCCTCACGGCAGTCAAATGACTTCAGATCGCACGCAGTTCGCACTTGGGATGCCGTTTCGAAAGGCTTCAGCGATCGCTGTCCTCAGGTGTGCCGAACTGATGAGCGCCTGGGTGCGCTGGGTGGACCCTCTCTGCCGGATGTGAACACGCAGGCGGGAGACTGCGCTCAGCGTTTTGCGCTCGTGTACTCAAAGCGCAGCTCCCGGTAGGAACCGTCCTTCTGACGCATCGCGGCAAAGACCAGGAGTTGATCCCGTCCTTCCTGGTGGAACGTGACTCCCTCAAACAGTGCCTCTCCCTCGACAAGCCAGACCAGGCGCGCCGTCTGCGCCTCGTCCTTCTCCTCCCAGCCGGTGAGGTTCGGGTTAAAATGTTTGATCAGGAGTGTCACGCTCCCGCCCTCTTCCCTCAGCGTCATGATCTCGTAGAAGCGGACCGAGTCACCGACCGTCAGCCGGAACATGCCCACCATGGCGCCCCCGGCTGGCGCCGTCCAGATCTCTTCGACGATACCTCCAAGACCGCTCCCTCTCCAGGCTCCTTCGATCCAGGCCACATCATCAATGGACGCCTCCATCGCTTCGGCACCGTCATCGAGTGCAACGGTATGGTCCGTGAGCCTGGTCTGCGCAGGCAAGTGCGCGGAGCCGAGCACGATGGCAAAAGATGCCCTCACGAGAAAACAGCGCATGTGGTCTCCTGTGGTTTTCTGTTTAGATGGTGCACAGCGTTAGCTGGACAGTGGGAGAACTCCCCGGCGTCGCGAGATCATGACAGCCAGGATCACAAGTCCGCCCACACCATAACCGACGAAGAAGGGAGCCGAGAGGAGAAAGAGAACGGCAAGCTGACCGGCAATCTCTGTCTCTCGATCCACAGCCATGGTCTCACCCAACCAGACCCACTCTCCGTCAACGGCAAAAGCACTGAGCAGGAGGACTAGAAGGAGGACGACGGCATGAGGCAGCAGATAAACCACAAACCCCAAACCCCAGCCGGTCCTCTGCCTGAGAACCACGCGCAGGAGTGTGTACTCAAAAAGAGAGGCAGTGACGACGGCCACCAAGGACAGAATGATCATCGATATCTCCCCCGAAGGTGCCTCACCGAGGCAAGAAGCTATTCATTCCCGGCCTGAGAGAGTCGTCTCAGCTCTGAGAATGCCTTCAGTATCATCTTCCCAAATCTGAGATCGGCCAATGAAGAAATCCCTCTGTATGGGAGGTTTTTGCCATGGCATGAAATCTGTACTCATGAATATAGTTATATCAAACCCCATCCGGAAGCCATCGTGCAGCATACCTACTCCGGCCCCAGCGCCGAGCCGCTCGCCCCGATCGGGGAAGTCGCTGCACTGCTCAGTGTCTCCGTTGCCACGCTCCGGCTCTACGAGCGAGAGGGGTTGATCATCCCCCTCCGGAAGAAGTCGGGCCACCGCCTCTACTCCCCAACCGATATCAGTCGGCTCCGGTGCATTCGCGCTGCGATCAACGACCTCAAGATCAGCATCGAGGGGATGAAGCGGATGATGGCGTTGATCCCGTGCTGGAGCGTCTTGAGATGCCCGGAAGACCTTCGCGAAACCTGCCCCGCCTTCTCGGCCACCGAGACCCCGTGCTGGATGGTCAACGACAAGGTGTGGGAGTGCAGAACCGCCGACTGCCGTCAGTGCGTCGTCTATCAGGAGGCAGACTGCAGCTCTTTGAAGCAGACCATCTGTCACTACACCGTGACCCAGCCGATCCACGATATCGTATGATGCCGAGCGCCCGGGGCATGATCCCTCGGAACTGCCCCAGCACGAAGAGCCACGTTCCGGACAGCAGCCCCCACCAGGACCGGGCACTCCCGCGGAACACCCGCCAGCACACACATCCCGGCACCGGCCCGATGCCCGAGGCAGGGGGAGACAGCGTGCCGAGTTCCGGGGAGCCATTGCCTCTTGCAGGGGCGGTGCTGGCCGGCGGACGAAGCCGGCGGATGGGACGTGACAAGGGTCTCATCACACTTGGCGGTGTGCCGATGGTCCGCATCGTGGTCGAACGGCTCGCGCGCCTCGCCGACCCGGTCGTTGTGATTGCCGACCGAACCACACGCTATTCTCAACTTGACCTTCCCGTTCTGGCCGATCTCCGCCCGGGGTGCGGCCCGCTGGGAGGCATCCACGCCGCCCTTCGCCAACTGGACGCCAGAGAGGTGTTCGTTCTCGCCTGCGACACGCCGTTTGTCTCTGAAGAGCTCATCGCCTATATTGCCTCGTTCCCCACTGAAGCCCCTGCCAGAGTTGCGGGCATGGACGGCCACCGACACCCCTTGTGCGGAGTCTACTCCAGGCCGTGCCTCCCGGCCATCGAGGAGGCCATCGAAAACCGGCGCCTAGCCCTGCACGAGCTGCTGGACCGCCTCCAGGCGGCGACCGTGCCGGTGACGGCGAACCTCCCCTTCTACGACAGGCGACTCCTCTTGAACATTAACGACCCGGCAGCACTAGCCACGCTTGACGCAGGATGACACCCTCTCCCCTCTGGCACAGAGCGGCCCTGTTGGGAAGCGTCTGGGCCTCCTTAGAAATCATCGTCGGAAGCTTCCTGCATAACATCCACTTCCCGCTTGCCGGGACGATCCTTGCATCTCTGGGCGTCGTTCTTCTGGTGGCGGGGCGGAAGATCTGGGATGAGCCGGGGCTGCTCTGGCGCGCCGGTGTCGTCTGTGCACTGATGAAGTCCCTCTCGCCGAGCGCCATCATCCTCGGACCCATGGCCGGCATCATGCTGGAAGCTCTCGTGCTGGAAGCCGCGACGCGCCTTCTGGGTCCAACACTGCCAGGAGTGCTCCTGGGCGGTGCGCTGGGTTCATCTCTCCCCCTTCTGCAAAAAGCTGCAGGATTGCTCATCACCTACGGAGCCGACGTTGCACGACTGTATGCCGCCATGGTGGAGGCCGCAAGCGCCGCACTCGCAGTCACAGCACTCGGTCCACTTGAGCTCTACCTCCTTCTGCTTGGTCTGAGCGCGATGCTGGGCCTCGCTGCCTCACTTGCGGGGATCCGCCTTGCCCGGACCGCCAGCACCATGCCCGTCCGGGCAGAGAGAGAACGCACAGAAGACGGCACCTTCGACTTCGAAGAAGTGGACCCGGCACAGCCTTTCTCCCCAAAACTCATTGCTCTTCACCTGGCCGTGCTGCCGGCCGGTCTCGTTGCCCTTGGCTCGCTCCCCCTGCTTGCCGGCCTCGTCCTCGTCCTTGCCTATCTGGCAGCCTGTCTCGCTCGCTACCGGCGCCTCGCAAAACGCCTCGGCCGGCCGCGCCTCTGGCTGGAGTTTGCCGTGATAACACTCCTTGCGGGGTTCTTTCTCGGCAACATTGGGACACCGGGGTTGACCGTGGCGGGTCTGGGTGCGGGCGCCGCTATGACGCTACGCGCCGCATTTATCATCGTCGCCTTCTCCTCCATCAGCGTGGAACTCCGGAACCCGGCCGTCGTGCACTGGTTCATCCGACGAGGGTTTGGCGAGATCTCCTCGGCCCTGGGCGTCGCCTTTCGAGCCCTCCCGGTCGTTATCCGCGTCCTGGATCAGGACCGGGGGTTTGTGCGCCATCCCTGGAAGTCCTTGGCCCGCGTTCTCGGCACGGCAGTCGCATGGGTAGAGGAGCAGCAGCCACATCCGGTGACGTACCTGCTGACCGGCAACCAAGGCTCTGGCAAGACCTCAAGCATCCAGGAGCTCGCGCGTGAGCTCCGCCTCCGCGGCATCTCTGTTGGCGGGCTCGCAGCTCCGGTTGTCTTCGATAATGGGGAGCGCATTGGCTACGATCTCCTGGACCTCGCCTCAGGGGTGAGACGACCGCTGTGCCGCAGGTGCGTTCCACCGACGGGAGTCGCGCAGGGACCTTTTCATTTCTTCCCCGAGGCCATCTGCTCCGGGACCGAGCTGCTCAGCTCGCGCGAAGTGCCCGACGGTGTGCTGTGCATCGACGAGCTTGGCCCGCTGGAACTCGCCGGTCAAGGGTGGTCGCCAGCAATGGACCGCCTGTTGCACCGCCCGCCCCGGGCACTCGTCCTCACCGTCCGCCCTGCTCTTGTCGAGGCCGTCCTTCAGCGATGGAACCTCGCCCCGCGGCTGAGCTGGCGTGCTGGTGTCGATGACCTCCGAGAACTCGTTGAGGCGCTCGCAGACACCGCACGGGGCGCTCGGTTCCAGCAGGAGAGTCGAGAGGATTCTTTACAGTGGTGAATGCTTTTCATATCTTGTGCGTGGACCTGCCCGCGACACCGCATGCACCACCCCCACCGCACGCACTGCACATCTCGGTAGAAAGGTCCTTTCCGGATGGATGACGCCCTGCTGATTCATCGAATACACTTCGGATTTACTGCTGCCTATCACTACATCTTTCCCCAAATCACCATGGGGCTCGCGCTTCTGATCGTCATCTTCAAAGCGCTGGCGCTGGCAACGAAAGACGAATTCTATAACTCAAGCGCGCGGTTCTGGGCCAAAATCTTTGCCATCAGCTTTGCCGTGGGTGTGGTCACCGGGATCCCCTTGGAGTTCCAGTTCGGGACGAACTGGGCTCGCTTCTCCACCTTCGCCGGCGGCGTGATCGGGCAAACGCTGGCCATGGAAGGGATGTTCGCCTTCTTCCTCGAGTCCACCTTCCTCGGCCTCTTCATCTTCGGGGAGAAGAAGCTCGGGCCCGTCGGTCACTTCGTCTCGGCCCTAATGGTATTCCTGGGATCGTGGCTCTCGGGGTACTTCATCGTCGCCACCAACGCCTGGATGCAACACCCCGTGGCCTACGCGATCGCGTCCGACGGATCGGTTGAGCTCACAAGCTATTGGGGACTCCTGCTCAACCCCTGGACGATCTGGCAGTACTTCCATACGATGGCCGGTTCAGTCGTCACCGCCTCCTTTCTCATGGCATCGGTCGGCGCCTACTACCTCTTGGCCGAGCGTCATGTGCAGCACGGAAAACTCTTCCTCCGCACCGGCATCGTTGCCGGACTCATCTGCTCGGTCCTCATGGCCTTCCCGACCGGTGATCTCCAGGGGAAGAACCTCGCCGAACATCAACCCGCGACACTGGCAGCCATGGAAGGCCTCTTCCGCACCCAGGAGGGCGCACCGCTGGTCATCATCGGACAGCCGGACATGGAGAAGCTCCGGCTCGACAACCCGATCCATATCCCCCGCATGCTCAGCTTCCTTACCTACCAGCGCTGGGAGGCGGAGGTGCGCGGACTGGACGGCTTTCCGCGAGAGGACTGGCCGGACAACATTCCGCTTCTGTATTACAGCTACCACATCATGGTCGGACTGGGCACCATGTTCATCGCTCTCATGGGGCTCGGTGCCGTGCTCCTCTGGCGTCGACGCCTCTTCGAGGCACGCCCCATCCTCTGGGCGCTCATGCTCGCGATGCCTTTCCCGATCATCGCCAACACCTTCGGTTGGATGACTGCCGAGCTCGGCCGCCAGCCCTGGCTGGTGTACGGTCTCCTGCGCACAGTTGACGGGACCTCGCATACCGTCTCGGCCGGTAATGGACTCTTTACGCTCCTGGGGTTTGCCGGACTCTACTTCGTGGTAGGCGTTCTCTACCTCTTCCTCCTGGTCAAGGCCATCAACCAAGGCCCGGCCTCCTCCGGTCACAGCGCGTGAGGTTTCTATGGAACTCCTCTGGTTCTCGATCGTCGCCTTTATGATCACCATGTACGCCGTCCTGGACGGGTTCGACCTGGGGGCCGGGGTTCTCCATCTGGCCATCGCCCGGTCGGATCCGGAACGGCGGACGATCCTGAATGCTATTGGACCCGTCTGGGACGGCAATGAGGTCTGGCTGGTTGCCGGAGGTGGAACGCTCTATTTTGCGTTTCCGCTCCTGTATGCCTCGAGCTTCAGCGGGTTCTACCTGCCACTCATGATCGTGCTCTGGCTCCTGATTCTTCGGGCCCTGGGAATTGAGTTCCGCCACCAGCTCGATCACCCTCTCTGGAAGTCGTTCTGGGATGCAGTCTTCGCCGTTGGAAGCATCCTGCTCACGGTCTTCCTTGGCGCAGCTCTCGGCAACGTGATCCGCGGTGTTCCGCTCCGGGCTGACGGCTACTTCTTCGCACCCCTCTGGACATCCTTCACTCCGGAGGGCGGGGCCGGGATCCTCGACTGGTTCACCCTCACGATGGGGCTGGTGAGCTTTTTCGTCCTGACCTCCCACGGCGCGAACTTCCTCGCCCTCAAGACCGAGGGTCCGATCCAGCAACGCGCGCGCCGGGTCTCCCGCTGGATGTGGTGGGGAGTGCTGGCCGGCTCGGCCGCTGCCGTTGCAGGGATCTCCTCAATCCGCCCGGAATTCTGGAATAACTACCTCGCGCATCCCTGGGGGTTTCTCTTTCCGCTCGCTGGAGTTGCCGGACTCGCCGGAATGAGCTGGGGAAATCGCTCGGGCAACGACCGCCTGGCCTTTCTCTCCTCTGCGGCCTTCATCATCGGCACACTCGCTGCCACGGCATGTAGCATGTACCCGACGGTTCTCCCTTCCTCGATCGATCCTGCCCAGAGCCTGACCGTCTTCAATACGATCTCCAACGACTACGGCCTCAGCGTGGGGCTCGTCTGGTGGACGATCGGGATCGTCCTGGCCGCGGGCTATGTCATCTATATGTTCCGCTCTATGCGGGGAAAAGTCGTTCTCCCGGCCGAGGGAGAAGGATACTGAGAAGGGAAGCACACTATGCGCACAACGATGTTCATCACCCTGCTCCTGATCGGCGTCGCATCAACGCAGGGCCAGGACCGCTCCCCCACCTCGCCCCTGGAGCGAAGCCGTGCTGCGGCCGGTGATCTCCTCACAACGCTCAAGGCAACGCTCACGACTCACCTCAAGCAGGGAGGACCAGGAGCTGCCCTGGCCGTCTGCGCCGACACGGCGCAGGTCCTGACAGAGTCGATTGCCGCGCGACATGGGGTGACGATGCGTCGCGTGTCGAGGCGCTGGAGAAACCCCCTTGATGCTCCCGACGAGTACGAGTCCAGGGTGCTGGAGGAGTTCCAGCAAAGCCTCCAGAACGGAACGCTCAGCGACACGACCGAGCACGTAGCTGTGAGCACCGACGGCCGCCACCGCGTGTTCCGCTACCTGCGCCCCATCCGCATCCAGAAGCCGTGCCTGAGCTGCCACGGCGAGGATCTCGCACCGGGGGTCGGCGCCGCGCTCAGGCAGTACTACCCGGAGGATCGGGCAACCGGCTACCGTGAGGGAGAGCTCCGGGGAGCAGTGAGCGTGCAGTTTGTCCTCGACTGATGAGGGGACACCGTTGCCCCTTTCGCGCCCCGGATGCATCCTACGGCAAGGAACTACACCCCAGAATACCACTGAGAAGGACCCAACCGCCATGGCCACGCGAACTGCACTCGTCCGTCAGGTACAGGGGCTCACCCTTACGGCAAAAGCCGACTCCAATCACTGGATCTCCATCGACGGCTCACAGGATTTCGGGGGCAGAAACGCCGGATCCCGCCCCAAGGAGCTGGTCCTCATGGCACTCGGCGGGTGCACGGCGAGCGATGTCGCCTCAATTTTGCAGAAAAAGCGCTCCCCGCTCAGGGGCATGGAGGTCGCCCTGACGGCCCATACGGCAGAGGAACACCCGCAGGTCTATACAGATATCCATACCGAATACATCTTCTACGGGGATGAGCTGAAGCCCCAGGATCTCGAGCGGGCAATCGAGCTCTCCACCACGAAATACTGCTCCGTCACGGCCATGCTTCGCGCGAGTGTCAAGCTGACCCACAGCTACCGAATCGAGCCGGCCGAAAAATTCTTCTCGGTAGCAAGCTAACCTCCCCGGACGGGAACAGACCGATACTCCGGCGGCGTTCTTCCATAGAGCATCCGGCTTCGGGCGCAAGTCCCCCCCCCGCGAGTGCCCCCTTTTGCCCCGATGCGCATCTTACCGGGAGGGACAATCGCATGACCCACACCAAAGGAGCCCGAAACAATGATTTTTCGCCAGATTCGTTCGACCGACGGCACAGGGACGCTCTCCTACCTCCTGGGCGACGAGAGGACCGGCCAGGCGGCGCTCATCGACCCCAACAAGGAGGATACAGGCGAGATCCTAGCCCTGGTCCGGGAACTGAACCTGCGGATTACCGATGTGATCGACACGCATACGCACGCCGATCATGTCTCAGGGGCGAGCGAGCTCAAATCGCTCACGGGCGCGCGATTGACCATGCACGAGGCCACCGTCGACAAATGGAAGGTCCTTGACCAGGGGGACAAGTTCGGGATCGGCGACATTCTTCGGTCCAACGCCGCCCATGAGGTCGACCGCTACGTCCGCCACGGCGCCACCATCACGGTGGGCTCGCTGGAGTTCTCCGTGCTCCACACGCCGGGCCATACGGA
>Ga0209536_100010298_pt1 | contig 13806 bp, 25 predicted proteins | sample DeeMarSeWOR28_12_FD_187461 | JGI IMG/M metagenome (GOLD analysis project Ga0209536, IMG submission 187461) | Marine sediment microbial communities from White Oak River estuary, North Carolina - WOR-2-8_12 (SPAdes) (version 2) | ecosystem: Environmental > Aquatic > Marine > Intertidal zone >...
ACAGTAAGGGCAACTCATCGTACCATCATCCACCCACGAACCATCTGTTAGTTGTATTCTTGCCATTACACTTATCCCATGTGTCCTATTACGTTCATTACTACATTGTTTGCTACCTCAGCCGATTCAATTAAACTTATTGCAACAGCAATACCATCACTACTATCTAGATCGGTCCATAAAAGAGTTGGTGTGGTCACCCTATCAGCAATGCTTGAAACCATACTTCCAAGATCATCTTCAGCAATTTCATTTCCGGTCGATACGGAAATATTGCCCGGATCAAGATCATCAAATATAGCTATACCAAGAATGTAATCACCACTACCAAGAGCCGCTGTTATTACTCCTGAACTATCAGTAAAACTATTATTTGTCGCCTCACTGTCTACGTTCTGTAAATCTACTGCTGTAGCGTCTGCATTTGAAGTTTTACCATTGAAGCCGACCGTAATATCGTGTGCTCCAGGTGTGGGACTAGCGATTCGCCAAATTGAAACATGACCATAGTCACCACTCACCATCTGCTGTTCGAGTCCAATAATCTCGCTTGCTGCACCATCTACATCACTACTGACACCAGTACATACGACATCAGTGCCACTCGAATCCAATCCACTTACCAATATAATCAAATCATCAGCAGCGGCATTGACCGTATGAACAAGAATAAACGTCGTATTGACGTTTGATTGTTTATCCGAATGAGTAAAATTTAATCTGCTAATCGCCACGTTCGAAGATACTCCCTGTATTTTAAAATATCGTCATTCGTTGCTGGCGTGAACTTGAATCCACAAATACCTTCCCGAACCACTCGACAGAATGGGTTATCTGGAAAGACGTTGCATTTCCATTCTAGATAATCCCCTCTACCATAGGTTTGACAGGTTGCCTTTCCATTCACCATAATGTAATGTGGACAAGTTGACTTTTCACAAGCGCCACATCGTTTGCATTTTCCCTTCCGTATGAATGTTATCCCATGAGAAACAATCTTCATTATGTCACCGTACACGTCAAGGTTATGTTAAGATAATCTGGTGTTCCAACTACATCCGAAATATCAATCCACAACCAATTTCCAGCAGCAAGTGAGCTATCGTTAAATGCTCCAGTATCGGAAGCTCCACTAGTACCAGCCGAAAGATCGGCCGTCATGATATCAGATCCTGGAGTACCGATAGTGCTACGTTCTTCGATATTAAAATCAGCCGATGTTCCATTGACAACATACGCATCAACTCGTGTAACTGTAAGTCCTTCCGGTATACGAGGACCGGGAACTCCACCAGTTGCAGGACTACTGATCGTCCATGTATAAGCTCTTGTAATAGAACCACTAGTGCCTGAAGTTCCACTCGTACCTGATGCATCGGTTCCATCCGTGCCGGATGTTCCGCTTGTTCCAGGTGAGCCATCGGTCCCTGAAGTGCCTGAAGTACCTGAGGTTCCATCTGCTCCATCTGTTCCAGAAGTGCCATCGGTCCCTGAAGTGCCTGAAGTACCTGAACCATCGGTACCATCAGTGCCTGAAGTTCCGGATGTTCCCGACGTACCGGAAGCATCTGTCCCATCTGTTCCGGAAGTACCACTAGTTCCACTTGCATCTGTACCGTCAGTACCTGAGGTACCTGAAGTACCACTAGTACCTGTGCCTCCATCGGTGCCACTGGTTCCGCTTGTTCCTGAAGATCCAGCTTGAACAAGAAGATCCCAATAGCTTTCCCAACCACCGTCCACTCCCGGCTCAACATCAGAACTCGTATCGGTTGCAACATATCCATTACCATTATTCTCAACACAATCATTAGGAGTATAGGTTGAAGTTGAATCCCATGCTCCTTCCCATGGATAAGCAACTCCACCATTTGTTCCACTTGTACCACTTGTACCACTCGCGTCTGTTCCATCTGTCCCTGATGTGCCAGAAGTTCCAGATGAACCAACGGCATCTGTACCATCTGTTCCACTTGTACCAGATGTTCCCGAAGTACCACTAGCATCGGTTCCGTCTGTACCGCTTGTACCAGATGTTCCACTAGCATCGGTTCCATCAGTACCGCTTGTACCACTTGTACCGGATCCGTCAACTCCAGAGGTACCAGAAGTTCCTGATCCATCAACTCCACTTGTTCCACTTGTTCCAGATGTACCTGAATTTCCAGCAGCCCCACTTGTACCGGATGTTCCACTTGTACCATCTCCACCATCTGTTCCACTTGTCCCTGATGTTCCTGAAGAACCGTTTGATCCGGAGGTACCACTTGTCCCCGACGTGCCGCTCGTTCCACTTGTACCATCAGCACCATCGGTGCCATCAGTTCCTGATGTACCAGCAGCAACCCACAAATCCCAATAGTCTTCCCATCCACCATCAACTCCTGGCTCCACATCTAGACTAGATGTGCTTGCGATATAACTATTACCATTATTTTCAACACCATCATCAGTTGCGTAAGAACTTGTACTATCCCATGGACCCATCCAATTAACACCAGATCCAGGAGCACCATTACTTCCGCTTGTACCGGATGTACCTGAGGTGCCGCTGGCATCGGTTCCATCAGTACCAGAAGTACCCGAAGTGCCAGAGGTTCCTGCTGGACCATCTGTTCCTGATGTTCCATCAACTCCACTTGTACCGCTTGTACCGTCAACTCCACTTGTTCCAGAAGTACCATCAACTCCAGAAGTTCCAGATGTACCGGAGCCTCCATCTGCTCCCGAAGTTCCTGAAGTTCCAGATGTACCGGAGCCTCCATCTGTTCCGCTTGTACCTGAAGTACCATCCACTCCACTTGTACCTGAGGTACCATCCACTCCCGAAGTACCAGAGGAACCACTTGCTCCATCAGTTCCACTTGTTCCGCTAGTACCTGAGGTTCCTGCTGTGCCGGAGGTTCCACTTGTTCCACTGGATCCTGCTGCAACCCATAAATCCCAGTATGTATCCCAATTACTATCAACTCCAGGTTCAACATTTGTATTCGAAGTACTGGCAATATAGCTATCACCATTATGGCCAACTCCATCATCCGGGTCATAGGTACTTGTTGAATCCCAACTCCCTCTCCAATTAATTCCTGATCCAGGATCTCCGTTACTCCCTGAGGTTCCCGATGTTCCACTTGTACCTGATGCATCGGTTCCATCCGTGCCGGATGTTCCGCTTGTTCCCGAGGTACCTGCAACTCCAGTTCCATCAGTACCAGAAGTTCCACTTGTACCATCAACTCCACTTGTTCCAGAAGTACCATCACTTGAAGTGCCACTTGTTCCAGAAGTACCATCACTAGATGTGCCGGAGGTTCCTGCCGTACCAGAAGTACCACTGGTTCCTGCTGTTCCCGAAGTACCATCTATACCAGAGGAGCCAGATGTTCCATCAACTCCAGAGGTACCACTTGTACCATCAACTCCATCAGTACCATCAGTTCCAGAGGTACCAGAAGTGCCGGAGGTGCCATCTACTCCAGATGACCCTGCTGTACCTGAAGTACCACTGGTTCCTGAAGAAGAGTCAACTCCACTGGATCCTGAGGTACCATCTTGTCCGGAAGTACCCGATGTTCCGCTGGTTCCTATTTGTGCCAGATCAGTAACAAGATCTGCTTTTGTTATAATTGCGTCTTTAGGAGCACCTGGAAATCCGGTCAATGCTACAACTACATCTGTATCTGCTAAAGATGTTGTTTGATCAAATGCGGATATTTTCTTATCAGCCATCCTTATTAGTTGTCATGATTAGCACTCTCCTTTCTAATTTCGTTATTGGCATTATTACCTTTACTTCCAATTGTTATAACCTATCAACGTGACCAAGAACCTTCCAACTACCATTCTTGAATTCTTCCACGACTACTTTGTCATCACCCTCACTCCTTCTTCTCCATCGACAAAGTCCATTATGTGTATTACATGTATATTCTCGATACCCACCGGAAGAATCAAGATTAGTTACGTCAATTGCTTCACGTTCCAGATCCACATACTTCTTGTCAATCAGGAATTCACCACCACCATTGTCGATGTTTATTTCACTGGGAAGGATCTCCAGCTCCAATCGGACTACATCATTACAATCCGCACACAACCGAAAGCTGCGTACTTGAGGAACTTCTTTACCATCGATAAATACTTTTGTTCCCCATCCTGCCATCGGTCCAGACTTATCTTTGGAAAGAGGTACATTGAACTTGATATCCACCTTGCCATACTGCTTATCATCTACATTGAAAGGTTTCATATTTTCCCACTCCTCTGTTTCGTGATTCCAGCGTCGGAAGGTTGTTGCACCTGCTGGAGCAGATAACCCAATCAATGATAAAAAAGATCTTCGTTTCATGATTAGTCTCCTATTTTGCAATAAAGAAATCCATGCTCGTCATATTGCTCTTCATATCGAACATCCCAATATCCTTTTGATCGATCAACATAATCTCTCAAGTTTATTTCCCACTTACGAAACGTCCACTGTTTACACCATCCAGTTTCACCGTCTCTACGATATTTGTTTCGCTTGTAAGATACAATGATGCCACTAAACACCGTCAAATAGTTGACACGTAAAGCTCCTGAAGGATCAGAAATCTGCATGGTAAACCAAGGTGTACCGATAATGAACCATCCAAAACTATCATACATGAATGCCCACATTCCATCATACAACCGTTCACGCATCATATCTTCCCAAGTCATACTAAGTATCTTTGAAGTAGAAAGTCCAAGTTGCATAAAACAGATCATGTTCTTTTCAATATACCTATCGAGCAACCAACGTTTGATCATTAGAACGATACTCCTTCTTCATTCATTTCATTAGCCTCAATAATGCAATCAATGATCCAACAAAGAAACAAATACTACCAAGCATGTAAAATAGGAATGGAATGTAATCAGCTTTCATAATTATTAATGCCTTCCATTGTGACCGTTTGTTCGAACCATTAATCCACGCAACCGATTTCCGAATCTCCGTTGTATTGTCTTCAAAGCCTTCGTATGAACTTGACTGACTCGTGATTCCCCAATACCGAGCTCAGTTCCAACTGTGGACATATCCTTACCTTCCCAATAATATAATCGAAGAACCTTTTGTTGCTGATCAGGTAATTCATCAATTACCTCATCGAAAACTCCTTTCATTTCATCCCAGTAAATATCATCATCAACCGTAGGTTCTGTAACTATATCAGGAGCTCCTTCAATTGGGTACCTATTGGATAATGGAAAAATTCCAACACCACGTTCTCTTCGCCTCTGTTCATACCTTCTACGGAGATCCTGGATAGCACCGAAACAATGCTTTCCCATATAGGTATTAATTTCACCATTCGCCAAATCCCAATTATCATAATAGGACAACACTCGAAGTATTGCAGTTTGTTCCAGATCTTCAACATCCACACAATGCTTCTTCATCCAAATCTTACCGCCTGGGGATGCAGCATGTTTAATAGCATGGTAGTGTGCCTGATTTATCATCTTATCTAATGTCACCTGTTCAATATTCATTCTATTCTCCTTATTTGAACATTCCTTTACCAAGAGATGTATCCCAATCAGGAGTTAAGACAAGCATAGCAATCCCACCACTCCGATTCTTTACATATTGAACAATCCACTTTCTGCAAACAAAACATCCACATAATCCGTGATCTTTTTTGTTATCTTTGTTATCCTTGCTACTCATTAGAGTATTCTCCAAGTTGTCGATAGGAGCACGATTGGTGTTCTAATCGTGCCCCAAACTTTTAATCAGCAGGTTTCTTAGGCATCAAGTGTGTAACGTTTCTTTCCGATGCCCATTTCCACGCTGCCTCCCAACTTTCACCTCTGATGATATTGCGGATCTTGTTTTCGAAGTACCGTTTCGCATAGTAACGTTTAATCTTTTCTTTGTGCCTTCCAGCACGCTTGATCTTGTTCGGTCCCTTCTTGATTCTCCGCCGAGTTTGTTTGACAACTGGTTCAACCATAACAATGTACCTCCTTTCTAGGTCATTGCCATGGTGAGCCTCCTTTCACGAATCATGTTCATAATAAAAACTCCTTTACTCCACTTGAAAAACTTTCACATTATTTTCAAACACAAACTTACGTCCACAATTAGAACACTCCGTTGGCATGTCATCATAAACCCCAATATTGAAATCCCAACTTTCAAAGGTTTTACCACAAACACATTTTGTAAGTGGTAAAAGCTCATCATCTGGATTATTAAATTCTACTTGATCCGTGACATCAATCATTTGTGTAACTCCTTAAACGATTGGGCCATCTCCAGGCATTAATCCCAATCCACTGTGATCTCTTGCATTGTGTTCTTTAACTGCTCTGGCAAAAGCTCGTATGTTCTCACTAGCCTCGTCAATAGTAATGATAAAACCAACACGAGATCTCGCCAACCGTTCTGCAGTTACCATCCTTCTGTACTGTTGAACGTAATCACCATGCCGTTTCATCATTTCACGATGTTCTTTTGTTGCTTGGAGTTCTCCCATGCCACAACCTCTCTTCCAATTGTTCCTTCCAATAATCAATTCCATCACGCAACGTAATATCTTTATAGCTTGTAAACTTTCCACACATCCGTTCTTCAGTGTAGAGTAAAGCATATAACATCGTTCGTGGACTTAATCTTTTAGCCAGCCAATTTGACCACCAATGAAATCGGATCATTGATTCTTCATACCTCTTATTTCACTCCTCTTCCAAGGATTATTGGCCAATCATTATAGTCAACATAACAATTTGATTATCATCATGTCTCACATATTGGATGATCCACTTGCGACAAATATGACAACCACAAGTTCCGTGTGCTTCGTTATTCTTCTTTTTCATATTACTCATGAACCAAACCACTCCCGAATTTTATCCAACTCATCCCATGATACTGGAACTTGAAGGAAAACTTTCATATTGTGATCCCTCATATATTGTACATTCCTTCGATCAATGTCCACTGTAAAGCCAAACTCTTCACTAACAAATTTACCTCTCTCCTGTATTGCCTGACGAATCAATGCCTCCTGGTGTTCCAATTCTCGTATTCTCTGTTCCTGTTCTACGTGCCAGCTCATTGTCTATCTCACCGTCTTACTCTAATTCGAGTACGATACAATTTGTCAGAATCAAAATGAGGTTCCGTTACCTTCTGCTTTCTCAATTCCCTTATCGTAGATACAATCAAAGTCCATGTATCATAGAACACGATTGAGAAAACTCCGATGGCAAATAAAATTAGAAGAAATGTTTTCATATTAATGCCTCCTATGTAATCGAGTCCGCAACGACTGAACCTCTTTCATTTGATTAAGCATACCATAAGCACCCGAAGAAGCGTCTACCTGATCCTTGAGACCAGGACCATTGGGATCAAAGAACCGATGCTCCTCAACATAAGCAGTATTCCAATCACCAACAACCAAATCCACCAAACCATTATTGACTCGAACACTCCAAGGATCTGCGCGATAACCTTTATCCCCTTTTGGACGATCGGCAAGTACTACGAAACCATCCAGATTTTCAATTGTTTCTTCTGCCGATTGTTTACCTCCGCTTCCCGGCTCCTGCTCCACATAAACAACCACCTCAGCCGTATCGCTATCGGCAGTTGCTTTTATAATGTCTTCTCTAGTGTGGGTATCCCATCTCCCTTTCTTGACGTTCTCTACAATGTATCGCTTGTTATTCATTTTGTGCATCAACACACCAGATGTTCTGGCACCTTTGGAAACTTCCTTACCTCCTCTTATTTTGGCTTTCGTTCCTGCCTTATCCCAATACCGAACCGAAGAGATAATATTCATTGGATCGAAGTGTGTAATGTAACCAAACATATCCACCTTAAACATACCACCTTCTGGAGGACTGGGATTCTGTCCTATCTGTCCAGCATACCCATACTGCCCGAGCTCTTCCATCTTCTTTTCAAGAGTATCATCATCCAACCGAACAGGATCTAGTAAACCACCGATGTAATCATTAATCTTTTCAATTGGTCTTACTAGCTTGGCATAACCTTTGTCATTAATGTCACCAGGAAGGCAAATATGAAATACAGGTGTTCGCTTTCTCTCCAGCATACGACCAGCAGGATCCTTTCGATGCAATCTCTGCATGATCAATACTGTTACTGAAATTGTGTTGCTGACTTTTCGTGTACTTAATGTTTGTTCACAGTGGTGGTTTGCATTTTCCAGCTTCTGTTCCGAGATTGCCTCGTCGGGCTTCAAGGGATCATCAATGAGAATAACATGAGCATGAAAACCAGTAACGGCTCCACCGACGGATGTACTGAAACGATTGCCCCCAGTTTTCCGTCTCAGTCTTCCATCTTCATCCTCTTCAGTATAGGTAATGTAAAAATTGGATTTGTTATTATCATCATCTTTGAGACGAAGGTCTGGAAACATTTCATGATACTTATCACTGCGAACTATATCACGACAGAAATTGGCATTCTTCAATGACAAGGTATTACCATACGAAGAGCAAATGAATTGCATCCACGGCCAACGAGTCCATGCCCAAGCGGGAGCCATTATGGAAACAATGATTGTTTTCGTTGTCCCGGGAGGAACGTTAATCAATAAATCATGTTCCCTAGGCAATCCTAAACCAACTCGCTCAAATACTTTTTGAACTTCACCACAGATGTATTCAATATGCCAATTACTTTGGAATGGTGTATTGGAAACGATGTCCCAAAATTCCTGGACGAAGGTAAACAAAGAACGTCGGCACAGTTCCGCTCTTCCAGCAGAGGGATTACGCATGACAAAACGGAATGCTTCCGATTGTGTATTAATGGATTGTGTGGCCATCCTTTGTCTTCCTGTTTTGTTTCTTCAATTTTAATCCCATGTCAGTAGCTATCTTAAGTTCTTCATCTGTCAACTCTGACACATCAAAATTATATTCAATGGGACCACCATCTTTTCCTGTGTGTTCTGTACGATGAACATCCCGCCACAACTCTCGTTGCCTATTCTTCAACCAAAAGATTGCAGCTGTTGTATCTGGGGGATAATGCTTGAGGATGGGAGTCTTGATGATGTGTCCTTTATAAATACGAATGTCCGTGTCCTTGTGTGTATAACCTTTTGCACGATGGAACAGACTTTTTGCTATTACAGCATCTGCTTGACGGCGTCCTTTATTTAAGGCAATTAGAAATTCAGGATGAGTGTCTTTCCAATTCTTCATTGTGGAAATGCTAATACCTAATACATCAGCAATATCTACCTCACGTGCTCCAAGCAAAGCAAGGTTGTAAATGAGCTCTACAGTAGAGAAAGTTTGTTCGTACTTACTTGGTCTTCCAACCTTCCTCTTTGCTTTGCTCTTGATAGGTTCTTTGTTCTTAATTGTGCGTTTCAAATTGATAATCCCCCAGCCGTAAACAAGCACATTATCTTATAATTTTCTATGAAATGGCTAGAATTTTATTGATTTTTCAGCCATTTTTCTTTCTTTTTAACGCTAAACCATTGATAATAAAAGGGATAAAAATATTAAAAAAACATAAAAAAAACCTTTAATTCTAGGCAAAAATAAGCTAACATATTGGTAGATAAGGTTTTATAAGTTATTTGAAAAAAAGGTTGGCTCGGTTAAAAAGGTGGTCGCGAGCGCAATAAAATAAGTCGCCACGGCCGTAAACCTAAAAAACCAAAACCCACGTTAATGCGCCGAAAGACATAAGTCCAGTCCAGTCGCCCGAAAGTGACGGCCTCCAAACGAAGAAAGGGGACGGAAGCGGCAGTCAATTAGGTACCGACGGCTTGATCCCCGTCAAACATTAGCTACCCGAATCAACCTTCACGGTCGAAAGGCAAACGTCAGCCGAGTAAACAGTTGCCATCCACTATAGGTAGATGGATGCCTTACTAGGTAAGATAGAAGGCTACCTCACTCAAGGTTGAGGGATTCAATAAACCGAATCGTGCATGCCCAGTCTTCTCTACAGATGAGCGAACCGATACGTGAGACATAGGCAAAGGTTCCTAAATCAGCGAACAGAATAAGTCCTAATACTCATCATCAATGGGTTCCGGGAGCACGAAGTCGATCCTTTGGTTTTATAATTTGGACCAACCCACCGCAAGGGTATAATACGAAATTAGTTTGTAGAAGGGTCAAGCACCCGCTACAAAATCAAAATTCAATCACAACCATTTTTGAATGGCAGTCGGGGGCATTAGGCTAGTATAGCTGTGCCTCCTATCGGCTGTTCAACATTATTTTAAACTCTAACAGGAGAATATCATGTCAGTTCAACGAAAACACAATCGTAACAATTTCCAACCAGTCGGTCGCTGGATACGGCCGGATAAACGTTTGGCTATTTACCTTCGAGATAAATTCACCTGCCAATATTGTGAGTGTGACCTGCACAATGCTGACGTCCAGTCTATTACATTAGATCACGTGAAGGCTAAATCTAGAGGTGGAAGCAACGAGGCTGATAACCTTATTACCTCATGCCGTACATGCAATTGCTCTCGACAGGACAAAACCATAAAGCAGTTTGCCGACAAGAAAACCTGTCAGCGAATCCGTCGAAATACCAAACGGAATTTAAAGCCATTACGGAAACTCGCCAAAGCTATCCTTGCTGGTGAGATTGAGTATGACCGTGACCTTATTGATTAACCAATAAACTCTAACAGGAGATACTAATATGAAACTCTATATTCCAAATAAAGAAACCGTACAATACTTCATAATCGTTAAAGGTGAAGGACAGATTGCCCATGCTGGCAGTCTGGCAATGATGGAAGAATGGAAGCGTAAGTACAACGATCAGGGACTTCGCTCTTGCATTTTCAAGAACAATGAAAAAGGCATTGCTTCTGCAACGAAGTATGCCTTTTCCGAAATTTAAATTGAAACTACAACTGAATGATCCTTGCTACCACGGCATCTATATGGTGTCGTGCATGGAAGGATTAACATAAACTCTAACAGGGGAGAATCCAAATGAAATCAATTGAAACTGTAGTAAAAGAGTTTATCAGCACAATCCATTGTGATATTGGTGTATTGATCAGCAACGACATTCTCGAACTGAAAAAATCTTTGCATCAAGCCATAACAAATGACTTAAAAGATCAAGACAATACACTTGATCAGTTAACACCCAGTGTCATATCCAATCTAGTCCATGGTGATGACAACGGAGATATCTCTGAAGAATTACAAACAAAATGGGAAAACCTTGACAGAGTATTAATGAGCTTCTATGAGTAAAGGAAAAGAGAAATGAAAAAAGGTGAAGTCAAACTTCTACCTCTTAAAGAAATTGTTTATCAACCTGCAGTAAGAAAATTATGCTTTCGTCCATATCCAAATCACAAACATGGCTGTCCTAACTATGGACGAAAACCTTATTGTCCTCCAAAGCATTTGCTATTAGACGAATGCATTGACCGCAGTAAACCCGTCTATGCCGTAGCCTTTAAATTTGACATTGGCTCTCATGCAAAGAAAATGAGAGCCAAACATCCGGACTGGACTGAGCGTCAAGTTTACAATTTATACTTTTGGCAAACACAAGCTCGCAAGATTCTATTCAGTAATGCCTACAAGTTTTTAAGACAGTTAAAGAAAAAGAATAAAAGGTATTACATTGAATACTGCCCGGAAGCTGCTGGTGTTAACCTCACGGCTACAATGAAAAATATTGGCATAAGGTTACAGTGGCCTCCTCGAGATTACTCTTACTTAATAGTATTAATTGGATGTAGACCTTAAACTCTAACAGGAGAAATGAAAATGGACGTATTCACTTTAAGAAAGTATATGATGTCAGCCTTCTCTGGTATAAAAAGATTGGACAAAATTGATTTATCAGAAGACTCTGCGAATAAGGATGATTTACTCCAATACCTTGAAGAAATCCGAACAGACCTCCAACATGCCCTAGAAGATGTTGAGAGTATTTATAAGGCTAATGTCTAACCGCTCACCCTTGCCTCTTGTGAGGCTAGGAAGGAGACAGTAATATGTGGACCCAAATTGATGAGGCTGCCTACCGATTGGAAATGAAGCGGAGGTTTACTATGCGGACTCCGGCCAAATCCATTGAGGACATACTAATCGGCACCAGAGTAGGGCGCGATGAAATGCGAACCTGGTCCTTAACCGTGCTTCAGAAAATGCCTGAAGAACTCGATATCGCTTTGATGAAAAGCAGAGCCAATTGGTATCGCCAAATGGCGCGGAAAGTACTTCGGGAAAAAGGCATCCCCGAATCCGAATGGAAATGGTGAGCGCTGAACCTTAGTTTTGTGGGGTCAGGAGGTTGAACGGATAAACGTAATCCGCTGAACGCCCGATCCCGCAAAACTTTGGATTGAACGATTATCAATAACAAGGAGGATATTATGGTAATAGAAATCAAAAAAATCAGGAAGGCCACCCCTTACATAAACAACGGATCCAGACATTCAGCATTGGGATTCACTGCCTCCGCCAGATGGGGAGTTTTTAAAGATGGCGTAGAGGTCGCACGGATCTTCAAATCCAATGACTTTTGGGAGGTCATCCATCCAACCACCAGCCAAATCCTTTCCCCATATTCTTTCATCTATAGAAAAAAAGCTTTCGATTGGGCGAAAAAACATTTTCAATAAAATGAAAGTTTAATCGCTGAACCTTACCTCCCATCCTTTATAGGAGGTTAGGATTGAACAATTAACCAATAAACTCTAACAGGAGAAAAACAATGATTGAATTAAAACGTTTCACCCGAGAAGATTGGTATGGATTTTGTGGAGCAACACGCTTCCGTGACGGCAATGAACCTTTAATTGGTGAATTCAAAGTTGGCAGTCAAGAATGGGTTATCGTTGTGGATGGAAATCCGGACGGTCCACAAATTACAAATTGTGAAACAGGTGAATTCTATTTCACCCACGAGCCTGTCAACCTACTATTCCAACTTCGACGTTACATGACCGAAGCTGACTTTGGTCAGATGTTTGAAACCAATCTCATAGTTGAATGCCTTTAATCTCTAATAGGAGCAAACTATGTTAATGTCCGAAATTACCATGAAAAACTTGGATTCCAAAATGAATCCAACAATCCATTTACATCGTGGATGTACAACTCTAGATATTCAACGATTGATGTCAATCATACTTTCAATTACAGGTGAAAACTATGGATTTCATCCTAACGATTTGATTGACACAACGATCTTAGATTTTACCCTTACAAGATGTGGAAAGCCAAAAATCAGAAAAGAATCTCTTCGTCACATTGATTCCATTATACGATGTTTCATAATGGCACAGCAGATGGGAGCTTTCCGCATAACATGGAATTAGCTTTTTAATCTCTAAAAGGAGAACATCATGAAAGAGAAAAAACTTCGCAAAGCAAAATTAACAAAGGCTATGAAACGACGGTTGAAAGAAACTGATACATGGGACAAGATTTGGAATGACTTCGAACGTGGAAAGCTGAGAACGTTTGCAGGTTACAATCGGAACGGCAAACTTCGTCGTGGAAAAGTCATAACCAATCCTCGTCAGGCATGGTGGGTAGCAATAACTCTGTCAGGCAAAGAACTTGGCTACAAAGTTCACGTATAGAAAATTAGTTAGCACCCGCTACGAAATCTTGAGCGGACAACAAAGGACATCTGCAGTTCAGGTGTCCTTGATTGTCTACTTAAAACTTAAACTCTAAAAGGAGGAAACAATGATATTATTCAATGGAAAATGTACTATACGTTTTGATTTCGATATGTATGTACCAATTGACTTTCATCCCTATGCCACT
>Ga0209536_100010299_pt1 | contig 13805 bp, 12 predicted proteins | sample DeeMarSeWOR28_12_FD_187461 | JGI IMG/M metagenome (GOLD analysis project Ga0209536, IMG submission 187461) | Marine sediment microbial communities from White Oak River estuary, North Carolina - WOR-2-8_12 (SPAdes) (version 2) | ecosystem: Environmental > Aquatic > Marine > Intertidal zone >...
CCATCGCGTCGGCCGGCGACTCCTCATCGACGATCAGTTTCCCCACCCGAAGGGCGCGAGGCGCCAGAACGCGCGCGCGCGCAGACATGCCGGCGCTGGCGATCATGATCTGCGCTTCGCAGTCGTCCAAGATGAAGGTGAGTGCGTCGTCCCCCATGCGGATGTTCAGCGGGACGGGGACCGCACCGATTCGCATGGCACCGAAGCAGCATTCGAGGAATCGGAAGTCGTTGTCGAACAGCAACGCGACGCGATCTCCCACGCCGACGCCGATGTCCAGCAGAACGTTCGCCAGTCGATTGCAGCGAACGTTCAGCTCGTCGTAGCTCAGCTGGCGTTCATCTTGAAAGACGGCGATCGCCGAAGGATCGCGTTCAAGCGGTCCGTCGAACAGGTAGCCCAGGTTGTCGGGCAGTGCCCTCATACGGCACCCTCAGTCCCCGATCGTAACGACCCCGCGCGGCGTCTTCAGCGAGATCACCGTGCGATTCGGGCCGGCGATCACGGGTACCGTGAAGCCAACGGCCGCGAGCAGCGACTCGAGAGCCTCGTTGTCCACAGACGCGACTGTCAATGACTCCAGCGAACAACCGTCTGGCGCGCTCGCGGAGGGGTGTCGGGCAGACGGGTCCCATTGGATGAAGAAGGGTGCGTTTGCCGGACTTCCCTCGCCCATCATGAACATGGACCAGCGGAGCGTGTCGCCATCCTCCGTCACGCGCGAGCCCGGTGCCGGCTCGTCGGCGTGGTACCCTGACGCTCGCACCAGACGATGAAGTTCGACGATGTCGTCCGTCGCCAGAGCCCAAAGGATCGGCGTTAGCGTCTCGTGCTCACCGACCTCGCGAACCATTTCATGCAGCGTTGCGCCCGGGCGAGGCGCGAGGATCTCCAGGTACTGTTCACCGCCCAAAGACACTAGCGCGTTGTGCGTGCCCAGAGACGGATGGTCTCCGCCACGCATAGGCCGGACTCCGGTCAGACCTTCAAACGCAGCCACACCGGCGTCAAGATCGTCGATGGCGACCACGAAGTGGTCAAGCCACACGGCCGAGTGACGTTGAGATGTCATCGAACCCTCCGCTTCCGCCAGCAGTTTGTCCAACACCGCCCGGTCGTACCACTCACCGCGGCGGACCAGCCCGACGATCTTGCGCGTGTTCCTGATATCCTCGAGAGGGTTCTCCGCCAACAGCACCAGGTCCGCCGGGCTCCCTACTGCGACGGTTCCGCTGCCGTCCTTTCGGCCGAGGAAGCGCGCCGGATTGCGCGTGGCCGTTTCCAGCGCCTGGTACGGCGTCAACCCGACTTCAACGAGCCGCTCCAGTTCGGTGTGCAGCGAGAAGCCCCACGGTGGCGTGTCCGTTCCGGCCATCACCCCGGCCCCGACGCCCACCAGCGCTCGTACCAGCGAGTCCTGAACGGCGAATCCGTTCACCGCGGCGGCGAAGTCGGCATCGCTGAAGTTGCTCAACCACGGGATGCTACGTCGCTCTGTATAGAAGGCCCGCATGTCGTCCGACAGGTGCGACCCCTCCTCTGAAGCCAGGTACTCGTCGATGTAGGAATCGGGCATCCATACCAAACGGACCGCCAACGTGGGCACGTTCCACACCCCGGCGTCGCGAGTCATCGTCGCCAGTTCATCGATGCGCGACAGGTCCCCGTATTCCCAAGACAACGTTCGGGAGCGCAGGTCGGCCCCGGGAGGTTGCGGTGCATCTTCCGGAACGATGTGCCATACGTAACCGCGCAGATGTTCGATGGACGCCTGCCGCGCCTCGATCACACCCTCCAGACCGACGGCGAACGGAACGTGGCCCGCCACCGGAAGACCGAGTTTCTCGGCTTCGATGACGATCCCACGGTAGGCGTCCAACGGAATGTTGTTGTACACCTTGATGAAGTCGTAGCCCTCTGCCGCGTGCCGCCGCACGACCTCGGCGCCGTCTGTGCTGTCTCGAACCAGGTCCCTTCCCTCCGTGTCGATCACGTCGGCCAGCTCCGCAGGTGGCTCACCTTCCACGATCGTGCCGCTGACGTAGAGCTCCGGTCCAATCAGCTGGCCGTCAGCGATGCGGTCCCGGTACTCGACGTGCTCGGGCGTCCCCCACATCACCCGGGCGCCCGTCACGCCGGTCGCCAGGAACACCCCGAGACCCTCGGGGGAGCCCTCGGGGTGCGCGTGCATGTCCCAAAGCCCGGGGATCAGGAATTGACCTCGGCCGTCGATGCGAGTCGCACCCGTTGGGACCTCGGTCTCGTCTACCGTGCCTATCGCCCGCACCCGGCCATCTTCGACGACCACGGTGACGCTCTCCAGCACCCGCTCACCGTCCATGGGGATGACCGACACGTGCTCTATCGCCAAGGGCGTCGAATTCTGCTCCTCGCCGGACGAAGCCGCCGTACAGGCCACCAACCCGATGACCAGGGCGGTCCACAAGGCTCGAACGGAAAACTTGTAAGCCATTACAATCGAGATCTCCGCTGTTGGTTGTACTCGCCTTCGCGCCCCACTATCATTGCCCATTCTCACTCCAAAGGACAGGGGCGATGGAAATCCGACTCGACGAATCCCCGTACCAGAGGCTACTCGGGATCCAGCTCGTTCGCGCCGAGGAAGGTACAGTCGAAATCCGCCTTCCTTTCAAGGAAGAGTTCCTGCGGCTGGACGGCTCGGACTGGTTGCACGGTGGGATCGTCAGCGCACTCGCCGACATCGCCGGAGCGTATGCTGTGGTCACGGTCGCCGGCGAGGAGCGCGGTGCGACCATCGACCTGCGCATCGATTACTTCAAACCGGCACGGCAAGGCGACCTGCTGGCTACCGGGCGTGTCGTGAAGACCGGCCGCAGCATCTGCGTGGCCGACATCGAGGTACGCGATGAGGCCTCTACGCTCGTCGCCGTCGCGCGAGGCACGTTCACGGGATGAAAGCTGCCGTTCTCGAAGGTCACGGAGACCGTGACCGGATCGTGTTCCGGGACGTTCCCGACCCGGTGAACGGTCCGGACGAAGTCTTGCTGTCGGTCAGAGCTACCTCGGTCAACTTTCATGACATCTTCACTCGGCGTGGCATGCCCGGGATCAAGATCGAGTTCCCTCTCATCACGGGGTCGGATGTAGCGGGTGAGATCCGAGACGTGGGCGATGCGGTCGAGGGTTGGGCCGTTGGGGATCGCGTCCTGGTCGACCCCATCACCAGCGACCCGACCCGCCCGGGCATGGTCGGTGAGACTTCTCCGGGAGGACGTGCCGAGCTTCTTGCCGTGCACGCGTCTCAACTGATCCGGATGCCGGACAACGTGAGCTTCGAAGAGGCCGCCAGCCTGCCCCTCGCCTACGGCACCGCCTATCGCATGATGGTGACGCGGGGTGCCGTCAAAGCCGGCGAGAAGGTCCTGGTTCTGGGGGCGAGCGGCGGGGTCGGGACCGGGTGCATCTTGCTGGCGAGGCTGGCCGGCTGCGAAGTCATCGCGTGCGCCAGTTCGGGTGAGAAGTTGGAAAGACTGCGAAGCATCGGAGCCGACCACGTCATCGACTACGAGAAGACCGATCTTCGCGAGGAGATTTATCGTCTGTTCGGCAAACCCCGGGTCCTGGGAGGTGGCGGTGTCGATGTAGTCGTGAACTTCACCGGCGGCGACACCTGGGCCGAATCTCTTAAATGCCTGACTAAGAACGGGCGCTTGCTGACGTGCGGCGCCACGGTGAGCTTCGACCCGAAGACCGATATCCGCTACATCTGGACGTTCGAACAGCACATCATCGGTTCCGATGGATGGACTCGTCAGGACCTCGAGGAACTTCTCCGCCTGATATCTGACGGATCCCTCTCCCCGGTCATAGACAAGACGTTGCCGCTGTCGGAAGCGCGGGAGGCTGAGCGCCTGCTCGAAGACCGAGAGGTCTTCGGGAAGCTGATCCTGGTTCCGTAGACCCGATGACCGACGCCGCGTCTCAGACCGCACACCGATACCCCATCGCCGAGCAGATTCCGCAGCAGGTCCTCGACGCCGAGGTCCAGAAGCTCGAGGGGCTGCGCCGGCAGGCACTGCCGCTACGCCTGGCCGGCTATTTGAAACTGGGCGGCCCGGGGTTCATGAACGCCGCCCTCACGCTGGGCGCGGGCACGCTCACGGCGACGATGCTGGCGGGGGCGACGTTCGGGTACCGCTTGATGTGGCTGACCTGGGTGGCGATGGGCCTCGGTGTCTTCATGATGATGGCGGTGGCGCGCTTCACGTGCCGCGGTGGTTTCGCCGTGGTCGAGGAACAGAACCGCTATCACGGCTGGATCGTCGGTTCACTGATGACGGCGCTGGTGGGCACCGTGTTCGTGGCCGTCACGTTCAACTTCGGTCAGTACAGCCTCGGCACCCACCTGATGGAGTCGCTCACCCCGCTGCTCGGATTCGAGTTTCCGCGGCAGATCAATTGGGTGCTTTACATGGGACTGACCAGCTGGTTGGTCCTGAGCTACGGGCGCCGGGCCGGCCGGGGCGCGCGGTTCGTCGAGACCGCGATGAAAGTCGGCATCGCGATCATGCTGGTTTGCTTCGGGATCTGTCTCGTCGTAGTCGGCGTGAACTGGAGCGAGGCGCTTCACGGGCTGTTCGTCCCCTGGCTGCCGCCCGGCGGTCCCGGGCTGGACCTGTTCATCGCCTCGTCGGCTGCGGCGATCGGAGTGATGGATTGGTTCTTCTTCAATTACGCCGGCCTGGCCCGCGGCTGGGGCCGACGTCACGAATCGCTGGCGCGCTTCGACATCATCTTCGGCCTGTTCATCCCCTTCATCCTGGTGAACTTCATCGTCGCGAGCGTATTCGCAGCCACGCTCTTCCAGCAGGGCACCCAGCCGGGAACGGCTCAGGAGCTTGCCGCGTCGCTCGTGCCGCTGCTCGGTCCGACCTGGGCGCCGGTTCTGTTCTACGTCGGCTTCCTCGCAGTACCCATCACGACGACGGTAGGGATGAGCATCGCCTGCGCCATGGCGCTGCATGCGGCGATGGGCTGGCAGCCCGACACGCGCTCCTGGCGATGGAAGCTGAGCGCTCTGCTTCCCCAGATCGGATTCATCGCGGTATGGTATCCCAACCCGATCTGGCTGATCATCGTCATCGGAGCCTTCCTCGCGCTGACGAACAACATCGTGGGCTGGTCGTTTTTCCTGTTGCTGAACGATCGTCGAGTCCTCCGAGCTGACCGGTCTCGATCGTACCTCTGGAATCTCGGGATCCTGTTGCAGATCACACTGCTCAACGGGGTGGCCATCCTCTATATCTTCAATCGTCTGGGTTGGTGGGCATGATCGACCTCGAGAAACGGATCGGGCCCTGGTCGCTCCGCGTGTGGGGGCTCATAGCGAACTTCGTCGGCAATGCGTTGGCGTTGTACGGAGCGGCCGGAGTGATCCGGGACGGAACCCGGTGGCCGCTTCTCGTCATCGGCCTCCTCGTCACGGCGCTATGCCTGCTCGTCCTCGCCGTCCCAGCTCCCGATCTCGAGAACGACCGTTGGTGAGCCTACAGCCTTGCGGACGGGCCCCATTGTTCGCAGGCTTCACAATAGCTCATTTTTGTGGAGGGAGGGGAAAGTGAAGATTGCACTCAGAGCCGCATTCCTGTTCGTGATCCTCTTGGGACTCGTTGGATCCGACGCCTACTCGCAGGATCAAGCGCCTTCGGGCCTCGGCTTCGGTCTGCGCGCCGGGCTTGGACTGGATCCGGATCAGTTCGTCTTGGGCGGCCAGTTCACGCTGGGCACCAAGGCGTTCTCTCTCGCGCGGATCGTCCCCAGCGTCGACATCGGGTTCGGCGACAACGTGACGACCTTCGCGTTCAACGCCGACTTGCTGTTCCGGTTCATCCTGGAAGGGACCTCGTTCGGTCTCTACGGAGGCGGCGGTCCGACGCTGGCCTACTGGGATGTCTCGAACTCCAGCTCCAGCAGCTGGGATTTCGGCCTTTCGTTGACCGTCGGCGCCCAGGTTCCGATCTTCAAGAAGAACGCCACCAACATCGAAGCGCGGTTCGGGATCGGTGACATACCCGACTTCCGCCTGCTGTTCGCGTTCATCTTTTGATGATCTGAAGGACCGACGTTGAGTTTCCGGCGCGCGCTGGGGCCGTTCGACGCCACCATGGTTGTGATCGGTGCCATCATCGGCGCCGGGATCTTCATCAACCCCTACATCGTAGCCCAGCGTCTCGACTCGGGCGCGCTGGTGATGGCGGCCTGGCTGGCGGGCGGAGCCATAGCGCTGGCCGGTGCCTTGACTTTCGCCGAGCTCGGCTCGCTCTTCCCGAAAGTCGGCGGACAGTACGCCTACCTGCGTGACGCCTACCATCCGTTCGCCGGATTCCTCTACGGCTGGGCGCTGCTCCTGATGATCGAGTGCGGCGCTATTGCCGCCGTCGCCATCACGTTCGCCCAGTACGCGCTGCGTTTCGTCGGCAACGAGGGCGGCTGGACGACACCGCTGGCCATCGCCGCGATTGTGATAGTGGGCGCTATCAATTACATGGGCGTGAAGCCGGGCAGTCGCACGCTGAACGTCTTCGTCGTACTCAAGACGCTGGCACTGGTCATGCTGATTGGTGCCGGGCTGCTGATGCCTTCGGGTAGCGTCGCGGCGACTGCTGCGCCGGTATCCGGCGACTCACGCCTGCTGTTCGTGGCCTTCGGCGCCGCGCTCATCCCCATCATGTTCACGTACGGAGGTTGGCAGAACCTCAACTACATCGCCGAGGAAATAAAGCGGCCGCAACGCAACATCCCCATCGCCGCGATAGTTGGCACGGCGGTCGTCGTCGCCGTCTACGGGCTGGTGAACTTCGTCTACCTGAAGACGCTGGGGCACGGCGGGTTGGCGAACACCATGACGCCGGCGGCGGACACGGTGAACGCGCTCCTTGGGACCGCCGGCGACCGGCTCATCGCCTTAACCATCGCCATCTCGACTTTCGGATTCCTCGACCTGACCATGCTGGCACCGACCCGCGTCTACTACGCCATGGCGGCGGACGGCGTATTCTTCGACCAGGTCGCCAAGCTGCACCCACGCTACCAAACGCCGTCGCTGGCGATCATTCTGCAGACCGGCTGGGCGATCCTTCTGCTCCTCACCGGCACCTACGCCCAACTCGTAGACTACGTCGTGTTCGCCGACTGGATCTTCTTCGGACTCGCCGCCGCGACGCTCTTCGTATTTCGCAAACGCTACCCACTCCAGGAACGGCTTCCAGGGACGTTCGCGACGCCCGGCTACCCGTTCGTGCCGGGCGCGTTCGTGGCGGTGGCTGTCTGGATCGTGATCAGTGTGCTGTGGACGAGCCCCGTCAGCTCGGGAATAGGCGTGGCAATCTTGTTGACGGGGATCCCAGCCTATCTCTTCTGGGCACGGCGAACTGTGAACGGGATTGGGAATGTCGAGCAGTAGATCAATAGAACAATAGAACAATAGAACATTCGAAGTCGAAGTAACCGAGAAGGTCCGAACTCACTTCAACTTCGAATGTTCAAGTGTTCTACTGCTGTGTTTAATCGATATTCCCAATGCCGATCGATATTCCTGGTTCCGAACTCCCAATTCCCACTACAAAGCGTCAAACCACTCCACGATCTTCTTCCGCATCGCCTCATCAGGGTAGCGACCATACGCCGCGCCCATATTGTCCTCCGCATGATGCGCCTTGGTCGTCGCGGGGATCGGACAGGTCACGGCCGGGTGGCCGAGGATGTACTTCAGGAACAGCTGCCCCCAGCTGGCCGCATCGAACTCGGCCGCCCACTCGGGCAGCGTCTGGCCTTCCACCGCCTGGAAGAGGCGACCGCGCCGATAGGGTAGATTGACCAGGACGGCCATGCCGCGATCGGCAGCGAGAGGTAGCAGGCGCTCTTCGGCTTGCCTCTGGCCCAACGAGTAGTTGATCTGGACGAAGTCGAACTCTTCCTTCTCCATCACGGCGGCAAAATCGTCGTACTGGCGGCCGCTCGACGTGGTGAACCCGATGTAGCGGAATCTGCCCTCGGCCTTCCAATCCCGAAGTGTGGCCAGCTGGTTCTGCCAATCCACCAGGTTGTGGATCTGCATCAAGTCGATGACTTCACGATGGAGTACGTTGAACGAGTTCTCCATCTGCGCCTTGCCCTCCTCGACTCCCTCGATCCTCACCTTGGTGGCCACGAAGAGCTTGTCGTACAGGTCGAGCTCCTCGATGATGTCGCCGCACACCACCTCGGCTCTCCCGTAGCTGGGCGCGGTGTCCAGCACGGTTCCGCCCATGTACGTGAAGGCTTTCACCACGTCGATCAGCGGCGCAAGCTGCTCCGGCGTCGATTCCGCGTTGAACGTGCGCGCCGTTCCCAGACCCACGACCGGGATCATCTCGCCGGACGACGGGATGGGACGCTTGTTGATCGGCCCGCTCTGAGCGAACGCGGGAAGCCGGCCGAACGCCAGGGCCGCTCCGGCGCCAGCGGTGAGCTTCATCATGTCACGGCGAGAAAGGATCATGGCTCGAACTCCAGTCGATTAGGTTGGGGTCAGTTACGGCGAAACAATCTGAGCGACGGCGCGCCCGGCCACAAGACACGCGACGATCGGTCCAGCTTGACTGAACATCCGCCGACACGCAGGATATGTCAGTCTCCAAGCGCAGATGATCGAACGGTAATTGAATGTCGAAAGTCGAACGTTGAAAGTTGAACGTTGAGCGCCCCAGCCTACTGCTGATCGGTCTCGGCGATCTCGGCGGTGTCATTCTCGAGCTGCTGGCTCGAGATACATCGTTGGGCCGAATCGTCGGCGCCGACCGCGATCGCGAACGCGGTGTAGCACGCTGCAACCTCGCGCGGATCGGGGCCATGGCTCAAGGCTTCGAGCCGCACATCGATTTCGCCGCCATCGACCTGAACGACAAAGAATCCGTCGCCGAGGTGGTCAGTCGGGAAGCCCCTGATCTCATCCTGTCCACAGCGTCGATGATGACCTGGTGGCTTCCGGATCTGCTGCCCCAGCCGCAGGCCAGTCGAATCAAGAGCGCCGGATTCGGGGTCTGGCTGCCCGTACATCTCACGCCAACACTCAAGCTGATGGAGGCGTTGCGTGAGGTTGACTACCGGGGTCCTACGCTCACCGCCCCCTTCCCCGACGTCGTGAATTGCATTCTCGAAAAGCTGGACCTGGCACCGACCTGCGGGATCGGCAATCTGGACGAGATCGTACCGAAGATCCGCTACCTTGCGAGCGAGCGCTTGGGCGTTCCGTCGGCCGATATCCACGTGACCCTGGTGGCGCACCACGCGCTGGAGCCCTACGTGTTCGGCAAGGAAGGCGCGGAGGTTCCGCCCTACTTCTTGCGAGTCGAGCACAACGGCGGGGATGTGACGGGCACGGTCGACGCCGGCACGCTACTGTTCGAACCCTACGACCTGCCGCCGGGTGCGGCGACCCATTTCCTCACCGGCGGCTCGACGTTGCGGCTGGTGCGGGCACTGTTCTCGCAGGACGAGACGTATCTCCACGCGCCGGCACCGGGCGGCCTGCCGGGCGGGTACCCGGTCACCGTCAGCAGCGGAGGCGTACGCCCCTACCCGATCCAGGGACTCAGCTTGGAAGACGCGATATCGATCAACGAGCGCTCGCACCGCTTTGACGGAATCGAGAGAATTGAAGATGATGGAACGGCCGTGTTCGTCGCCGATCGCGCCGAGATCATGCGCGCAGAGTTGGGCTACGACTGTGATCGTATGGCGCCCGCCGAAGCGGAAACACGGGCCGCTGAATTGATCGCCCGCTTCAAAGAATACGCGGAAACGCACGGAGCGAAGCTCGACACTCACACCTAGGCACACTCGATGACCTACTCGACCCAAAAATCGAAGCAACTGTACGAACGCGCCGTCCAGGTGATGGTCGAGGGTGGCAGCTCACCGTCGCGGGGGCCCGCCAACTACGGCGAGTATCCGCTCTTCATCGATCGGGCGGAGGGCGCTCACGTCTACGATGTAGACGGCAACAAGTACATCGACTGGATGATGGCGTATGGCGCGCTTCCTCTCGGCCACGCGCACCCGCGGGTCGTCCACGCGATCAACGCCGCGTCGGCCGAGGGCACGCTGTTCGCTTCGGCCACGGAGGTCGAACTCGAGGTGGCCGAGCAGATCCAGAAGATGGTGCCCAACGCCGAGCGCGTCCGCTTCGCCAATACCGGGACCGAAGCGGCGATGGCCGCCATACGGCTCGCCCGGGGTTACACCGGCAAACCGTTGTTCATCAAGTTCGAAGGGCACTACCACGGCTGGTACGACGACTTCCTGGTGAATGCCCATCCCCACGCCGTCGTTTCTCTCGGCCACAGGAACGACCCCGTCAAGATCGCGGAAAGCTCCGGGCTGAACCGCCGCTCGCTGGAAGACACGATCGTGGTCCCCTGGAACTCGCTGATCGCTCTGGAGCGCTCCATCGATACGTATCGCGGCCAGATCGCCGCCGTCATCACCGAAGGCGTGATGGCGAACATGGGGGTGATTCCGCCCGAGCCGGGCTACTTGGAAGGCGTGCGAGAGTTGACCCGGGCGAACAACATCCTGTTGATCATGGACGAGACCGTCACCGGGTTTCGCGTCGCCGCCGGTGGCTGCCAGGAGCACTACGGGATCGACGCCGACATCGCCTCGTTCGGAAAGGCGCTGGGCGCGGGACTGCCGGTGGCCGGCTTTGTCGGCCGGGCCGAGATCATGGAAGCCCTCGCCTGGGGCGGTGTGCTCCACTACGGAACGCAAAATGCCTCGAGAGTCGGGCTATTCGCGGCCCGGGCCAGCTTGAGCGAGATGAACGCCGCAGACGGCGCCTACTTCAAGCACACCTGGAACATCGGCGGGCTGCTCGCCGACGGTTTGCGGCGCTTGTTCGAAGACACCGGCACATCGGCGATCGTTCAGAACGTGGGTCCGATGATGCAGATCATGTTCACCGACCGGGGCGCCATCCGCGATTACCGAGAATTCTGCGAACACGTCGACCGAAAGAAGTACCAGCGCTTCGCCTGGGCGTTGTTCAAGCAAGGCATCTACATGTCGCCTTCCGCGGCGCTTCACTCCGTGGTATCCTCGGCGCATACGGAAGATGACGTGACCGTTACGCTGGAAGCAGTGAGAAAGGCGCTGACCGATGTCGAAGAGTGAGACGCAGTCAAAGCCCAGACCTCTGGCCGACCGAGTCGCGCTCATCACCGGCGGCGCCTCGGGAATAGGGCGAGCCACCGCCCGAGTCTTTGCAGACGCCGGCGCGGGTGTGGCAATCGTCGACCTGGACGTAGCCGGCGGCGAGAACGTGGCAAGAGAGATTACGGGTAAAGGGGGTCGCGCCCTGTTCATCCCCGGCGACGTGAGCCAGTCCGAGGATTGCCGGGAGGCGGTGGACCGTACCGTAGCGGCGCTCGGCGGTCTGAACATCCTGTTCAACAACGCCGGAATCATCCGTCGTGCCAACGTGCTCGAGATATCCGAGGAAGAGTGGGATCTCGTCATGGCGGTCAACCTGAAGTCGGTCTATCTCATGTCGCGATTCGCCATCCCGGCGATGGCCGACGCCGGTGGCGGTGCGATCATCAATACGTCCTCCGGGTGGGGGCTGGCCGGCGGTCGACGCGCCGTATCCTATTGTGCTTCGAAAGGCGCCGTCGTGATGCTGACCAAAGCCATGGCTCTGGACCACGGCGGTCAGAACATTCGCGTCAACTGCATCTGTCCGGGCGACACCGACACACCGATGCTCCGCGACGAAGCCGAACAACTCGGCGAGCCCATCGACGAATTCCTCAGAGAAGCGGCCCAGCGCCCGTTGCCCGGCGTGCTCGAGCCGGCGGACATCGCCAACGCTGCGCTCTACCTGGCCAGCGACGCGTCGTCTTCGGTTACGGGGATATCTTTGATCGTCGACGGCGGCGGCCTGGCGGGGACCGGATAAAGGGAGAGACCATGCGAGGGCTGCAAGACAAGCGCGTGCTGATCACGGGCGGTGCCAGCGGCATCGGCGCCGCAACGGCTGCCCGATTTCTGGAGCTAGGGTCCCGCGTCGTGGTGCTCGATCGCGACGAGGCTGGCTGTCAACGAATGAGCACGGAGTTCGCGGACCTGGCGGGTGCGATCTGCGCCGATGTCTCGGACCCGGTAGCCGTGGAGGGTGCGTTCGAGCAGCTGGACGGTTTGCTGGGCGGGTTGGATGTCGTGATCAACAACGCCGGGATCAGCATTCGGCATCAGCTACTCGACATCACGCCCGAGGAGTGGCGACAGGTGCTGGACGTGAACCTGAACGGTGTCTTCTTCGTGGCGCAGCAGGCGGCACGGCGCATGCTCGCCCAGGAGTCCGGCGTCATCTTGAACATGGGATCGACGAACGCCCTGGTGGGCTACCGCTACTATGCAGACTACAACGCCTCCAAAGCGGGTGTAGTGGAACTGACGCGCTCGCTGGCGTTGGAGCTGGCGCCCAACGTAAGGGTGAACGCGATCTGCCCCGGTTATATCATGACGCCCATGCAGGAAGCCGAGTACACGCCGGAGATGATCGAGGAGCTGAACGCAAAGATCCCACTGAAGCGCCACGGCCGGCCCGACGAGGTCGCCGCGTTGTTCGCATTCCTCGCTTCCGACGACGCCGCGTACATCACGGGGCAGACCTACGTAATCGACGGCGGCGAGACCGCGGGCGGGCTGGCGAGCCGCTAGAGCACTAGCGCAGGGTAATTCCGATCCCCTGCTCGGCCGCCAGGCGGGTCTGGTCGAGCATCGTCCGTGGGACCTTCCGATGAGTTCCGAAGATATATACGAACCCCGTCCCGTCCGGGCCACCGTAATTCTTGACCCAGGCCGAAGCGCGACCGTCTTCGTCCTGCGCGAGGATGGTTGAGACCTGGGTCGCATCGACTCCGGAGAGGCTCATCCAAAGCTCACCCAAACCCCACCTCTTGCCATCGACCGTGGGGTAGGCCGCGTACTGGTCCAGATCGTAGCGCCCGAAGTCGACGCCTAACAAGGCCGAAGAGCGATCACGATCGAACGCCGTGGCCTGGCCCTGGGCATCCCTCACGATGCTCAGCGGTGGAAGCCCCAGCCAGACGATTTTGCCGCCGGCCGCCAGGTATCGCATGGCCAGAACGGTGTCCGCCGGTGTCCGGGCCACGGTGCGCGGCAGGTCGTCCAGGGCGAAGACCACGACGCTGGGCGCCGACTCTTCGGCATCGATCGTGGCATTCATGAACGCCGCCAGTTGAAAGCGGTCGAGAACTTCGTATCCCCAGGCGGCGAAGTAGTCGCGTATATCTTCGTGGTCGGCCAGCGTGGTCCAGGCCACGCGGTCGGCGTCCCAATACACAGCGCGGCGTGGCGCAGGCCCTGCGCCCAAGCGTATCGCATAGAGGGCGCCGTCATCGCTGCCGACGTACACGCGATCGTCGTGAATGACCGGGGACGACATGACGGCGCCGCCGAAGACCATCTCCCAAGACAAAGATCCGTCGGCCGTAGCGAGGGCGAGCAAGCGACGCGAATGCGTTCCAACGAAGAGCAAGTCTCCCGATATAGCCGGCGAGCTGAACACCCGATTCCCCGTCTCGAACCGCCAGTTCTCCTCGCCCGTCTCCAAGTTCAGCGAATGCACGTACAGTCCGTCGGAGGTCCCGGAATACAGCCAGCCGTTCGAGATCGCCGGCGACGAAATCACCCAGGGGGTCGTGTGGTCGTAGCGCCATCGCAGCCTGCCGGATGATGCGTCCACGGCGTAGGTGCCACCG
>Ga0209536_100010303_pt1 | contig 13802 bp, 12 predicted proteins | sample DeeMarSeWOR28_12_FD_187461 | JGI IMG/M metagenome (GOLD analysis project Ga0209536, IMG submission 187461) | Marine sediment microbial communities from White Oak River estuary, North Carolina - WOR-2-8_12 (SPAdes) (version 2) | ecosystem: Environmental > Aquatic > Marine > Intertidal zone >...
TCCATATGTTTACCATCCGGTCGAGCCTCTGATCTGCGCTCTGTACTTGGTAGGTCGATAAAAGTCCCGACCAGAAATTCTTAAGTTCTTCAAATGCCTTTACTACCTTTTTGTCCGTATCGAATTGCCGGATCATCTTTTTTGCCCTGGACTTATTTATGATTCCTTTTGATTCCCATTTACTATCCTCCTCATTTTCTACATAGCCCAGTATAAATATCAGGTTTCTTTCTTCACCAGGCTCAAGTTCTATTTTCAAATGATGGGAGGCGATAGGTGACCAACCGTGTGCTTCGGAGTTAAATGGTTTTCCATTCCGGACAGCAGCCGGATTGTCGAACCCGTTATATAATCCGAGAAATGCATCGCGATCAGTATCGTAGCCCTGAATAGGTGCGTTCACTGAATAAAAAGCATAATGATTCCTGCGTTCCTTGTATTCCGTTTTGTGATATATTTCCGATCCGTGTATCTCCACCTCTCCTGTGGAAAAATTACGCTGAAAGTTGGTCATATCATCCTCTGCGTTCCACAGGCACCATTCGAGGAAGGAAAAGACTTGTAATTTTTTGTGCTCTCCCGAATTATTGGTCAGGGTAAGATAATGTATTTCGCCCCGGAAATCCAGAGGCACAAAATATAAAACAGTGGCCCGGATTCCGTTCTTTACACCGGAAATACGTGTATAATTTAATCCATGGCGACATTCGTAATCATCAAGTTCGGTTTTCGCCGGTTTCCATCCCGGATTCCATACTATATCTCCATCCCTGATATACAGGTATCTGCCCCCGTCATCTACAGGAACATTATTATACCGGAATCGTGTGATCCGCCTGTATTTTGCATCCTTAAAAAAGGCATACCCACCTGCCGTGTTTGATATCAAACTGAAAAAGTCTCTGTTTCCAAGGTAATTGATCCAGGGATAGGGAGTCCGCGGATCCTGAATCGCATATTCCCGGTTTGTATCATCAAAAAATCCATATTTCATGTCAAAATGGGTTTAAAATTTTACTTGTCCTTGGGCAGATTATTCCACCAGGTCTTCTTGAGAATCAGGGAAGTAATGATAACGATCCCAATACTTATCAAAGTAGGGATCCCTTCCTGCAACACGATGTAGATCGGGAAAATAACCAGGGCTGTTTGCCAAATGGTTCCGATCAATACATTGAACATATCCCGTTTGAAATGAATATTTTTTTCAAAGGTGGGATCCTCCCCTATTACTTTTTCATGAATTGGTTTCCAGAAACCCCAGGGCCTGACATTTTTATAAAATTCTTTTAATACCTTCTCATTAACCGGCGGGGCGGAATAGGTACCGATAATACAACCGATTACTGCAATCAACAACATCAAAGGAAATGTATACAGATCCAGCACGCCTACAAAAATATACCGGAATGAAAGTGCGGGGACCAATCCGCCTACCATTCCCCAGAAAAAACCCTGGCCGTTGAAACGCCACCAGTACCATTTTAAAACGTTGGCCGCAACATAGCTCCCATATAAACCGGATACAATCCATTGCAATACATCATTAACATCTTTGGCAAAAAATCCGAATATGATGGAGACCACCACCATAATAAGCCCGGCTACATAATTTATGGTTTTAATTTTTAGGTTACTCGCGGTTTTATTTATGTATTTTAAATAGATATCATTCACAATATAAGCCTGAGCTGCATTCAAGGTACCGGCAAAGGTTGACATAAAGGCGGCCAGCAGTCCTGCAAGCAATAATCCAAGAAATCCGACAGGAACAAACTGGTTGATCGCCGATGGGAGAATCTGTTCAAAATCGATCCGGCCGGCAACGATCAGATCCAGGCGGTCGTAGAAGATCAGCCCCAGCACGGCAAAACCGGCGATCATGAAATATCGGATCGGCATCAGAACCAGGGATACCGAACCACTCATGAGTGCAGCTTCTCTTGGGGATTTTGAAGAAAGGATCTTCTGCATATCGTAGTTGGGCGCCGGTCCCGCCAGGCTGACCAGGACGCCTTTGAACACCATCATCATAAACAGGATGGAAAATAACGAAAAACCATCTTCCTGTATTTTCTGGTTCACTCCGCTAACAATTCCTGACCAATCAATATCCAGATTCCAACCGAAGAAAGGATTCATCCATCCGTCGGGTACAATAACTGCATGGGTGGCCACGGCTTGCATTGCAATTACTCCTATCACGATACTGGATAACGTCATGATGATGTACTGAAGAAGGTCAGCCCATACGATACTTGCCATTCCGCCTAAAAGCGCATAAAGAACTGCAAAAACAGTAAATACAATCCCGTATAAATGAGGTACGTATTCCGGTGCCACTTCAAACGGCACATAGGGAGACACGACCTCCCAGGGAATAAAAATTTCAACAAATTTCCCCAGGCCGATAAATCCATAAGCCAGGTAACCCAATCCCATGATCAATGCAAATACGACCACAATGGTATGACTTAATTTTGCCCCGCTTCCAAATCCGAACCGGGTACCAATCCATTCTGCTCCGGTCGTAACTCCCGACCTTCTCAGCCAGATAGATAAGAATACCATTAAAAATATCTGATTAAAAACCGGCCATAGCCAGGGGAGCCATACACTTTTTAATCCATACACAAAAAGTATGGTGACCAGCCACATCGTACCCGAAATATCGAACATCCCGGAAGCATTGGACAATCCCAGCAAATACCATGGCAACCGGTTTCCACCCAGCAGGTAATTTTGTTTACTCTTCTGTGCAAATTTTTTCAAGACAAATCCGATCACAACCGTAGCCGCCAGGTAAACGACAATGATAAGGACGTCAATAAGTGTTAATCTCATATCTGCATCAATTAAGAATTCACGCTAAATGATATATTCAAAAAATTCCTTTTTGGTCATTTCAAATACTTCGCTACTGAAAATATTCATTTGCGCCGGTTTATGGGACAAATTGGATTGTTTTCATCCATGGGGATCAGGTATTTCAATTTTGTAATTTTTTTTCTGAAATTTCGTTTATCCAGGCTGATTCCATAAACCACTTCCGGTAAAGTCTGGAGTTGAGACAAACAAAACTTTCTTGGCAGGAGACGATATCCAATTGGACTTACACGCATCCTGGCCTTTAAATTTTGAAATGCCTTATTTAAAATTATATTGTGGTTGAAAGCAAGATCACGTATTTGACTGATAGGATACCAGCTCACCTTTCGTGTGGTGGATTTAATGACCATTGAGTCAACATCAAGTAATCCAAAATGACCGACCGTGATCATCCTGTTTTTAGGAGCATGCCCAATACGCTGAAGCCAAACATTGATCTTTTTCATCCTTTAATCGTTGTGGATTTGCGAAAGCCAGAAACTGTTCCAGGTAAATATCTTCAATTCCAGTCCATCCTTTTAAAATCCGGTGCGCAGCCTCCTCCAGATTTTTTTCGTCATGAATATGAATGCCAATAAGGGTATGGTCCGTGAAGGCATATTCCCGATCACGACTCCGCCGTAATACCCTTTCTGCCAAAAGTACATTCAGTTGTTTATAATCAAATCCAAAAACAACACAGTCAATTGAAATATTCGGATTTATAATGAAAAACACATAAAAAATATTTTACCAGGGAGTGTAAAAAATACACTTAGTGAACTTGCGTAAATATTGTGGAATTTTGAATAGAGATCAACTATTTCAGCATGAAAATTCATTCATTCACAGGTTAACGTCATAATCGCATAATGTTTGGTCCCAAATTTGACTGTAACGGTTTGGTTTCTGGACCTCTCCTTCCGGAAGTAAAATTGATAAATTATGTAATTTTCTTAAACCTTTTTAAATTATTCCCGTTAATTCACGGAAGTACCAAGTAAACTACCCTATCATGAAAAGAACCGATAGATACTTTCGGTTAATGATCATACTGATTATTTCGATCGTATCTCTTTCGGGAATGGCACTGGTAAACAGTTCCAGACCTGCAAAAAAATTATCTAATAAACTGGTAGCAGTTTCCTCTTTCCAGGAGTTAATTCAAAACACCCTCAGCGCCAGTTTTGAGAATTCCTTCATTGAAGTGGATATCAGTAAGTCCGATTTTCCTTTAAACCTGAAGGTTCAAAAGGGGTTTAAGATCGACAATAAACTTATTGATTACGGTCGAATTTATCATGTGAAGATAAATGATAAATTCAGTGACCGGGATGCATTGAGAAAAATGCTTGACGTTCTCTCTGAAAATTACATACGTATCAGAAGAGAATCATTGTTTGAAAAAAACAGCGGAGATCTTTATTCTACTGAAGAATTGGGTTATGTCTATGATGAGTATGAAAGATTTACCTATATCAGTAAGATCATAACTCAGAATGAAGATGCATGGTTCCTCATTCTTACTTTCAATGAGGACTCGCGCGATAAAGTCAAAGATCTTCTTGACTCGATATGGATTGAAAAAGTAAAAGGGGGTAGGTTAAGCTAACCCCCCTTTTTTTTAAATAGCCTTCCCTCCCCTTTCACGCGTCCTGATCCGAATACAATCTTCAAGAGGCATAATGAATATTTTACCATCTCCCACTTCACCGTCTGTTCCTGATCGTGCTGCCGTGAGGATGGCATCTACCGTTGTTTCCACAAATTCATTATTGACAGCTATTTCTAACCTCATTTTATTTACCAGGTTTGGAATTATTTTTGCGCCCCGATATATTTCCTCTCCCATTTGCTGTCCATGACCCGATACCCTGGATACCGTGATTCTCGTAATTTCAGCTTCGATAAGGGCTTCCCGTACCTGATCAAGCTTGGTTTCTCTGATAATGGCAGTTATAAGTTTCATATCATTTTCTTAATTAGGGTTAAGCATTCCGTAACCATGTTCCCCATGATAGGCACTGTCGAGTCCCATCATTTCACTCTCTTTAGAAGCACGGAATTTAAAGACTTTATTGATTACCCAGAGGATGATGAATGTCAAAAGTGCTGCATATATTACCGCAATGAGAACAGCAACTACTTGTACACCTAATTGCTGGATATAAGTCCAGGAACCTCCCGCGGAGGTTGCTGCGCCTTCCATCCATGAATCCCGGATGAAAAATGACAATACGATTGCCCCAACGATTCCTCCGATTCCATGAATGCCAAATGCATCCAGGCTATCATCATATCCAATTTTGTTTTTAAATAGAATGGCATAATAACAAAGTAAGGAGGCTACAATACCCAGTATCAATGCACCGAAGGGCTGTACAACCCCGGCCGCAGGTGTAACAGCTACGAGCCCGGCAAGAATGCCGGAAACAAAACCAAGAGCTGTGGCCTTTCCCTGGTGGATACCTTCGATTACGATCCATGAAAGTGCACCCGAAGCGGCTGCAACCTGGGTGGCCGTTAAGGCCTGAGCAGTCGATAATCCGCTGGAAACACTCGATCCCGCGTTAAAGCCAAACCAGCCTACCCACAACAAACCGCCACCCATCATGGTCATCACCATGTTACTGGGTGGCATACTCGTTTCCGGAAATCCCCGGCGGGCCCCAAGATATAGGGCAGCCACTAAGCCACTCACTCCTGCCGAAATATGTACTACGGTACCACCGGCAAAATCTATAGCACCATTTGCTCCCAGATTAAATAAAAAACCGTCTCCGGCCCAAACCCAGTGACACAATGGATTGTAAACCAACAAACCCCAAAGTGCGATGAAGAAACAATAAGCCTTGAAGTTGACACGCTCTGCAAATGCCCCGGCAATCAGCGCCGGTGTTATAATGGCGAATTTTCCCTGAAACATGGAAAAAACGTACTCCGGTACTCCCGCTTCCATGATGGTTTCATCAATACCCCTGAGAAATACATAACTTGAATCCCATCCAATCCATCCTCCGAGAACGTTTCCGCCAAAACACATGGAATAGCCAACGATCACCCATAATACGGTCATGATACCCATGGCAGCAAAACTGTGCATCATGGTGCCAAGAACATTTTTGGTCCTGACCAGTCCTCCATAAAACATGGCAAGACCCGGAACCATCAATAAAACGAGGGCAGTGGATGTCAGCATCCACGCGGTGGCGCCCGAATCGACAGCAGATCCATCCGCTGCATAAAGAAAACCCGGCAAAATCAGGCCTGGCAATCCTATGATCAGGACTCTTTTCAATTTTATTTTAGTCATCTGTAAATTTTAATTAGAAATTATATATTTTGCAAATAATTGCCAACAAGTGGGTTAATTTTTTGCCCAAATCTACGAAAAGTTTGCAATTCGACGCAATACTAGTTGTAAATCAATCAATAATTTTTAATTATTGTAATTCCAGGGCTGAAATAAGTTGCCTAAACAGGGAATCGATAAAGATGGGATTGAATTATTATGAGATTAAAAAATTCCGGAGCAATTCACGGATCTTTGCCGTTGATCCGGGATTAAACCAGTGAACCTCAGGATCTTTTTTAAACCAGGTCATTTGTTTTTTTGCATACCGCCGGCTGTTTCTTTTAAAAAGCCGGATGGCCTCTTCCATTTCATAACGTTTCTCGAAATAACCGAAAAATTCCCGATAGCCAACGGTCTGCAGTGCAGTGAGATGCCGTTGAGGAAATAATTCCTTTACCTCGTCCATCAAACCGGCTTTCAGCATTCGTTCTGCCCGTTGATTTATTTGTTCGTAAAGTAAGTCACGATCCTTTTCAAGCCCAATTTTTATATAATCAAAATTGCGCTGTTTCGCTATCCCCTTTTTAATGGATGAAAATTTTCCAGAGATCTGATAAATCACCTCCAACGCCCTGATCACTCTTTTTGAATTCTTCAAATCAATTTCCCGCCATGATTCAGGATCGCGATTCCTCAGCTCATTTGACAGATTTTCCAATCCTTCGGATTCCAGCCTGGTTTCAAGATCCTTCCGGAGAGAGAGATCCGGTGTGGGCATCTCATCAATCCCTTTACAAAGGGCCTGGATATACAATCCCGAGCCACCCACCAGTAAGGCAGTTTTATGCTTTAAAGACAACCGATCAATAAGCTGTACGGCTTCCTGTTCATACATTCCCGCACTGTAATACTCCTGAATACTCTTATGACCGATCAGATGGTGTTTTACCATTTTTCGTTCCTTAATCGTAGGTTTTGCCGTTCCAATATTCATTTCTCGGTAAATTTGCCTGGAATCGGCAGATACAATCTCGCAGGATAATTCAGTTGCCAATTTCAGGGACAGTGCAGTTTTACCAACCGCAGTAGGACCCAGCATGATGACCAGTTTAAATTTTTTATCCACCAAAAATGTTTTTATAAACAAGATACTTTATATCAACAATTTCATGAATTTTTTAATAATTTATTTAAATTTATAAAGAAGTTCTATCTTCGGCCGATGCAAAAATCGAATAACGAGGCAAAGAATCATAATCATCTTAAATCAACCAACACCGCCAGACAACCGGAAATGAAATTCGTCTCTCTTGTTTTTAAAAATTATTTCATTAAAGAAGCGGAAGACTTAACTGAATTGTTGGGATTTAAGGTAAAGGATATTCAGGATGTGGCGCTCGCCGTTTTATTTCCGGAAGTACAGCCCGGTGGAAAAACGTCTATCGAAATGATTCAGGAGCTGATTTCCGCTTTGAAAGAAGAGAAGACAAAAAGAATTCATTTCCACCTGAGACATTCCCATGGATTTATGATCCCATCTGAAATTGAACTCGAAAGCCTGGGGAACGATACCTACAAGCTAAGAATTTCAGTAACAGATCATCCTATTACCAACGATCTCATTCAGAGAATTGCTGGACGGGATCCGGAAATCGCTGAATTGATTAAATATTCACCGGTCATGATCCGGATGTGTGATGAACGAAATGAATTTTATTATTACAGTAAAAAATGGCTTCACTTTACCGGTAAAAAATATATCGAGGATTTGAAAGAAGGGTGGCACGATCATATATACAAGGAAGACCGGAAGATCGTCCAGAAGATAATTGGCTATGCCTTTGAGAAAAGAGTCCGTTATGAATTTTCATACAGGCTGATCCGGCATGATGCATCCGTTCGCTGGATATATGAATCGGGAATTCCCCTTTTTGACAGTACTGGGAATTATTTAGGTCTATTGGCAGTATCCGTTGATCTGTCAGGTTTCAGAGAAACGGAAACCACCCTTTCAGACCAGAAAGAAAAACTGAGATTCATTGCTGAACACGCACCGGTAATGTTCAGAATGACCGATGAAAGGAATCATTTTTACTACTTCAGCAGACAATGGCTTGATTTTACCGGTAAATCCTTAAGGCAGGAAACCATCGGGGATTGGCGGGATTATATCCATGAGGAAGATATTGAACTCGTAAAAGAAACCCTTCAAATTGCCTTCGGAAAGAGAAAAAAATTTGAAATTTCCTATCGGCTAAAAAATAAGGAGGGTCGTTTCCGGTGGATCCTGGATACAGGCATTCCGGTTTTTAATCAGCTTGGCTCCTTTGCAGGCTACATCATTGCGGCCATCGATATCAGCGAACAAAAAATCTCTGATGAAGAAAAAGGGCGGATCAGGGCATTCCGGGAATCTGAAATGCGGCTGCAGGCTTCCCTCGATCGATCCGACCTTCTTGCGGTTTCGGTAAATGAGAACCAAAAAATTATTTATTGTAATGAGTATTTCAAGGAACTTTCCGGCCGGGATAAAAAGGATATCCTGAACCGGGAACTTTCCGAATTTATCGACTTTTATGATACCGAAGGAAATGTGGTGGATCCGCTTAAGAAAATTATGGATAATGACGGATTCACGAATACTTTCGAAGGAAAGATCCGGAGCCATTTCCGGGAGACTTTCATAATCAGTTTCAGTTCGATTATTTTATATAATGAAGGTGAGGTGATTCCCTCCATCACCTTCGTAGGTGAAAATATTACCGATAAACGAAAAGTGAGGCAGGCACTCATCGAAACCAATGCCCAACTTAAAGACCTGTTTGACAAAGCCAATGATCTGATACAGATATTCTCCCTGGACGGGAAATTCCTTTTCGTAAATAAAACCTGGAAAAATAAATTAGGTTACGACGACAATGAGATTCCGCTCCTAAGGTTTGATAACATTCTGGACCCATCTGAAAAAGCACAGACATTACGGGAAGTAAAATCGACCACACCCGATTTTCCGGAAAAAAAAATCGATTCGGTACTGGTATCGAAAAATGGGAGAAAAATAAATATCAGCGGCACAGTTTATTGTAGTTACAGGGAAAACAAACCGGTGGAAATCCGTGGTATTTTTCGTGATATTACCGAAAGGGTTCGGGTACAGAAAGCACAACATATCTCATACCGTATTTCTGATCTAGCCCTTAACAGTCCCACCATGGAATTTCTTTACGAGAATATCCGAAATGAGCTACAGAAAATCCTGAATGCTGAAAATTTTTTCATCGCACTCTTTGATAAATCCAAGATGGAACTGAGTTTTCCCTATTTTGTTGATGAAAATTGGAAAACAGGTGAATCAGTACCTAACCGAAAGTTTCAGAATGGACTCACAGAATATGCGATCCGTCTTGATGAACCATTAATTTTACGGCAAGAAGAACTGGTTTGGCTAGAGAAGGAGAAAAACCTTTCCATTCAGGGTAGTCTGCCGGCGGTGTGGTTGGGAGTCCCTCTCAAACTAACGGGAGAAGTAATCGGTTTGCTGTGTGTTCAACACTATCAGGATCCCAAAGCCTTCTCCAAGCAAGATCTTGAATTACTCGAATTCATTTCCGGTCAGGTGGCAATTGCCATTGACCGTAAGCGGAAGGAAGAAAAAATCATTGAGCAGTCAGGCCGGCTTCAGTCTATCTTTGAAAGCGGGACACATATGATCTGGTCGGTCGATAAAGGTTACCGATTTACCTCAAGCAATAAAAATTTTCACGACTTTATTCACGAGCATATACCCGAACAGAAGGATTATAGACTGGCCACATATGACATCGATGAAATTAACCTGAATTCCTTCTGGAAAGAAAAATACGACCAGGCACTACAGGGTGAAATTGTAAAATTTGAATCAAAGTTTAAAAATATCCATTCCGATAATGAATCCTGGAAAAGCGTCGTTTTAAGCCCGATTTATACTAATTCAGATTCCATCAGGGAGATTTCCGGTATTGCATATGACATCACAGAAAACAAATCGGCGCAGCTTGCACTGTCCGAAAATGAGGAAAAATTCAGGAATATATTCGAATCCTTTCAGGATATCTATTTTCGCTGTGATTTTAATGGGAAAATCCTGTTGCTGAGTCCATCCGTTAAAGATACACTCGGATACGAACCGGAGGAGCTGGTTGGAAAGGATATCAACAATTATTACCTGTATTCCAAACAGGTGAGGGAATTATTAAAAAATTTACTCAAAAAGAAAAGTTATCGAAACTTTGAAGCTTCCCTGGTAAATAAAAAGGGGGATATTATTCAGTTTATTTGTAATATACGTCTTGTCTTCGATACCAAAACAAAAACCGCAGCGATAGAAGGAGTTGCCCGGGATATCACGAAAATTAAAGAAGCCAATTTAGAATTAAAGCAGGCTAAAGAAGTGGCGGAAAAATCCCTGAAAGTAAAGGAATTATTTTTAGCCAATATGAGTCATGAAATCCGGACTCCTATGAACGGGATCATTGGGATGATCGACCTGCTTGAGGGGACTACCATCACCGATGAGCAAAAAGAGTATGTCCGTACCATTAAAAAATCATCCGAAACCTTACTGAATATCCTGAATGATATTCTGGACCTGTCAAAAATCGAAGCAGGCAAAATGCAACTGAAGAAAGTACCTGTCCGCTTAAGAAATGTCCTGGAAAAAATTTATGCCTTATTCTCGCAACAGGCCCTTGCAAAAAACATAAAGCTGTATTATCATTTAAGTGAACGTCTCCCGGAATATATGATGATTGATGAAACGCGTCTTTTGCAGATCCTTTCCAATCTGGTATCCAACGCAATCAAATTTACAGAAGGCGGAGGTTCCATTGATATTGATATAAAAAAGGCGAAAGTGCACGGCAAAAAACATATGTTAAAATGTACTGTAAGTGATTCCGGTATTGGCATATCTCCCGAAAGCACAAAACAGCTTTTTAATCTTTTCACCCAATTGGATACTTCCACTACGAAAACCTACAGTGGTACCGGATTGGGACTGGCCATATCGAAGGAATTAACAAAACTTATGGGAGGTAAAATAGGAGTATTCAGCACCATGGGACATGGCAGCAGTTTTTGGTTCACTTTTGAAGCCGAACCGACCGACAAAGTAGCCATGATCGAAGACCGACTGGTGGAAAGTGATATAAAGATCGAAGGATATTTTAAGGACGAAAGTCCGAAGATCCTGTTGGTTGATGACAACGCCGTGAACCGGCAGGTGGCTGGTGAGATCCTTAAAAAATCAGGATGTCTGGTTCATCTGGCGGAAGATGGGAAAAAATCCCTTGAGCTGGTTAAACAACATCAGTACGACCTGATCTTTATGGATATCCAGATGCCCGAGATGGACGGAGTGAGCGCTACAAAAAAAATAAAAGCCATGAACCTAGAAAAACTCCCTCCCATCGTGGCCATGACCGCTTACTCCATGAAAGAAGACCGTGAACGATTCCTCCAACAGGGACTGGATGACTATATACCCAAACCCATCCGGGCTAATGACCTGGTAAATAAAGTAAGGCAATGGATCAGGGATGAAAATTCAATCCCTGTAAAAGAAACGGACGAACCAGAAAAAACATACCAGGTCATCAATTTATCCATAGTGAATCAACTGAAAGAACTGGGTGGCATGGAAATGATTGAGCAGGTTTTTATCGATTTTCGCAATGAATCAAAAGAACAACTCGAATTATGCGCTGAAGCAAGCTTACGACAGGATTATGATACAATAAAAAATCAGTTGCATACGATGAAAGGAAATGCCGGGACATTAGGAGTAGAAAAATTATCCAAACAGGCCGAAATCATTGAAAAAAATTTGAAAAATGATGACTTCCAAACCCTTGAACAAGATTTAAATTTTCTTAACTTAACATATCAGGAATTTGAAAATAAATATCATCAAATAATAAATGAGTTAAACAATGAGTAATCCAAAAAAGGTAATGATAGCTGAGGATAGCTCAGTAATTCAAAATCTGACGCGAAGGATTTTGTCCATTCAGAATTATGAAATCACGAGTGTAAAGAATGGTCAGCAGGTACTGGATGCTTTAAGTACGGATCATTATGATATTATTCTGATGGATATCAATATGCCGGTGATGGATGGCATCGTATGTACCCAGCAGATCAGAGCGCTCGATGATCCACTGAAATCGAAGATCCCCATCGTCGCCATAACGGGCAATGCAAGAAATCTATCGCTTCAGGAATATAATGAAATTGGCATTGACGAACTTCTCCAGAAACCGCTTAATTTTGACCAACTTGTAAACATCGTCAGAAAGTATACAGCGGATTAATGGGGGAATTCAACTACACGAAACATTTTCTGAACAAGCTTGAGGATCTCTATTCAGAAACAAATTATCAGCTACGATATGAAAAAGGTAATTTCAAATCAGGATACTGTTTATTGAACAGTCAGAAAATTGCGATCGTCAACAAATATTATTCGCTCGAAGGGAAAATAAACAGCCTGATCGGGATGTTAAAGGAAATTGAAATCGAGGTCGATGAATTGAGCCCTAAAAACAAAAAACTCTATCTTGAACTTACCAAAATCACAGATCCATCGTGAGAATTACGTTCCTTGGCACAGGCACCTCGCAGGGAGTTCCTGTGATCGGATGCGATTGTCCTGTTTGCCAATCCAATGATCCGAAAAACAACCGGCTGAGGACATCCGTTCATATAACCCACCTTGGAAAAAGTTTTGTAATCGATACGGGGCCTGATTTCAGACAACAGATGCTACGTGAAAATATCCTTGACCTGGATTTTATTCTTTATACACATCATCATAAGGATCATATTGCAGGAATGGATGATATTCGCAGTTATAATTTCCGGTTAAAGAAGGCCATCCCCATTTATGCCGGTTTTGATACCTTGATGCAGCTTAAGAATGAGTATCCCTATGTTTTTACTCCCCACGGATATGGAGGTGCCCCCAGAATCGAAGTGAATGAGATACATAATCATCCTTTCCGCGCACAAAACATCGATGTAATCCCGTTGGAGGTATTTCATCATAAACTTCCCGTATTTGGATTCAGAATTGATGATTTTGCCTATATTACCGATGCCAGCAGTATTCCAGCTACTGAATTGGATAAAATTAAAAATGTAAATGTACTCGTGATTAACGCCCTCCAGAAATCATCGCATATATCTCATTTTACCTTACGTGAGGCACTCGAAGAGATCGAAAAAATCAATCCGGGAATAGCGTATATTACGCATATCAGTCATAAAATGGGCCTGCACGAAGACGTTACAAAAGAATTGCCAACTCATGTGGTCCTGGCCTATGATGGCCTGAAAATTGACTTGGGAAGTGCATAATAATTATTTTTTCCTCCGGAAACTATCCGCCGCCTTAGGCAATAAACTTTCAGGCTGGCAAATCGGATCCTGTTTTTCCCAGGAAAGAAATGAACTGGTGATCGGATTCTTTTCAGGATCAGAGGAGTTTTATATTAAAGCTGATCAGAATCCGCTTTTTTCCTGCCTGAGTTTTCCGGATTCCTTCTCCAGGGCTAAAAAGAACAGCGTTGACCTGTTTCCCCGTATGTCAGGAAAAAGAATC
>Ga0209536_100010304_pt1 | contig 13802 bp, 12 predicted proteins | sample DeeMarSeWOR28_12_FD_187461 | JGI IMG/M metagenome (GOLD analysis project Ga0209536, IMG submission 187461) | Marine sediment microbial communities from White Oak River estuary, North Carolina - WOR-2-8_12 (SPAdes) (version 2) | ecosystem: Environmental > Aquatic > Marine > Intertidal zone >...
TGATGCCCTATATCGAAAAGAACCCGAAGTACGAAAAAGCGAAGATCCTTGAAAGAATCGTTGAACCGGAAAGAGTTATCATGTTCAGAGTTCCGTGGCAGGATGACAAGGGCGAAGTCCAGGTCAACAAGGGCTACAGAGTGGAATTCAACAGCGCGCTCGGCCCGTACAAAGGCGGACTTAGGTTCCATCCAACAGTCTATCTCGGGCTCCTCAAGTTCCTCGGTTTCGAGCAGATTTTCAAGAACAGCTTAACGACGCTGCCGATGGGCGGCGGTAAAGGAGGATCGAACTTTGATCCCAAGGGTAAATCTGACGACGAAGTAATGAGATTCTGCCAGAGCTTCATGACGGAGCTTCAGCGCCACATCGGTCCGGACACCGACGTTCCCGCCGGCGATATCGGAGTTGGCGGGCGCGAGATCGGCTTCATGTTCGGCCAGTACAAGAGGCTGAGGAACGAATTCACCGGAGTTCTAACAGGGAAAGCCCTTAACTGGGGCGGCAGCTTGATAAGGCCGGAAGCCACGGGATACGGCTGCGTTTATTTTGCCGATGAAATGCTTAAGACCAGGAAGCAGTCATTTAAGGGCAAGACGGTCGCCATTTCCGGTTCCGGAAACGTCGCGCAGTACTCTGTTGAAAAAGTCCTTCATCTTGGCGGCAGGCCGGTAACTCTTTCTGATTCCGGCGGGTTCATTTATGACGAAAAGGGAATTGATGAAAAGAAGCTGGAGTATGTTCTTGAACTCAAGAATGTGAAGAGGGGACGCATTAAAGAATATGCCGAAAAGTTCGGCTGCAAGTATGTTGCGGGCGAGCGTCCGTGGAGCGTAAAGTGTGATGTCGCTCTTCCGTCAGCTGTTCAGAACGAGATCGACGGCAAGGACGCGGAAGCACTGGTAAAGAACGGCTGCATCTGCGTCGCGGAAGGCGCCAACATGCCGTCTACGCCGGAAGCGATCGAAGTTTACCAGAAGGCCAAGATCCTCTACGGTCCCGGCAAAGCCGCGAACGCGGGCGGGGTTGCAACGTCAGGTCTTGAAATGTCACAGAACAGTCAGCGTCTTGCCTGGACAAGGGAAGAAGTTGACAAGAAGCTTAACGGCATCATGGTAAGCATCCACGAAGCTTGCGTTAAGTACGGCAAGAAGGGCGACTACATTAATTACGTTGACGGCGCCAATATCGCCGGATTCGTAAAAGTCGCTGATGCAATGCTGGATCAGGGGCTAGTGTAAGCTGAACCCGGATTATTTCGAGTTTCAACGAAAGCCAGTCCTGCTGAAGCGGGCTGGCTTTTTCGTTCTGGAGGTATTTAAATGGTTAAAAAGAAAAGCTCGCGAGCGCGCACAAAGCGCATCGAGGCCTTGTCGGAGATAAGCAAGGCTGTAATTTCCGAGCTTTACCTTGAAGACATTCTAAAGCTTATCGTAACTGTTACGGCTGAGGTCATGCGCTCCAAGATCTGTTCGCTCCTTCTGCTTGATGAAAAGAAGGGGGAGTTGACGGTAAAGGCCACGCAATATGTGAGCAAGGCATATATTGAAAAAGCCCCGATCAAGCTGGGAGAGGGCGTGGCCGGACGCGTTGCTGCCGAGGGTAAGCCGATCATTTCCCGGAATGTGAAAAAAGATCCTCTTTATATCAACCGAAAGATTGCTCAAAAGGAAAAGCTTTGTTCGCTTCTTTCCGTGCCTCTTGCGGTGGGTGGGAAGGTTATCGGAGTCCTGAATTGTTATACTTCCAAACCCCACAAGTTCACAAAAGAAGAAATTTCAGTTTTAACAACTGTTGCTAATCAGGCTGCGGTTGCCATCAGAAATACAGAGTTAATGATCAATTCTCGTATCATCAAGGAAGAGCTTGAATCGCGAAAGGTTATTGAGCGCGCGAAGGACCTGCTCATGCAGCAGAAAGGGCTGAACGGCCAGGAAGCGTACAGATTTATTCAGAAACTGAGCATGGACAGCCGCCGTTCAATGAGAGAGATTGCAGAGGCTATTCTTTTAGCTAAGAATATCTGATTAAACCTCTTATCTGTTTATCTGTCTGGTCCCGGGGATCCACGGAGGAGAACCCGGATTATCTTTATCCCAGGTGCTGGGGGCAATTATATATGATTCGGTTGTGTCGTCCTTGTTTTTGATCTTAACGACAAAATTCCATCCATTTTGCTCTATTGAGATCGAATCCACTTTCTTTGGGTCAAGTATGATGTTGGCAGGGTCCTGCGGCGACTCGTTGCCGTTCGCGTCACGATGAACCACAGTGCAAAACCGCGGGTTAAGCTCCAGCTTGATACGGCCGTCCTGGGTTTTGCTGAATCCGAGGCCCAGGCTTGTGAAGACTCTCTGGCTTTGAGGATTATGATGTATGTTGACCAGCTCGAGTTTAATCCCCGATTCGATGAGCGTTTTCTTTCCGCTGATAACATCCAGGGCGGCTTTCATTTTGCTCCAGAATTTCGGCAAAGCTTTTTTAACGCTCTCCGGTGTGGATGGATTGGCGGCCACTTCCCCGCTCATAGCTGTCGCGTTATCGTTGAAGGGGTTGTTGCCCGGATCGCTGATGTAGATCTGCGTCAGGATGCTCAGTATATTAAGGAATTCTACGCCCAAGATTCCCTTCTCATCGGTCAGATAGGAAACCATATCCTTTGCGGAGATATCGGACGCGTTGCCGTCCGCGTTTACGGTAAAGCGCATCTGCTGAATCTGGTTCTGCTGGTTCGGGCTGAAATTGGAAATCGGGATTGTGCTCATATTTGTTTCTCCTAAGATCGATCCTTTATCGTCGACAATTGTAGCTTTATTCTGAAAGACAGTCAAGATTATTGCCGTGCCTGATCTCTAGTCCCATAATTTTTGAACGAAACACTGATCCCGTCTTTAGCCTCAAATTCAGATATCTTAATGATGATCTTTCCGGCTTCGATATCGACAAGGATTGGCAGTCCGATAAGATTCAGCTCGAAATCGCCTTTTACCCCGTCTTCGAAAGCATCATTTATTGCGTTTGCAACGTTCATAAGACGGGCAGCTTCAATGATCTTTTTAAGCTTCCCCGTGTTTTCTTCCTTATCCTCGTCAAATTCAATTATTTCAGGCGTTTTAAGTTCGCTCTGGCGGATGATCTCCCAAATCATTCCGCAGACGGCGAATATTTTTACAATGTTTTCAAAAGAAAAACCTTTAAGCGTTTCAAAGCTGTTCCCGAGTGAGAGGTTTGATAGAAACTCATCAAAGTATGCTTCGGCGACTTTTGGGTGGATGCCGAATCCCTCGGCAAAATCCGGCATCAATACAAGAGATTCAAAGATTTCCTTTGCGAGTTTTTCCTGCATTGTTACGGGGTTGTATGCCTTAAAGAGGCCTTTTTCCGAATTTATAATGAGCTTTAAATAAACTTTAACAAATAGATTGTTGTCGTGAGAGCATTCAAAAGCAAGTTTTTGCAGTATTTCAACCCTTTCTTTGTCCGAGTAATCTGACTTGCTTCTGATGAAAAGATCAAACATAACCGCGAATCGGAAAATATTGCTGAATTGTTTAACCGGAAGATCCACAATGTCTTCCGAACCCTTAAGAATATTCGGCAGGTTTTGCCAGTGGAAGATGTTCTCAAAGACTTTTTGTGCCAGTGCGGCTTCTGCGGGAACGACCGGTTTATCTAATTCCTTCATCTTTGTTCCCGGATAATCGTGGATTGTTTGTGTTCCTATCATGGACGGCATATTTTCCTGCAAAAACCGGACGCTTTTGAACATTGACTGCCAGGTTTGTCCCGGCGCGCCGAAAATATAATATTGTATATTAGCTATTCCCGTTTCTTGAGCTAACGATATATTCTCGGCGGATCTCTTGAGATCAAAATGTCCGCCTTTAAGAAAACGCGCCAGTTCTTCGTCTCCGCTTTCTATTCCGAAAGAGAGTTTAATAAGTCCTGATCCTTTCATGTCCAGGAGCATTTGTTCCGTGAGCAGGTCCGCGCGGGTCTGGCAGAACCAGCTGATAAAGATGCCTTCTCTCTGAAGCATTTTAATTCCGTCCATTATTGCCTGGGCCCATTTTGTGTTTGCCGTGAATAGTTCGTCCCTGAAGGAAAATACCCTGTATCCTCTATGGTACAGTTCTCTTATCTCGCTTAAAATATTTTCAGGGCTTCTAAACCTTATTTTATGGGTATAGATGGCCGGATTCGCGCAGAAAATACAACTGAACATGCATCCTCTTGAGCCAGTGATGAACGCGGTTTTTCCTTCTTCTGATTCATCCTCAAAGTAACCTCCAAATTTAAACGAATCGAAGCCTTCAACTACAAGGGGGTAATGGTCCAGGCCGATCTTTGGACGGTGTGTTGTTGTTTCAACAATTTTTCCGTCCTGGTCTCTGAATGTTAGTCCTTCTATCTGAGGGAGAAGTTCAAATGCTTTTTCCGTTCGGAATGCGCGAAAAAGTGTTGCAAGCTCCACGAGTGTTTCTTCTCCCTCGTTCCTTACGACGATTTGATAAGTACTTTTTTCCAATGTTTCTCTCGCAAGAGGGGACGCCTGCCATCCGCCTATGATTCTCAGAGACTCCGGTGAGGATTTTTCCGTTATTAGCCCGACATTCAAAGCTTCCAGATAGTTATACTGAAAGGCTGTTGATCCGACGATAAGGGGTTTTTCCGCCGCAAGGTATCTTGAGAGGCAGAAATCATTTGGTGCCATGCGCAGGTCTATAACGGTGACGTCGAAGGGGTTTATTGAGACATTATCTTTAAGTTCGTGGGTGAAGTTCTGTCTGCAGCGGGACATAAATTGTCTATCTTTCAGTGATGCAGCAAGGTATCCGAGGCCGCTTTGTCTCGCGGCTCTCCCGTAGCGTGGCATTATTAGCACTACTTTATTGCTGTTCATCACCATAATATCCGAAATTTTCCATATGGATTTCACTTTTCCTCAGTCCCTAGCCCCTTGTCCCCAGTTCCTAGAATCTTGTCAATTTTTGCTACACCCGTCAAAAATCACTACACTTTCTATTCATTTCTCTCGTAAGTATTCTGGCATTAAAGTTGCATGGGAGAAGACGAGCTAGAAGAGCTACAGGTGTTCGAAGTGGGATAAGTGTAAGAAGTGAGAGGGGAGGAAAAATCATGAATAAACTAGTGTCGGTGGAGAGGATTGAGAGGAAAATTTACCTGATACGTGGCCAAAAAGTGATGTTGGATAGGGATTTGGCAGAGTTATACTGCGTTAAAACCAAGGTTCTTAATCAGGCGGTTAAACGGAATAACTATAGATTTCCTGAGGACTTCATGTTTCAGTTAAGCAAAGCTGAATTTGAGAATTTGAGGTCACAAATTGTGACCTCAAGTTGGGGTGGTGTACGCAGGCGTCCTTTCGTGTTTACAGAACACGGAATTTTAATGTTGTCTTCGGTTCTCAGCAGTAGAAGAGCGATCTATGTCAATATTCAAATCATGAGGACATTCACCAGATTGCGCCGGATCCTAGTGACTCATAAAGAATTGAAAGAGAAGATCGACAAGCTTGAATCGAGATATGAAAGGCAATTTAAAGTGGTTTTTGATGCAATCCGGGAGTTGATGAAGCCGGATAATAAAGGGGATAAGAAAATAGGGTTTAGGTGCTAGGGACTAGGGGACAGGGACTAGCAGCAAGGGATCATCTCTTGTTCTGTTCAGTAAGGTAATCCTCGATGATCTTGGTGACCTCTTCAAGAGTTAAAATGCTGCCGATGGCTTGATCCTTCGCGGATCCTCCCGCCACGTTCCGTCCGCCCCAGCTTTCAGAAGGGTCGAGAGCACGCATCCTTAATTGCAGCCGTTTTTTGTTTTCGGCTTCCCTTAGTTTTCCCCACAATCCGGAAAGATCACGGTCGGCAACCCTCGGATTTACGCCGACAGGGTTGTAATTAAATTTTCCGTCCCCCAGATCTTTCATGCTTATTACGATCTGCCTGTCGCTTATCTGGTAAGCGACAGCGCGCGGGAATGCGTCTTCGGTTACGACCGCAACAGACACGCTTACGGGCTTCGCAAGGTTTTTCGCAAGAGCACGCTCGCGAGCCGCGCTTAATTTGCCCAGTTCCCCCTCATAAAGCTCTTTGAATGAGGATATGCTGTCGAGCATTTTTGGCATGTTTTCGAGGATGTCATTGAACAGCTGTTCCTTTTGCGCCTGATTGAGAAGAAAGAACGGCTTGCCGAATTTGTTCTTGCCGAACCTCATCGAGTCAATGGTGAGGACGGCCTTCATCGCGTGATCACCGGCCTCATCATAGTAATCGCCGTATCTGGCCACCTGCTTCAGAACATCCGCGTGAAGCTTGGCTTTTTTCGGGTTCATCGCTGCGAACGTCGCGCACACGTTGTCCGCGTCAATGACCGAATCCGAGAGCACAATGTATTTCCCTTTTAATGTGGAGATCTTGCTGAGTGTTACTTCGGTCGCAGTTTTGCCGGTGTTTATTCCGTCATGGTGGTCGAAATTGAATTTCATCAGAGAAGCTATGTTTGTTTCGGAAATTCCGGCGTTTTGGAGAGCGGACCTTGAGCGGCCGAGCGCGAAATCCACCGTAACAACCTTCATTTTTGAATCGAGAGCGGATTTGATCGTTGGGGCCAGCCATTTGTGATCAATAATGGGGCTCTTTATGTGTAGTTTTCCGATCTGCTGTTTTAGAGAAAATCTTGCCGGACCGACTTTGATCATTGATTTGTCCTCGAATAATTAAGGATATTCTTAAAATAATTATATCACCTTGTTTTGAAAGATTCGACTGTATTAAGGCTATTAGGGGCCTTAGTAGCCTTCTCTCCGTGATTATTCTTATAGCATTATTATTTCTTATATGATAACCTTAAATTCTAATGAATGATAACAATAAAAATAATGCCCGTCTTGTTATCGATCCTGTCGGAAAAACTCTCATTAATCTCACGCTTCCGATGATTTTCGGGATGCTGGGGATAGTTGTCTTTAACCTTGTTGACACTTATTTTGTGGGTCGTCTCGGAACAATTCCCCTCGCGGCGTTGAGCTTTACGTTGCCTGTTGTGCTTGTAATCGGAAGTATTGCGCTGGGCCTAGGCATAGGCGCCTCTGCAGTTATTTCCAGGGCAATAGGAGAGGGCAATCACCACAAGGTCGAGAGAATTACAACGGACAGCCTCTTTCTTGCGCTGATCTCAGTCGGCATTTTCGTTGTGATAGGATTCTTTACGATCGACCCGCTCTTCCGCGCGCTTGGGGCCGGCCCGGACGTCCTTCCGCTGGTCAAAATCTATATGAAAATATGGTACGCGGGCGTCCTCTTCCTGGTGTTCCCGATGGTCGGCAACAACGCAATAAGGGCGGCCGGGGATACTTTCACACCCAGCATCATAATGATGATTGGCTTTGTGACTAACATAATCCTCGATCCGATACTCATATTCGGGATAGGACCGTTCCCCAGAATGGAAATAGCCGGCGCTGCGGTCGCGACGGTTATCGCCCGTTCGGTAACACTTGTTTTTTCTCTTTATGTGCTTATTTATCGGGAAAAGATGATAACCTTTGACATACTGCCTTTTAAGTCTGTCGTTGAGTCCTGGAAGAGCATCCTGTACATCGGGCTTCCGACAGCTGTGACAAGGGTCGCGGTTCCCATTGCGGTTGCGGTGGTCTTGAGAATTATCGCTTTCCATGGCGTGGAGGCCGTTGCGGCTTTCGGTGTGGGCTCAAGAATAGAATTTTTTGCCCTCGTTGTTGTGGTGGCTCTGTCCAACGTAATTGTTCCTTTTGTCGGACAGAACTGGGGTGCAGGGGAGCTTAACCGCGTGAAAGAAGGGATAAGCTACGGCAACCGCTTTGCTATGGCATGGGGATTTTTTACATTTGTTGCTCTAGCCGTTTTTGCTCGGCCCATTGCCTCGCTTTTTAACGGGGATCCGCTGGTTTTTGACGCTATTGTGCTTTACTTGAGGATCGTTCCTATAGGATATGGCCTGTTCGGCGTCGGTCTAATATCGGCTTCGGCCCTTAATGCCCTGCATAAGCCGCTTCATGCCGCAGTGCTGACAATAATTGAAATGTTTGTTCTGTATGTCCCTCTGGCGCTTCTTGGGTCTTACTTTTTTGGCCTCATAGGAATATTTTCGTCGTTTGCTTTAACCTTCTGCGTCGCCGGAGTTCTGGCTTACTTTTTAGTGAAAGCCACGCTGTTATCTCTGGCATAATATTTTTTGTCTTACTGCAATCCTTTGCCGGTTCTTTCGATATATATATAGATTAATTTTAACGGGAGGCACAAGATGTCCAGAATAAATTTGCGCTTCGTTGTTCCAACATCTTTAAAGGTGCAGGTTGAACGTTTCGCCAGAAAATCCCCCATTCTCAATCTAGTAAGATCCCCTCGAGAAATGATTGCTGAACGCGCGCGCGGTTTCAGCCGTGAAAACCTCGAAAGCACAATGCTTGCCGCGTTTTCTCAATTAACCGGGAACGCTTCCGGCAGCATCTTTGAGATCAGAGATAAGGCGAAAATTGATTTCCTCGCGAATCCTTCTAACGATCAGGTTTTTACAGATTATTTTGACTTTTTGGTCGGGGGTATTGAGAAGAAACTGAAGACCCCTCTCATGTATTGGGTCTTTTGGGCGGCGGAGAATCCGGAAACCGTTATCTCAGAAACATTTACAGGATTGCCCGCTGAAGCAAAAGCGGTAATCAATGAAGCCCAGGCTCATGAACTCGAGGATGCGGCTCTTATTGCCAGAGACGGTTTAGGAGCAGGCGCCTCCGGTTTTGATCGGTCTGTTTTCCCTCACTGATATGCTATAATTCCTTCATGAAGCAGCCGAATAGGATCTTCCTTTTTATTCTTGTCGCGTTTATATTCGCGTTTTCAGTATATTTCGTCAATGACGCCCTTACGGAGAAGGACCGCGAGATCTCTCTGGAAGCAATGATGAAAAAGGAGTTTGACGGCAGGGACCTGAGACGGGTCAAGGTCCTGGATGACAATCAGTATTACACCCGCTATTACATCACTTATAAAAGCGGCAAATATAAAATATCCGGAATAATGAATGTCCCCAAGGGTAAGGGGTCTTTTCCTGTTCTCATCCTCAACCACGGATACATTGACACGCGATACTATACGACAGGCAGAGGATTGAAGCGCGAACAGGATTATCTGGCAAAAAAAGGCTACGTTGTTATTCATCCCGACTACCGCAACCATGCCGGATCGGACAAAGACCCGCAGAACAATCTGAACATGAGGGCGGGCTATCTTGAGGATGTTATCAATGCCGTTTACGCAGTAAGGGCCAGCAGTTACGATTTTGTTGATAAAGACAACATCGGAATGCTGGGGCATTCCCTCGGCGGCGGGATCTGTTTGGGTATCATGGTCGCGAAGCCGGAGCTTGTGAAGGCTCATGTGCTTTTTGCGCCCATAAGCGCCGATTATCGTGATAATTTCGAGCGCTGGATCGCCAAGGGCAGACCGAAACTGGCCGAGGCCATTGTTCAGAAATTCGGTCCGCCGGAAAACCTGCGTGAGCGCTACGGTTCTCCTCAGGCCAATCCGGAGTTCTGGGACAGCATTTCTCCCGTCAATTACTTTGACAGGGTAAAAGTGCCGGTGCAGGTTCATCACGGAACTTCCGACAAGTCTGTGCCGATCGAGTGGTCGTATGAACTGGTTGAAAACCTGAGAAAGCACGGGAAGGACGTGACATTCTACACGTATCCCGGAGAACCGCACGAGTTCATTAACGCGTGGTATACGGTTATGAACAGAACAGTGAATTTCTTCGATAAGAATTTAAAGCGGTAAAGTCTTGATAATTTCCTCAAATGGCGGTAACATTAAGCCCTGTGTTTGATATAAATAAGGAGGAAGGGATATGAAAAAGGTTTTAGTGATCCTGTTGGTTGTTTTCTTGTTGGGTTCCGTTGCGTACGCAAAAAGTGATTCTTCAAAAGGAAAGGGTAAGGACAAGCCTAAAACTGAGGCTGCTGAAATTGAGGGAAAAAGCACTGTTGGCGGGAGTGAGATGAAGGCGGTTAAAAAGGCCAAGAATAAAGAAGAACTTAAGAAGATGAAGAAAGAGAAAGAGAAGGAGCTGGATGAGGAAGCCGCGAAAATGGGCGGGAAGAAGGAAAAAGTATATAAGAAACAGAACAGGGTAAGGGCTGCGGTGCACAGCCTTCTCGCGATGGAAGGCATGGCCGGCGGTATCGGCCCTGAGGTTTCCAAGATAGCCAGGGAGTTCAATAATTCGTGCAAAAAGACAACTGACGCGGAAGTAAAGATCGAAGAGAGAAGCAAGATGAGAGAGATCTTCATGGGAGGGGATGAAAAAGCGGCGGAAGAGATAGAGGTGGAAGTTCAGAAGAACCGCACCCTTTTGGAGAGGCTGAAAGATCTGAGAAATCAAGCTCCTTCCGGCGACGTAAAAGTCGTAATGGACGAGCAGATCCAGGTCATCACGGAAGAGAATGACAGGCTCAAAGAGCTGGCGGAGAAGGAAAAGAAGCTAAGAGGATTATTTAACTGGTAGGGGAATTACATCTTCCTGCCGGTTTTGTCGCGCATCGACATCGCATAGAGAGAGTTGTAGAAAGAAAGCGCGTTGGTGTCCCGTGATACACCGACAAAAGTGATGTCGAATATGACGGCGCCTCTCATTGTGTCCGAGTAATAGATCTCCTTCCCGTTTTCATCATAGTCAGTATCGATCGGGAGAGCCAGATAAAGCAGCCTCCCAAGCTCAGGATCGGATCTTACCTGCTTTTCCCAGTTTTCCGCCGGGATCGGCTCAAAGGGCAGAAGATCAAAGGCGTTTTTTTCCTCTTTAACGGGATTTCCCATAACAACATCGATTTCATCTGGAGAAAATATTTCATAAGGCTCTTCAATAAACTCACCGTTATTTCTGACCATGATCAAATATTTTCCCGGACCGTTGCACTTTGTCATAATGAGACCGGCGGCTTTAAACCTTTCTTCTTCCGAGGCTTTTCCATGCTGCATGGGGAGCAGAACGAATGCTTCAATTATTGTTGTTTCGTATGTGTCGTATCCATCCATATCAAGCATTTGCATGAGCGAAATATGGCTTCCTTTCAATCTCTTGTCCTTTAAGGGGGACTCAAGCCAGGAGCTTATCTTGTATAGTGTGCTTAAAGGAAGCGAAAACTCTGTTTCTTGCACGTTGTCTATGATGTCAAAACCGATCTCTATTGGCGGCGTTTTAATGGTGAACGATTGCACCATCGGGTCTTCTTGTGCCCAGAAATAGTTTTGGGGGAGAGGCAACCCTGATTCAATAATTCTTTTTATGTTTCCGTGCGCCTTTATCATTTCGAAGACCCGCGGCGAGGGAAGTCTTCTCGCAATTCCGCTTTTTTCCAGATCCAGGGCCTCTTTCTCTGTCGCCAGATAACTTTTCCCGCCTTTATCGACAAATGCCAGCCCGAGTTTATCCGCCGCTTCAAGAGACCGGAAGGAAGGAAGCCTTTTTTCGGCAATTAATTCGAGTCCTTCTCTGGCTACTATTTCGGGCAGGTCGAGGAGTTTGTTGTGTTCATCGTTCTCCGGGATTTGCCTGAGTCTGTCGATGAGTTTTATCGCTGCCGCTTTGGAGATTTGTTTTGAATAGGCCTTCAGGCGGCTGACGATTAAGGAGGACCTCCTGCTGCCGAAAAGCCTGAGGCCGTCCAAATATCTTGTTGCTAGCTTCAGTTTAACTTTCATAACAGTTCTCTTAAAAGTTATCGTAAAAGCCGGCCGTAGATTTCAAATTCTCTTCGGATTCTTGCGATTATTATGGTATAATCCTCTCAATTTATGTCTTTTAGAGCTGTGGTTATAAGTTTATCTCTCGTCATCATGCTGGCTTTTTCAGCTGGGGCTGAGATTTCTTTTCCTTCCTATAGCGGTTTTGTTAATGATTACGCCGGGGCCCTGTCTTCCGGGGAAAGATCCAGAATTGAGGCGCTTTGCAGGGACCTTGAGGCAAAAACCTCGGCCGAGCTGGCCGTTGTGGTCGTAAAAACCGTACAGCCGCTCGACCCCAAAATGTACGCCGTTAAGCTCTTTGAAAAGTGGGGTATAGGTAAGAAGGGCGTTGATAACGGAATATTGCTGCTGCTTGCCATGGAGGAGAGGCGCGTTGAGATCGAGGTCGGTTACGGCCTTGAAGGAGTCATCACGGACTCAAAAGCCGGCCGGATCCTGGACGATTATGTCGTCCCGTATTTTAAAAAAGGGCAATTCAATAAGGGCCTTTATAACGGAGCCGCGGCCATATCGAAGGAGATAATTACCTCAAAAGGCGCATCTCCCGATGAAAAATTCGCTCCGGAAAAAAGAAGCAGCAATTTAGACACTTTGTTTTTGATTCTTTCGATAAACGCTGCTCTTTACGGGGTTGTCTTCATATTCCTGGGACTTTCCTTCGGCGGGATCGCCGCATTTTTCCTATTAACCCTGGGCGGAGCTTGTGCCGGTTTTCTTTTTGGCGGACTGATAACGGATTCTTATCGTATCACTTTCATGATAGTCTTTGCGATCATAGGGGGAGTGATCGGCTGGATCCTCTATAAGATTGGCTATAAGGGGTTTGGCGGGCCCGGCGGCGGAGGCGGGGGCAGGTGGACTGGGAGTTCTAGCAGCTGGTCCGGAGGAGGCGGCAGCAGTTTCGGAGGTTTTGGTGGAGGGCGCAGCGGCGGTGGAGGAGCAGGACGAAGTTTTTAAGGAGGGAATACAATGATAAAGATTCCAAAATGGGTGATTGTTATCGGTTCAATTCTTATTGTTTTGTTTGTTTTGTTTTCGATAGTTTCCTGGATCGTCGGAATTTACAATAATATGGTGGTGAAGGACCAGAACGTGGCGAAGGGATTCTCCGAGATCGAGAATCAGCTTCAAAGGAGATACGACCTGATCCCGAGCCTTGTCGAAGTGGTTAAGGGGTACGCAAAGCACGAAAAGGAACTGTTTGTTGAGGTAGCAAAGGCGAGGACCGCCTGGGCTCAGGCGCAGACTCCGAACGAAAAGATCGCGGCGGCCAATTCTCTGGAAGGCTTTCTTGGAAGGTTAATGGTTGTTGTCGAACAGTATCCTCAGCTTAAGGCGTCAACGAATTTTGTAATGTTGCAGGATGAACTGACGGGAACCGAGAACCGTCTTGCCGTTGCCAGGATGAGATACAATGAGACGGTTCAGGATTATAATACCTATGCCCGTAGAATACCGAATGTTTTCTTCGTGAGGATGTTCGGTTTTGACGGCTCCAAGGAGTTCTTCAAGCTGGCCAAGGAAGAAGCCAGGGAAGCTCCGAAGGTCAAGTTTTAAGGGGAAGGCTTATGAAGTGTATTCTGGCTCTTGAAGACGGATCCATTTTTGAAGGCAAGGCTTTTGGCGCGGAAGGGGAGGCCGTTGGAGAGATTGTTTTCAACACACAGGTTGTCGGTTATCAGGAGATCCTGACCGACCCGGCTTATCGTAAACAGCTTGTTGTAATGGGCTATCCTCACATCGGGAATTACGGCATCAATGACCGCTGCAATGAGTCAGACAGCGCGCATGCTTCCGCCATGATAGTTAAAGAGAACAGCAAGATCTACAGCAACTGGCAGGCGAAGGGTTCGCTTGATGACTTTATGAAGAAAAACAAGGTCATTGGCATCGAAGATGTTGATACTCGAGCCCTTGTTGTTCACATCCGCGATAACGGGGAGATGAGGGGAGTTGTATCGACCGAGGACTTTAACAAGAAAAGCCCGGTTGAAAAGG
>Ga0209536_100010305_pt1 | contig 13801 bp, 14 predicted proteins | sample DeeMarSeWOR28_12_FD_187461 | JGI IMG/M metagenome (GOLD analysis project Ga0209536, IMG submission 187461) | Marine sediment microbial communities from White Oak River estuary, North Carolina - WOR-2-8_12 (SPAdes) (version 2) | ecosystem: Environmental > Aquatic > Marine > Intertidal zone >...
ACAATGCCTTCGCTGACGGTCTGCTCGAGTCCCATCGGACTGCCCACGACGATAGCCCGTTCGGCAATCGCAGGCAATTCTCCGCTGATATCCAGCCAATTTGAATCTTTTTTGGGTATGTCCGCCTGAACTTTAACCAGGTCGGCCGATTGATTCTCCGCAACAATGAACTTGATCGGGTAGGTTTTGCCGTCGATGGTCTTGACCTCGGCGCTGTATTTTCCAGCCAGAACATGGTAATTGGTGATCAAATGACCGCTGTCGTCGACAAAAAAGCCAGTGCCGATATTTGCAACCTGTTTATCGATATCATAGACAACGACGGTCACAACCGCGGGCTGTATTTTTTTTACCAGCCTGGTAAGGTCCGTAGCGGCGACCGCCTGCTGGGCCATTGAAAAAAACAAGACAAAAACCAGCATTCTCTTAAATTTTTTATCCATTGAAGCCTCCCTCGGATGGATAACACCGGAAGCATGTATCGATAAGCTATATAAAACTCATTTTTTCCTGAGATCATAAGCGCAAAAGTGGTTTGCAGCCACTGCGCTGAATTCCGCATTCTAACATAAGCATCAATTAAACAGATTAAAGAGGATCCCTGTTGATAGCCATACCCAGGACTTTGGCCTTTTAAACACTATATGTAGGTTTTTTTCTTGACAAAACTCCATATGTAGTGATATAGTCAACTCAATAATCACTATTGTTATGCTTTTTACGATCGGCGGCAGCATTTATTTTTAAGGCGCTGCCCCTTTCAGGTCATAGCGGGTAGCGACCCGTTGTTTTTAGATTAGCCCACTTTACTCCTAAACGAAAGACTTGCCGCTATGACCGTAACCCAAAAATCCCCCGGAAGGTTTGAGGCGCCTTTAGGGGGATTTTTTTGTCACATTCCTATATCTTTTAGAAAGGCCTAACGATTCGTCGTATTTTCTATCATTTTTTTTCAACCGGATATCCGGCGCTGCGCCAGGCCATCCAGCCGCCTTTGAGGGCATATACGCTGGTATATCCGTTCTGAATGAAATGCTGTGCCACCCGGGCGCTTGTTTTTTCACGCTTTCAGTTGCAATAAAAGACCAGGGTTTTATTTTTGTCATATTTTTTGACCCATTGGGCAACAAGCGAAGGATCTTCCCGCTTTGCGCCGGCTATTTTTTTGCTGCTGCTCCAGTAGTCCCGATTTGTGCGGACATCGATGATGACCACATCTTTGTTGGCTATAGTCTGTTTGAGCGCTTCGACCGAAATTGTCGGTGTTTCAATTTTACCATCTGCCGCCAGAGATAAAGGCTTCACTAAACACGCCAGTAGCAGCATCGCAGCCAAGCAAAAATATACAGTTATAGACCGATACAAAATTTAATGAATTCTCCCCTGAAATATGAATGGCACGACAAAATGTCTCTTTTGAATAGAATATCCAGTATAGAAAAGTCAGAATGCAGTGTAAAGTAAAAAAGGCTGGCAACAGTTACCCGCTTGCAGGCGATATGGGCTTGTTTAAATGCTGGATGGGTCGGTCTTGCATTGTGCTCGGCAACGGCGGGCAGGGGAGAAAAGCTGAATTCAGCCTTTTGAGGAGGGGCCCAAAAACATTAAGGGGTAGCTCCCTATGAGCTACCCCCTCCCTAAGGAATTATATGTCACAGTGTACCCGCCAGCACACTGCTGCTTTTATTATCGGATTTTTTAGAGAAAACTTTACAAAATTTTTGTATCGGAGCCAGGTGCCAGGAGAGGAGCGCTTTTTCAGTTGCCCTCAATTTTTACATACTCTTTTTTTTCCTGACAATACCAATAGTTGGGCCCTATGGTTTCATAGCTGTCATTTGACAAAGCGATGATCTGTTCTGCAAAAATGAGAGCCTGTTGAAAGTCTGAGAACAGATTTCTCAGGGTTCCGATATTTTCTCCATATTCAACAACGCATACCATAAATCAAACCACCTCTTTAGATCCGACATTAAGGTATCTACGATCATTTTAACGCCTGCTCCCCGAGGCGCTAAGCCCGGGAGGGGGAATGCCAGGCCGATTTTTTAAAATCTAAGATTCCAGGCGCTCTCGGCGCATGAGCATTTAGCGGATGAATGTCCATGGGAGCTGTCTGATGTCTGATAGAAAATTCAACATTCATGCCAAATTCGCCTTAACTCTCAATTGTCGATAACCTCCTGATAGTATATGGGGTATTTCTCTGCCGCTAAAATTTTATATTCAAACCTGCGGGTCAACGGCTGTCAATAATTTGACCCAATAGGTAAACATGAACCGGTCCATCTGCAAAAGCGCCGATGACTTTTGAAGGATTCCAGGGTTAAAGGATCCCGGGGGTCGAATGAAATATGAAAGCGTTCAGGGGGTTGTCCGTCTTGGCGGGCTCAGCGCTGAAAAGACAGCGGGCCGATCCTTGCAGCTTATCGTAAGCACCATTTCTTGACATTATCGTCTTTGAGAGGTATCAGGATAAGGTGGAGCTATCTTATGGCGGATTCGACAATAAATTGGCTGCTGGCGGTCTGGGAAAAATTTAGCCTGTGGGCATCCACGCAGCCTACTTTTGCAGAAGTTGCGATCGGCGTTGGATTGTTTTATCTCGTTGCAATGATTTTGCGGGCATTTTATAAATTCTTCGCTTTTATTGTAGCGGGGTTTTTCACGGGTCGTCCCCGATTCAGAAGAAAAAAGTCAGTGATACCTGCGCAAAAATCCAAATCTTTGAAACCTGATGATGATGCACCTCCATTTATTTTCCGGTAGCTAAAATCGATTGAAATTTTTTGCCCGCAACAATATCTCGATAACCCCTATACCCGTCTGGCCAAACAGCCGCAGCTTCCCCCCGAAAAGCCTCTTGATTTTTCAATCGTTGATTTCATCGGCGTGATTGTCAAAATGACATTTTAGGGCAAAAAAAATGACGTTATTTGTCAGTTTTTCATTTTAGATATTTGCAATGCTTTTATAACTAATTGAATTTATTTTTAAAAAAAATTAATCCACATTGGCATGGATATTGAATTATCTTCTGTTCGTCAGCATTGGGATCGAGACGATCCGAGTCGCTCTTTGGAAAATTTTCAAGTTAATTTCAGCCGGCTTTAAGGCTGAGACAGTATAAAAAGTTAAAACTTCTCGGATGTTCGTGCATCTTCTATGTCGGGCTCTCACAAATTATGATGGAGAAAAGCACCGCTTGGAAAAACGGCATTTAGGGAAGTTTTAATTTTTGGGGGGGCTGAAAATGATCTCCGCAATAAACAGCAGTGTATCGGCACTGCAGGCCTATGTAAAAAAACTGGGTGTGACGGCAAACAATGTTGCCAATGTCAATACAGACGGCTATAAAAAGGTCCAGGCCGTCATGGAAGAAGGAGTGCACGGTGATGTGCATATTGCGGTAACACGTGTTCATACGCCGGGTTACCCTTACCAAGGTAATGAAAACGGGCAAAAGATTGAGAAGGAAACATCAAATGTAAATCTGGCCGAAGAAATCCCGGATTTGATGGTTGCCCGACGCTCATATGAGGCCAACATAAAAACCATACAGGTCCAGGACGAAATGCTGGGCTCCCTCCTGGATATTATCACCTAAGCCTTTTTGCTTTCACCCTTTGCAGAAGCAGCAATTTCCTGCAGGACAAGATCTTATAGAAACAGGATTTCACCCTTCCGGATCCGAGAATTAATCTGCAAAATTTTGAAAAAGCTTCAGCGATGATAGTTCTTTCAAGCGCTTATAGTGATTGTCATAAAAACGTTCCGATCGGTGATCGCTTTTTGCTACAATCACTCATGCCGCCATCCTTGTAAAGACAAATTATTATGACAAGCGGTATAACCCTTCAAAAAATCATTCCTTTTTCCGGCCGTTTGGGGTTAAATGGGATCATGCGCTAAAAAAAGCCTTTTGGTTTAAAGCTCTTTCTGTCACAATATCATGAATTGGTAGGAGGACACCTTATGCCCAGATTTTCAAAAAAGAAGAGTGCTTTTACATCTGCATATGAAGACGCCGAATCCGCTCGTTTACAGGTCGATACCACCCAATACAAATCTGCATCATACCGTCTGGCCTATCAGGATGTGGATTTTCTATTGCGGGATGAATTACGTGCAGTGCGATTGCAGCTTGAACTGCTAAAACCCGAACTCATGCTGCAGGAGCAACATATCGAATCGACAATCGTCGTTTTTGGCAGTGCCAGGATTCCGGATCCGGAGACCGCCGAAGCAAAATTGGTCTCCGCCCAGGCCGAATACCGTAAAAGCGGCGAAGATCCGAAATTGGCGCAACGCGTCGTGGCGGCCCGCAAAAATCTTGAGAACAGTCGATATTATGAACAAGCGCGCCGGCTGGGGAGCCTGATATCACGCTTCACCGGAAAGGATAAACTTGTGGTGGTTACCGGAGGCGGCCCGGGAATCATGGAAGCAGCCAACCGCGGTGCCCATGATGCCGGCGTTCAGAGCATTGGCATGAACATTGTCCTGCCTTTTGAGCAGACGCCGAATCCCTATATTACGCCTGATCTGGCCTTTCAATTTCATTATTTTGCCATTCGGAAAATGCATTTGCTGATGCGGGCCAAAAGTCTGGTTGTATTTCCCGGAGGGTTCGGCACCATGGATGAATTATTTGAGACCCTGACGCTCATCCAGACCCGGAAGATAGCGCAGATACCGGTTTTGCTTTTTGGGAAATCATTTTGGGAGCGAATCATCAATTTTGATGCTCTGGTTGAAGAGGGAACCGTATCCGCAGATGATTTGGAGCTTTTTACCTTTGTTGAAACCGCTGAAGAAGCCTGGGATATCATTGCAGCGGCCAATAACCTCTGAGCTCAAACCGGCGGCTGGAATATCAGTGTTTTGAAGTCAATGTCAGGCGGATCTGAGACACTGTATCCAGCCCTCCTTACCCATAGTCGTCAGCTCCCCGCTACCGGTGTAAATCCTGGTTTTTGCCGGGATGGTATAGCTTAGCCGTTTCAGACTGAACAGCATCAATGACATACTCTGCGGCCCCCATATCTTTCCATATCCCTGTTTCAGCAGTGAGCTGCCGCTAAAAAGTGCCTGAGCCGCTTTGGCATAAAAACAAACAGATCCCCTGGTGTGCCCGGGTGTCAGCAGCACCTGGATGGAAGTATCGCCCAAAGTCAAAAGATCGTTGTCCTTTAACAGACGATCGGGCACCAAACTGCTATCGGATTCATGCAGATGGTCGATTTCAAAGTCATGGAGGCAGAAGGTTCCGCCAAAATTGTCTTTCAGTTTTTTCAGAGCTTGAACCCGGGATTTGTGGGCATGCGTTACGAGCAGATATTTCAATCCGATTCCCATCTCGGTTAATATTTGACTGGCCTCCCCATAAGCATGCGAAACATCGATAGTGGCCGCCTCCTCCTTATCAATCAGTAAATACTCATTTTTCTGGTTCGCTGATTCGAAATGCCTGATGATCAGGTTATTTGCATTTTTTTCCAACTGTCCTCACTCATCCGCGTCTATCCAAATACAGCGGCGCGGTTAAATTTTATTAAAAAAATCCTGCAGTTCCTTTATAACCGTCACTTTGCTGTCCATGGGGGTTTCATCTTTAAATAAAAATTCCAGCAAAATTATCATTTTATAATCTACCGCAGTGGTCTCATATTTTTCGTAGGAAGTGACCTTCATATCTTGCAATTGAGCCTCTTTGTATTTCTCAAATAGGCCGGTTCGATTTAAAACAAGATGGATGGCTTCCTTTGCATCCGCAAGTGTTTCGATAACAATCTCGATGCCATCCAATTTTTTTACGGCTTTAATAATTTTTCCGCTTTCGACTTTGATCTTCATTGTTTCCTTCCCGAATTGATATTAGAAGCACCTGTGAAAAATAAGGATTTGGTTCAATTTTAATTAATCTGCACGACATCATACTGAATATTAGATATTGGAATGAATCGTCAACATCTTTTTATCGCTCCGGCACGCCCTTGATTCGGAGCACCGTAAGGGTTTACGTTGGACCGGCCATTTACTCTTGCAGGAAAATGATTATTGTGAATGCATTAAGGTCAAATTTATCGCAAAGTTATTATGACAAGCGGTATTAGTGATTGTCAAAAAAAGGTTCCGATACGAGATTGGGCTGTGCTACAATCACTTATGCCGCCATCCTTATTTTAGAAAAGTTATTATGACAAGCGGTACACAATACGTTTCACAGGTTTAACACAGCCTGAAGGGAGGGCCCCATGAAACGATTTCTTTGTCTGTTTGCGCTGTTCGTTTTATGTTTACCCTGTATCCCGGCCAAAGCCGATATTTATGTTTGGACAGATGAAAATGGCGTCAAGCATTTTACCAACCTGACCCCACCCCCCCAGGCCACATTGCTGCTGAAAACTCCTGAGATCGCTTACGATGCGGCGGCCGACAGAGAACAGCGGGAGGAGGAAAGAAAGGAAAAATTGGTGCAGGCCTGGCAAGAAATTGCTGAAGAAAAGGCGCAGCTTGCAGAAATGCTGCGGGAAGCCGAGCAGCGGCAAGCAGCGGCCGATCGCAAGCTCAATGAAAGGCTGCAGCAAGTCGAGGAGCTTTTGAATGAGGCTCAGGATGATAGCTATTACGGCAACGGCTATATTTCCTATGGGTACTATCCCTACAAGCATTACAGCCGCCATCATCACAAGATAAGATATTATCGCAAAAATTACAGTATCTATTATAAAAAGCCGCACCCGCGAATAGGCCATCATTACAAAAGCGGCAAATATGGTGACAACAACCATAAACATGAGAAATATCATTCCCACAAAAACCAAAGGAGAAATCAGCAATCCCTGCGCTCTGAAAGGCCCTATTCGGCGAGCCTTCGCGGCGGCGGAACCTTTGCTCGTGTTCCACGGCGTTAAATTGTGGAGGGTTCGGGGAGTCTTTGCGTGAGTATATTGATTTCTCGTTAATAAAGAAACGGTTGGCAGGCATTTTTTTATTGGGGATCCAAAAAATCCTTGATATCTATTACCTTTTCATCTGTGCGTATAGACCCCCTCAAATTTTCCGAGGAACCCCGAATTTTGGTTTTACGCAGCTCGCTGATGATCGCTTTGACTTCGGCATTATTCTTGATGAGCTCTTGAATCTGTTCATTCAGACCTTGCCAGCTATCTTCGAGATCTTTGATGTCAAGATCAAACCCCCCCATGGACGCCAGCAAAGTGCCCAGATGTGCCAGAAGCCCAAAGTGGGTGGTGCCTTGGAGATAGAAGGGACAATGGCTCCATAAGCTCATACACGAAAAACCGTTTTTGGGTCCCTCCTGCTGGATTATCGAATGGATGGCACTGGGGCCCTGATAGCTGATTGGATTGACGTTTTTTGCTTTGAGTTCATCGATATGCGTTTTGGTTGATGCGATCCCCGATATGACCCGGTCTGTATGCAAAACGTTGTCATACATACTGCCCAGTGTGATGATCGTTTCTACGCCCAGCTTCCTGCACAGTGAAAACATTTCCTCGATAAATTGATACCATCTCAGGTTCGGTTCATCGGCCTTTAGGATCACCACATCATTTGCTTCCGATGCTGTGGCGGCAGCATAATACGCGCCGGCCGGCGGGCTCATACCGTGTAATATCCCGTCTTCAATTCTAACCAGAGGCCGGGTTTCATCATAACGGTAATACGTATCCGGGTCGATAGCGGCAAACTGCTGTCCCTTCAGCTTTCGGACCAGATAGGTGGCCATCCCGCTGGAAATTTTAAGTGCATTTCCCCACCCGTCGAACCCCGCTATCAGCATAGGTTTCTTCAGCTTGGGCCATTGCTTTATCTTGATTCCGTCTTCCTTCATAAATTTAACTTGGCACTCGCCGGCAAAATTGTCAAGTGCGCATAGCGATACATATCCCGTCGTTTTCCGGCGAATGGAGCGGCCAGAAAGCAAATACCGAAACCGCCCTCCAGTGGAGGCCGCTGGAGACGGCGCGATTAAAATCATCGGCATCTTTGAATCCAACATTGTCTGCTACAAGCAGGCCTCCTTTTTTCAGCAGTCGCTCACAATGCGGCAATGTTCGGATATAATCCGCCTTCTCAATATCAATGAAGACAAAGTCAAAGATGCCGTCTAATTCGATAATTTCTTTTAAAGCCTCCGCCTGTCTTATTTCAATTGTTTTTTCAAGACCGGCCTTTTTTATGTTCATCCGGGCTCTGGCAGCCATAACCCCGTCATTTTCTATGGTCAAGACGCTGCCTTTAAAACATTCACATGCTCTGGCCAGAAAGATGGTTGAATAACCGGTGGCCGTGCCGAGCTCTAAAATTCGTTTCGCCTGGGCTGTTCTTGCAAGAATGAACAGCAACTCTCCGACCACCGGCCCGACAATGGGTATTTCTTCCCGCTGCGCCTCCTTTTCCAGTTTCTTTAACAAAGCATCCCGCGAGGGGATAAACCGTTTGAAATAGATTTCGGGATAATCGACAATATCCGACATTCAATAAATTCCTCCTGATGGACGTCATCCGGCCGGAGAGGGATAAGAAACCGTCGGAGCGACCATTTTAAGCTGGCGTTTATGGAGCCCTGCAATATTTGGAAACCCCTCGGCGATGGGCAAGATGCTATTCCGGGATAGCATCTAGAACAGATCCAACTGGTCCCGCGGGACCTCGCTGATATGGGCGATAAAAATATCCACCTGCTTTTTCAGGGATTCGATTTGTTCGAGATTGGCTAATTTCCATTTATATAATTCGTTGCGCAGATTTCGCCGTTCTTCAGCCAGGGCCTCCATTATCTGAGGTTTAGCAGGTTCCCATAGCAAATGGGCCTCCTCAGCCGGAAGGCCTATTTTCTTAAAATGCCACCGGCAATATCTTTCCCACCATTTTGAGGGAATATCAGCGTTTGTTTGCGATCCCTCAAAATAAAAGCCGGCCCATTCCAGCTGGGGCAGGGATATATGCAAATCACGGGCGACATCGCTTAAAACACGCCGACCTTCACGAGTATGGTTGTCGAAAGCGATCCAATAGGGGAAGATCTCATTGATCGGGGCCGGCTGGAAAATGCCGGGGAGCATGTCGGTTACCGCCAGGCAAGCGGCGGCCTGCAAAACGGATCTGTCCCTGGCGGATCCGGTGTTTCTGTATTTGATGGCATTTTGGATTAATGATCGCTGAACATCTGTCTGCGGTTGCCTATCAATCCATTTCCAGAAATCGTCGGGGTGCCTGTTGGCTTTGGCGAGTATTTTGATCGGTTTATCGTCGACGGTTTCGTTTAATACGGATTTTTCTCCTTCTGACAGGGCATAAGCCAGGTATCCAAGGCCGGTGGCATCTCTGGCTTTGAAGGACCGGGCTACTTTGATTAAGGCTGCAACCTTGCTATGAAATTTTTTATTGAATACCAGCTCGGCGCCCATTGGCCAGCATTCCTCAAAGGTGATAATCGCTGCCCGTGACGCAAACCAGTTCCTTTCTCTTTGCCCTGAACTCCCGAGTCGAGCACTAATTGTGAATACAAGATCAATGTTGCCGCGGCGAACAGCTTTTTGCAGTAAGGATCGGTATCGGACATCAATATCAGGTTTGCTTTTTGATTTTAGATGACCCCCCATGTCTCCTGCACGCCCAATTCCAGTTGTTATGCCCTACTTCGCACTTCGAAAGCCCGGCGGCTCCGGAGTGAAAACGGCCACCTCCCTGCTTTCTTCAACGATGATGGTCGTCCTTTGTTTACTGGAGTACCAGATTCCTACCGGCTTTTTATCATGATCCAGAATTTGAGATCCATACGGGCGATAGCCATAAATCATATCCATTTGAGAGACCCAGCTTCGTAACAGCTGAGTTGTAAGATCGACGGCATTCCACAGCCCCTTGCGAAGATTATAATTTTTGTGGATTCCGATGATGGCAGAGGGGATATTGCCCTGCCCGCTGTAGTAATAATGGTAATCGGGAAGTATTTTATAGGTTTCAAAAATTCTGGTTACCTCCTGGTCACGTTTTAAGCTCCCATATTTAAAATCCGGCATATCAAGGGATTTGAAACCCGGCAGGTCGATTGCCTGCGCAGCTGTAACCATCAGGACCAGAATGAAAATAGATAATGTGCAAACCATGTTCTTGTTGAAATGAAAACCTGAGCTCATCATAGAACCTCTCCCCTGACACTGGTGCGAAAATTCAACGCGGTTTGAAAATTCCCATTTGTAATAGCATATCCGGGTTTGAATTAAAAATATAAACCAAAATCGGTGCCGGGCATCACTGCCAGGATGATGACGCGCGGCGCCATACCGAAGGGATGTCATTGCAGAGATTGGCAGGGTAGGCCTGAAAACATCGGTAATAACTTGCCCGTGAGCCGGGATGCTAAATTCAGATGCCGGGAAATTGTGAAATATTCAGGTCGACGGCGCTTGGGCATTTTATTTTCGCGGACTCAAATAATCCAGGAAGCCATCCTTGCATTTTGTTTTTTTTAGAGCCAGAAGGTCGGCAAAGGTGATATCGCTCAATCTCTCGAACATTGCCTTGGCAGCCTCTATCCACAGGTGACGTGTGATACAATTATCAACGCGATCGCAGGTTTCGGGATCTTCGGAACAATGCGTCAGGTTGGCGCCCCCTTCCAGCAGGGCAACGATCTCTCCCACCGTGATTTCCTGAGGTGGTTTGTTCAATTGATGACCACCTTTGGCCCCGCGGAAGCTTCTAATATAATCGGCTTTTTTTAATGGCCGAATGATCTGTTCCATATATTTCAGGGAGATGTTCTGGCGTTTGGCGATCTCTCCCAGTTGAACCGGCTGCCCGTTGTAATGCTGGGCCATGTCGAGCACCATGCGGGTGCCATACCTGCTGCGGGTCGACAGCTTCATATCCGCTCTCCGATTGATTTAATGTACAGCAATTTCTGCAACATCGTCGGGCAACACCTCGGATGAATCGGTCCGAGGTAAAACTTACCACTTGAAAAAGACTCCGGCGGTCGTCATCATGGCCTCTTGATCGTAGAAGTCGATGTTGGCGTCGACTTCTGCGAATGCTGCGGCGACAAAGAAGTTCATCGGATTGCTGCCGAATAGGCTCCAGCCCCATGGATTTTTGTAATAAAGGGTGCCCTGGATGCCGTAGATGTCGTCTTCTTCGGTTTTGCCGTATATCGGGTTCTTGTCATCGTAATCCGCCCACCCGACAAAGATGTTGCCGGTGAATGTAAAGGGATCCCCCAGATACGCATAGGCCAGCTGGAAGGTATAGGCATCATTTTTCATGGCGCCGCCATCGCGGTCGTCAAGGGTGTAGGTAAATGCGGGTGCCAGCCGGTGCCTTTCGGCAATGTTGAAGCCATAGAGGATTTCAGCGGCATGTTGATCACCGTCGCGCTTGAGACGCTTGCGATCATTGGCGGCCAACCCCAGCCACTGGCCGCTCTTTTCGCTGCTGATGTCAATGTTGCGATAGGTGTATTGCAGCTGCAGCCCGCTGCCGCCGATGCGGTCCCAGGCCAGCCGCGCGCCGCTGGAATCGCGGCTGGTTTCGTCTCTGTTTCCGTTGACCACATAGGGGTCCTTCCATACTTTGGCCGGGATGCCGCTGAACAGAACGCCGCCCTGGATAATGCCCAGCGAGCCGAGCCCCTGCTTGACGCCCAGCTGCTGGCTGTAATCGAATCGAACCAGGTTGGTCAGATCCGTACCCAGAAACAGCTGGGTGCGGGTGCTGGCAAACGTATATTCCAACGCGAAAGGTGCAAGGGCGATGAAACTGTCCTGGGAGTTGGGGCTATCGTTCAGGGAGCTGGTCTTTTTTTCCGACAGATCATATCCCAGAAAACTGGCCACCATGTTGCTCTTAAAATTCAGGTATCCGACCCCCGGCCGGATAAAGCCGCTGAATCCGGATTCGGTGGGGATAGGATCTATGGCCCACGCCAAACTGGCACAGAACATTATGGCTGCGGCCAGGGACGCCGCAAATAAACATTTTTGTGTTTTCATCGATTTTTTGCTTTTGCATGTTTAATTTTTTCATGCTTGTATAAAATTTTCATCTATCTTGCAAGCAAATTAATTCAAGAATCAGGCTGGCTTCGCGTAAATTAAAAACATTCTGACTCCTTAATTACACCACACCTGCAGCGGCAGTATCATTTTGCGAGGGGCAATATTGATCGGATTTGATTGACATTATACCCCGGCACTCCTATACTGAGCGCCGTTTAAGCCTTATACGGTCTTCTACTGTTTCTGAAATCAAGCACGGCCAGCAGAAATTCAAGGATTTCCAAACGCCGCAAAAAGGGGGGCCGAATGTATCAGGAAATTTTAGCCCAACGCATCCGGCGGGCTGAAACCATTGCAGCGGCCGGCGGCATCGGGCCGGCGATGGATAACGGCACCCTGCCGCAGAAGACCCATCTGTCCCTGTCGGAAGCCCTGGTCCTGGGGCTGATGCAACAGGGGGTTCAAAAATTTATCGGGGTCTTTGGACATGGTTCAACCGACGTTGCTGAAGTCTTACGGGTATATGAAGCCGCCGGGCTGGTAAAGACCTATGCGGTAAGGCATGAGACCGAGGCTGCTCATGCAGCCGCTGCCCTGCGGTGGGTAACCGGTGAGAAGGCCGCCGTATTCACATCCATCGGGCCGGGCGCCTTGCATGCCCTGGCCGGATCCCTGTTGCCGGCCAGTAACGGGATCGGCGTCTGGTTTTTGCTCGGGGACGAAACCACCGAAGACGAAGGTCCGAACATGCAGCAGATACCGGGGCATGAACAGGATCGTTTTGCGCGTCTTTTTGCCGCGATGGGCAGCACCTACAAGCTGCACACACCTGCCGCTTTGCCAACGGCACTGCGACGAGGCCTGGTTACCACCGAGCACCCTTATCGGCCGGGTCCTTTTTTTCTGTTGATGCCGATGAACACCCAGCCGGCCCTCTTACCCGATTTCAATCTGAAAGAGCTGCCGGCAACCCTTCCCCCGCTGCTGGGCGCTGCTGCGGATAACGGCGCTTATGATCGCGCAGCGGAAGCCATTTGTAAAGCCTCACGGGTCATGGTCAAGATCGGCGGCGGCGGGCGGCGAGCTGGTGCACAATTGGCTGAATTGCTCGAGCTGGCCGATGCCGTGGCCGTCACCAGTCCGCTCATTCCCGGGGTTGTCCCGTTCCGGCACCCGCGCAACATGACCGTCGCCGGTTCCAAAGGTTCCATCAGCGGCAACTTTGCCATGGAAGAGGCCGATCTGCTGGTTGCCGTCGGTACGCGGTTTGTGTGCCAGTCGGACTGCTCCCGGACCGGTTATCCCCATGTAAAAACCGTCATCAACATCAACGGCGATGTGAACACCGCCCTGCATTACGGACAAACCATCGCGCTGCTCGGCGATGCTGCAGCGACCCTGAAGCGCTTGAACCAAAAGTTGCAGCTGCAGCCGAAACAAAGCCAAAACCACCCGTCGCCGTGGCTGAAAGCCTGCCGCGCCAAACGGCGGGAGTGGGACGAATTTCGTCAGGCGCGCTATGACACGCCGCGTCTCTACGACAGTGTGTGGAAAAAAGAGGTGTTGACCCAGCCTGCCGTCATAAAAGCCGCCACCGACTGGGCCCGCGAAAATGATGTGATCTGTTTCTTTGATGCCGGGGATGTCCAGGCCAACGGTTTTCAAATCGTTGAAGACGAGCGGCCGGGCCGCACCTTCACCGACACCGGATCCAGCTACATGGGGTTCGCCGCCAGCGCACTCCTGGCCACGGGGCTCGCCTCCAGCCG
>Ga0209536_100010306_pt1 | contig 13801 bp, 12 predicted proteins | sample DeeMarSeWOR28_12_FD_187461 | JGI IMG/M metagenome (GOLD analysis project Ga0209536, IMG submission 187461) | Marine sediment microbial communities from White Oak River estuary, North Carolina - WOR-2-8_12 (SPAdes) (version 2) | ecosystem: Environmental > Aquatic > Marine > Intertidal zone >...
AGCCCGCCCAGTGCCGCCATGGATCCCATGACCACTGCAGCGCCCGACCCGAGCACATCCCGATCCGCGAGCCAGATGCCCAGAGCCTGGGCAGCGAGCAACGCCGGTAGCAGTCGTCGCAGCGAGGAGGCCCCCGGGACCGGGGGGAGGAGCGTAGCGAAGCGCGCTCGGGCTGGAGCGGCGCTACGCGATCAGTGCATCATCCGCGGCGGGTCGCCGCCGCCGGCGCGGTCGCGGATCCGGAGCAGATAGGTCGAGAGCAGTCGCAGGCCTTCGTCGAGCTTGCGGAGCTCGACCGCGAAGTCCTGGATGAGGCGTTGCATCTCCACGGGGGCCGGTGCGGGGCGAGGCTCCTGTCGGTGCACGCCGTAGGCCGCCGCCACACCGTCGAGCAACGCCGCGTACTGGGCCGGGGTGAGTCCCTCGACCCGGGTCACCAGGCGGTCCGCGACTGGACCCGAGAAGGCCGGGCCGACGCCGCGCTGGGCCAGATCCTCGCGAACCCGGCTGGCCGCATCCCGAAGCGCGTCCGATGCCTCTGCATCCGCGGCTGCGGGGTCGGGCCGGAGCGATCTCTTCCTGAGCAGGCGCATGGGGGAGTCCGATCCTCGCAGGGCTTCGCGATTCCGTTGTGCCTGGAATGAGCAAATTCGGTGCCACGCACTACCGATCGGCAACCGCGCAACGAACGCGTTGCCGTTCCACGGGAATCCCTCCCTGGACCGGGATCCGGGGGCCGCAACCCACCGGCAAGCTCTTCCCATGCCGGTAGAAAATTGGGAAATCGACTTCCTCGCCCGCGGACGGCCCGGCGCGAGCGGCCTGCCGACACCCGCGATCAGGGCTCGCCCTCGGTCGCCTCGAAGAAACGGCGCAGCGTCGCCGCGTCGCGGGGGCCGACTCCGGGGACGGCGATCAGTGCCTCCTCGCTCGCACTGCGAATCGCCCGCAGCGACCCCAGGTGCTTCAGCAGTGCGCGTCGCTTCGACGGTCCGATGCCCGGCAGCTCCTCGAGGATCGAGGTGAAGTTGAGCTTCGAGCGCAGGCTGCGCTGGAACTCGATGGCAAAGCGGTGGGACTCGTCCCTCACGCGCTGCAGCAGCAGCAGCCCCCGTGCGCTCGGCGGCAGGAGCACCGGGTCCTTGCGCCCGGGCAGGAAGATCCGCTCCGCCTTGAGCCCGCCGGAGCGTCGCACGCGCGGCCCCGGCGCCTCGTCGTCCCTCTCCTTCGCCAGCGAGACCGCGTCGATCTCGATGCCGGCGTCGGACAGGGCCGCGCTCACCACCGCCAGCTGCCCCTTGCCGCCGTCCACCATCAGCAGGTCGGGAAGCGGCTCCCGGTCCCGGCGCTCCAGCCGTCGGGTGATCACCTCCCGCAGGCAGGCGTAGTCATCGTCCGGGGCCGCGTGCTTGATGCGATAGCGGCGATAGCCCGCCTTTGAGGGCTGGCCCGCCTCGAACGTGACCCGGCTGCCCACCGTCAGGGTTCCGTGGAGGGTCGAGATGTCGTAGCCCTCGATCCGGCGCGGCAGGGTCCGCAGCTCGAGTCGCTCTCGCAGCTCCTCCAGCGCGGCGTCCAGGCTCTCCCGGGCCTCGATGCGCCGCGCCAGCCCGAGCTCCGCATTCGCCGCCGCCAGCCGGACCAGCTCGCGCCCCACCCCGCGCTGCGGGGCGCGCAGCACGACGCGTCGCGCCGCCCGCTCCGTCAGCAGGGCCACGAGGGCGCCGTCGTCGTCCACCGGCGCAGAGGTGAGCACTTCCGCTGGAACCGAACGGTCCGGTGCCCCGTAGTACTGGCCCAGGAAGGAGGTGATGAGGTCTCCATCGTCGAGCTCGACGTTGGCGAGGGCCATCCCCTGGGTCCCCACCACCCGTCCCTCGCGGACGTGCAGCACCTGCACCTCGACCTCGCCGCCGTCCCGCGCCAGCGCGAAGACGTCCCGATCGATGGCCCGCTCCGCCACGATCTGCTGCCGCTCCACTGTGCGTTCGACCGCGGTGACCCGATCTCGCAGCCTGGCGGCCTCCTCGAAGCGCTCCTCCCGGGCGGCCGCATCCATTCGGCGCCGGAGCTCGTCGACGAGCTCGTCCGAGCGGCCGCGCAGGAACAGCGCCGTCCCCTGCACCAGCTCGCGGTAGGCCTCGGGCTCCACCAGGCCGCAGCAGGGCGCCACGCAGCGCTTCATCTCGTACTCGATACAGGGACGACCCCGACGCGCGTAGTCCTTGAACGTCCCTTCCCGACACACGCGCAGGGGGAAGATGCGCCGCAGATTCGACAGCGCCTCCTTCATCGAGACACTCGACGTATAGGGGCCGAAGTACTCGGCGCCGTCGTCGGCGAAGCGGCGGACCTCCGTCACCCGGGGCCAGGTCTCGCGCGGGTCCAGTCGCAGGGCCAGATACTGTTTGTCGTCCCTCAGTCGCACGTTGAAGGGCGGCTTGTGCTGCTTGATCAGCTCGTTCTCGAGCAGCAGCGCATCCTTCACGTTCGGCGTCACCACGACATCCACATCGACAGCGCGATCGAGCAGGCGGGGAATCCGGATGCGGCCGTCGCCACCCCCCACGTACTGCCTCACCCGTGCCCGGAGGTTCTGGGCCTTCCCCACGTAGAGCACGCGGCCCCGCTCGCTCTTGAACAGGTAGACCCCCGGCCCTGTCGGGAGGCTCTCGGCGCGATCCGCGAGACCCATCGATCAGCCCAGACGCAGGCGTTCCAGCTCGAGCTCGCGGATCCGGTCGCGCAGCGCCGCCGCCCGCTCGAACTCGAGGGCCTTCGCCGCCTCGCCCATCTCCCGCCGGAGCGCGTCGATCAGCTGGGGCACCTCGTGGGCAGGAATCGCATCGACGCGCTCGAGCTGGGTCGGCACGGTCACGTAGTCCTGCTCCCAGATCGAGTCGCGGATGCTGGTGATACGCTTCTCGACCGTCTTCGGCGTAATGCCGTGCTCCTGGTTGTAGCGCTCCTGGATCTCCCGACGCCGGTTCGTCTCCGACAGGGTCTGGCGGATCGAGTCCGTCTCCTTGTCCGCGTAGAGGAGGACCGAGCCGTTCACGTTGCGCGCTGCGCGTCCGATCGTCTGGATCAGCGAGCGGGTGGAGCGCAGGAAGCCCTCCTTGTCGGCGTCGAGGATCGCGACCAACGACACCTCCGGGATGTCGAGCCCCTCGCGCAACAGGTTGATGCCCACCAGCACGTCGAAGCCGCCCTCCCGGAGCTCTCGGATGATGTCCATCCGCTCGATGGTCTTGACGTCGCTGTGGAGGTAGCGGACGCGAATCCCGAGCTCGGAGTAGTAGTCGGTGAGCTCCTCCGCCATCCGCTTCGTCAGGGTGGTGACCAGCACGCGCTCCCCCGCCGCGATGCGACCGCGGATCTCGGCGAGCAGATCGTCCACCTGGCCCGTGGCGGGCCGGATCTCCACCTGCGGGTCCACCAGGCCCGTCGGTCGGATGATCTGCTCGACCACCACGCCTCCGCAGCGCTCGAGCTCGTAGTCCGCCGGCGTCGCGGAGACGTAGATCCGCTGGTGGGCGCGCTCCTCCCACTCGTCGAAGCGCAGCGGTCGGTTGTCGAGCGCCGAGGGCAGGCGCCAGCCGTACTCGACGAGGGTCTCCTTTCGCGCCCGATCGCCCCGATACATCCCCCCGATCTGGGGCACGCTGATGTGGCTCTCGTCGAGCACCACGAGCAGGTCGTCGGGGAAGTAGTCGTAGAGCGTGTAGGGGGTCTGGCCCGCCTCTCGTCCGTCGAGCCAGCGGGAGTAGTTCTCGACGCCGTGGCAGAAGCCCATCTCCTCGAGCATCTCCAGGTCGTAGAGCGTGCGCTGCTCCAGACGCTGGGCCTCCAGGAGCTTCTGCTGATCGCGGAAGTGCGCCAGGCGCTCCTGGAGCTCCTCCCGGATGCCGCTGATCGCGCGGTGCAGGATCTGGTCCGTCGCGACGTAGTGGCTGGCCGGATAGATCATGGCCTTCTTGATCCGGCTCACCACCTTCCCGCGCAGCGGGTCGATCTCCGCGATCGCGTCCACCTCGTCGCCGAAGAACTCGATACGCAGGGCGCGCTCGGCCTCGTACTGGGGGATCACCTCGACCACGTCCCCGCGCACCCGGAAGGTCCCGCGATGGAAGTCGTGGTCGTTGCGCTCGTAGAGCATGTCCACGAGGCGCCGCAGGAGATCGTCGCGCGCCAGCGTCATGCCGGTCTCGATGTAGGCGTGCATCGAGCCGTAGGTCTCGGGCGCGCCCAGTCCGTAGATCGACGAGACGCTGGCCACCACCACCACGTCCCGCCGGGTCAGGAGCGCGTGGGTGGCCGAGTGGCGCAGCTTGTCGATCTCGTCGTTCACGGACGAGTCCTTCTCGATGTAGGTGTCGGTGGATGGGATGTAGGCCTCGGGCTGGTAGTAGTCGTAGTAGGAGACGAAGTACTCGACCGCGTTCTGCGGAAAGAGGTCCTTGAACTCCGCAAAGAGCTGCGCTGCCAGCGTCTTGTTCGGCGCCATCACCAGCGTCGGGCGCTGGACCCGCTCGATCAGACAGGCGACCGTGAAGGACTTCCCGCTGCCCGTGACGCCCAGGAGGGTCTGGTGCGGATCCCCCCGCTCGACCCCGGCCACCAGCTCCTCGATCGCGCGGGGCTGGTCGCCGGTGGGCTCGAACGCGGAGACGAGCTTGAAGCCCTCCTCCGGCACCGGCTGCGACGGACCCACCGCCGGGCGCGCCTCCCGGCTCCGCCCGCTGGCGCCCTCGCGCGGCGCCCGACGCTTCGCCCGCCCGGAGCTCACGCCGACTCCAGCAGCACGACCGCCTGGGCCGCGATGCCTTCCCCGCGCCCCAGGGAGCCCAGCCCATCGGTGCTGGTCACCTTCACGTTGACCCGGGAGGCCTCGACCTCGAGGCATCGGGAGATCGCATCCCGCATGGCCTCCAGGTGGGGTCCGAGCCGGGGCTCCTGGGCGATGAGCGTGGCGTCGAGATTCCCGAGCTCCAGCCCCCGGGACCGCGCCCGGGCCATGACCCGGGCCAGGATCCGCCGGCTCGAGATCCCCTCCAGGGCGGGATCGCTGGACGGGAAGTGCGTGCCCAGGTCGCCGTCGCCCAGGGCGCCGAGGATGGCGCTCGCCACGGCGTGCAGCAGCGCGTCCCCGTCCGAGTGGCCGGCTAGCCCGCGATCGTGGGGAATCCGCACGCCCCCGAGCATGAGCTCCCGCCCCGCCACCAGGCGATGGGCGTCGAGACCGTGGCCCACCCTCACCGCGCCTTCCCGTCCGGCGCCAGCCGACCCTCGGCGAGCTCCAGGTCTGCCGGCAGGGTGATCTTCACGTTGTCGGCGTCGCCCTCCACGACCCGGACCGGGATGCCCAGGGCCTCGACCAGCTGAGCGCAGTCCGTCGCGCTGCGGCCGGCAGCGCCCGCGGCGGCGACGCCCCGCGTGAGCCAGTCCCTGCGAAAGACCTGCGGAGTCTGGGCCGCGTAACATTCGGACCGGGGTGGCGTCTCGACGACCACGCCATTGCGGACTCGTTTGATCGTGTCCGCCACCGGTGCCGCGAGCAGCGCGGCGCCGCACGTACGCGCCGCCGCTACCACCCGCGCGATGGCCTCGCCGCGTACCAGGGGCCGCGCCGCGTCGTGGACCGCGACCCAGCCGACGTCCTCCGCCAGTGCACCGAGCCCCGCGCGTACCGAGTCCTGACGCTCCCGGCCACCGACCACCGGCGGGGCCAGCTTCGGGTTTCCCGACAGCGCGCCCAGGCACTCGGCGAGCCGTTCGCACACGGCCTCGGGCACCACGGGAACCACCCGGTCGATCGCATCGGAGGCGAGGAATGTCTCCAGCGAGTAGGCGATGAGCGGCCGACCGGCGAGGGTGACGAAGGCCTTCGGGGCCGCGTGCCCCAGCCGCTCCCCCCGCCCGGCGCCGAGGATCAGGGCGGCGACGCGCATGGGGGCAGCATAGCCGAGCGTAGGGTTCATCGCGGTCGGCGCAGCGAGGCGGACACCCGGCCCGGAATCGCTGGTAGAGTCCCAGCCGAGCCCCCGCAAGCGAGGAGGAACCTCTGCCATGCACCTACGACGAGTCGCCCTGACCCTGCTGCTCACACTGATCGCGCTCCCGGACGGTTCCACCGCAGAGGACGCGCCCGCAGCAGGCGGCGGAACCAGCGAGGCCGGCCGGAACGACGAGCCCCGCGCTCGGTCCTACGCGGACGACGACGCCCCGCTCATCCACGGGCAGCTCGCCCTCAGCCTGGCCGACGCCATCAAGATGGGCTTGCAGAACAACCTCGACGTCCAGGTCCAACGCTACGCGCCGATCATCGCCGACCACGACGTCTCGATCGCGGAAGGCGCATTCGATCCGCGGGCGTTCGCGGAGTTCGGCTACACCGACATCAAGCGCCCCAACTCGAACGTGCTCTTCGGCACCGACGAGACCTCGAACCGGCTCACCGACGGCATCGGCGGCCTGCGAGGCCAGCTGCCGGTCGCGGGCACCGAGTACAGCGCCCAGTTCGACGGAGGGCGCGCCACGACCAACAGCTCGATCCAGGCGCTCTCTCCCGAGCTCACCTCCTCCTGGTCACTGAACCTGACCCAGCCCCTGCTCAAGGACCTGATCTGGAACCAGCCCTGGACCCAGGTCCGGACCAGCCGGATCCTGATGGAGTCGTCGAGCGAGAACTTCCGAAGTGCAGTCATGGACACGGTCTCCTCGATCGAAGCCGCCTACTGGGCCCTGATCGCCGAGGCAGACGCCGCGCGAGTTGCGAGGAAGAGCCTCGAGACCGCGGCCGCGCTGCTGGACCAGACCAAGACCCAGTTCGAGGTGGGTGTGGTCTCGAAGGTGGAGGTCACCGAGGCCGAGGCGGGTCTCTCCCAGCGGGAGGTGAACCTCATCCGGGCCGAGAACGCCTACCGCAACCAGCAGGACGTGCTGATCGACCTGGTGATGGGCCCCGGGCTCAAGTCGAGCTCCACCCTGGAGATCCACCCCACGGACCAGCCGCAGGAGTACGTCCCCTACGAGATCGACGTCGAGACCGCGGTGGAGCGCGCCTTCGAAGCCCGCCCGGAGCTGGCGAGCGCGCGCAAGGAGATCGAGCGCCAGAAGATCCAGCTGAAGTTCGCGAAGAACCAGCGCCTGCCCGAGCTCGACGCGATCTTCTCCTTCGGCCAGGCCGGCCTGGCCGGAGATCAGAGCCCGCGCTTCGATCCGTGCCGTTTCTCCCAGGATCCCGGCTGCGACCCGGACGCCATCGACGTGGGCCAGGGAAACTGGGACAAGAGCTTCGACGACTACAGCGATTCCCCGCAGTTCACGGCCCGTGGCCGCTTCTCCCTGCCCCTGCCCAATACGTCGGCCCGCCACGCAGTCTCGAAGACCGAGCTCGAGCTGCGACGGGCGCGCACGCAGAAGAAGCGCCTCGAGCAGACGATCATCCTCGAGGTCCGGCGGGCAGCCCGGAACCTCGAGGCGTCCCAGGAGGCGATCGACGCCGCCCGAGACGCCGAGCGCGCGGCCCAGGAGCAGCTGCGCGCGGAGCGCATCCGGCTCGAGTACGGCGAGTCCACGCCCTTCGACGTGCTCCAGCGCGAGGAGGACCTGGTGGACCGCGAGAACGAGCTGATCGGCGCCTTCCAGGCCTACCGCACCTCCGTGACGGCGCTCGACCGCGCCCAGGGCACGATCCTTCGCAACCGCAACATCAAGATCGCTGAGGTCAGCGCCCTGCGGTAAGCTGCCCGCGCCTTCGAGGAGCAACCCAGTGAGCCTGTTTGGAAGGCCCAGAGACGACGAGGGAGGCAGCCAGGCGCCCGAGAAGGCGCCGGTACCTCCCGAGCGAAGCACGCAGCCGCCGCCGCGACCGGGGCGCGCACGCGGTCAGGGAGAAGAGGTGGCGAACATCGGCAAGTCGATCGCGATCAAGGGCGACCTCTCGGGTAACGAAGACCTGGTCATCGAGGGCAAGGTGGACGGCAAGGTCGAGCTGCCGAACAACCAGCTCACGATCGGCGCGAATGGCGTCGTCAAGGCCGAGGTGCAGGCGAAGTCGGTGGTCGTGGTGGGCAAGGTCTCGGGAAACGTCCTCGGCACGGAGCGGATCGAGATCCAGTCCACCGGTGTGGTGGACGGAGACGTCTCGGCACCGCGGCTGGTCGTGGCCGAGGGCGCCGTCCTCAACGGCTCGATCCAGATGAGCCAGAAGGCCGCCGCGCAGCTACCCACCCCCGCTCCCGCGGCCGGCGTCAAGGCAAGCTGAGCCCCGCGCCCTCCGACCGCCCCGTCGGAGGTCTCTAGGCCCGGGCGCGCGCGGCCTTGCCGCCCGCCTTCCCCGATCCGCGGCCCTTCGTCCCCGACTCCTTCGGGTGGCGCGGCCCGGACCGGCCGGCGCCCTCGCCAAAGCGGGTCTCCAGGAAGAGCAGCGTCGGTGCAGCGATGAAGGTGGATGAGTAGGTCCCCACCACGATCCCGATGGCCATGGCCACGGCGAAGGGGCGGATCACCTCACCGCCGACGACGAGCAGAGACAGGACCGCACCCAGGGTCGTGATCGACGTCAGCAACGTGCGCGACAGGGTCTGGTTGACGCTCCGGTTCAGCACGTCCACGAGGTCGTGCTTCGTGTGGAGCTCCATGTTCTCGCGAATCCGATCGTAGATGATGATCGTGTCGTTGAGGCTGTAGCCCAGGATCGCGAGCAGGGCGGCCAGCACGCGCAGGTCGAACTCGAGCCCGAAGAGCACGAAGATCCCCGCCGTGATGCCGATGTCGTGAACCAGCGCGGCGATGGCTCCGGGCGCGAAGCGGGAGCTGAAACGGAAGGCGATGTAGGCCACGATCATCGCGCAGGCGATGAGCAGCGCGAGCACGCCGTCGCGCCGCAGCTCGTCGCCCACCCGCGGCCCCACGTACTCGACCCGCAGGATCTCGAGGTCGCCCATCACGTTGCGGAGGCCCGCGACCAGCCGATCCACGATCGCCGCGGTGCCGGGGGCGCTCTCGTCGGCCCCCGTCGCGGCATCCGTCGCCGCGAACTCAGCACGCTGCGCGTCGGAGAGCGGGCAGCGGGTCTCATCGTCGGCGTCGTCCCCGACCGCGCCCTCTCGGAAGCGGATCAGGAACTCAGAGATCTCGGCCTCGCCGTAGCGCACCACCGAGGCGTCATTCACCCCGCAGGCCCCCACCACGGAGCGGACCTTCCCCTCGTCCACGTCCGCGCCCGGCGCGAAGCGCAGCTGCACCTCGGTGCCGCCGGCGAAGTCGATGCCCAGCCGGAAGCCCTGCACGGGGATCGCCGCGATGCCGGCCAGGAGGAGGACCGCCGACACGACGAAGGCGATCCGGCGTCTGCCGAGAAAGTCGATGTGGGTCCCGGACGGGATGATCTCGAACGGCACGTCGGGCCTCGCTCTCGCTTAGATGGACAGGCTCTCGACGGGTCGCGAGCCGGGGTGGATCGCGAACATCAGTCGAGTGAGCACCAGGGCAGAAAAGACACTGGTGACGACGCCGATGGAGAGCGTCACCGCGAACCCCTTGATCGGGCCGGTCCCGTACTCGAAGAGCACGAGGGCCGTGATCAAGGTCGTGATGTTGGCGTCCATGATCGTCCAGAACGCCTTGTTGAAACCGGTCGCGATGGCGCCCCGGGGCGTCTTCTGTGCCCGAAGCTCCTCGCGGATCCGCTCGAAGATGATCACATTGGCGTCGACCGCCATGCCGACGGTGAGCACCACCCCGGCGATGCCGGGTAGCGTGAGCGTGGCGCCAAAGAGCGACATGACGCCACCCAGGAGCAGCAGGTTCGCAAGCAGGGCAAGGCTCGCGTAGCCGCCGGAGAGCCGGTAGTAGCCCAGGACGAAGGCGACGATGATCACCAGCCCCAGGATCGAGGCGCGCAGGCCCGCGCTGATCGAGTCGGCTCCGAGGGCCGGTCCGACGGTGCGCTCCTCCTCGATCTCGACCGGAATCGGCAGGGAGCCGGATCGGAGCACGACGGCGAGGTCTGCGGCCTCCTGGGCCGAGAAGCGCCCCTCGATCTGCCCGCGCGAGCCGATCCGCGAACGGATCACCGGGGCGCTGTAGACGCGCTCGTCGAGGACGATGGCGAGCCGCTCCCCCACGTTCGCCGCCGAGAGCTCGCCGAAGATCTGTCCACCCTGGGTGTTGAACTGGAACTCGACCACGGGGCGCTGCTGTCGGTCGAAGTTCACCCGGGCGTCGGTCAGATAGTCGCCGGTGATGGCCGCCTCGCGATCGAGGAGATAGGCGGAGAGGACGCGATCCGTCTCCCGCTCACGCTCCGTCGCGATCACGCGATCGTCTCCGATGCCGCCCTGCTCCTCGTAGCGGGCCTCCAGAAGCTCGACGGTCTGGTCCGCGTCGCGCACGATCTTGAACTCGAGAAAGCCGGTCACTTTCAGCAGCTGGCGCGCCCGGCTCCGGTCGATCTGTCCGCCCGGAATCTGGACGAGCACCCGGTCCGATCCCTGGCGCGTCACGACCGAGTCGGGAATCCCGCGCACCGGATCCCCGATGCGGCGGCGCAGCACCTCGAGCACCTGGTCCATGCCGCGCTGGCGCACGTTCGCGCGCGCCACGTCGGTCAGTTCGAAGACCAGGGTCGTTCCCTCGTCCGAGAGCGTCTCCACGGATCCGAGTCGCTCGGCCCATTCCCGCACCTCCTGGGCGGCGATGGGCGACCCCGCCACGACCTCGAGGCGGGGACCGTCCACGCGGGACGACTCTATGCCCCAGTCCGCGTCCTCGGCGTCCACCTCCTCGAGGTGCTTGCGCAGGAACGAGAGCTCCTGCTCCTCGGCCACGTCCAGCTTCACGCCGAGCACCCAGTGGATGCCGCCCTGGAGGTCCAGCCCGAGTCGAAGCCCCTGGTCCGGCAGCAGCGGATTCCCGATCCGGGTCTCCTCGGGGATGAAGTTCGCCACCGTGAGGAACCCGAAGAAGAGGACGACGGCGAGCGCCGTCCCCGCACGCAGACGCAGCTGGCTCATGACTCGCTCTTCGGCTTCAGGACGCTGTCGATCTTCGCGCGCGCCACCTTCAGGCGGACTCGCTCGCCCTTGAGCGCGGCCACCTCGACGGTGAGGACGTCTTCGGTGACGCCCGTGACCTTGCCGTGGATGCCTCCGGCGGTCACCACGTCGTCTCCCTTCTCGATCGCCTTGAGCATCGACTCCTGCTGCTGCTGGCGCTTCTGCTGCGGCCTGATCAGCAGGAAGTAGAAGATGAAGAAGATCAGGATGAACGGCAGGAAGCTCAGGATGCCGCCTCCCACGGGATCTGCCTGGAGCGGGACGAGACCCGGCAGCACGTTCACGGTCGGTCGCTCCGCGCCAGGACGGTGCCCGGATAGAAGGTCTCGAGGATCTCGTCGTACTGCGCGCCGCGCCTGGCCATCGCTTCGGCTCCCCACTGGCTCATCCCGACTCCGTGTCCGTAGCCGGAGCCGGTGAACGTGAACTTCCCGCCCCCAGAGCGGATTTCGAAGAGAGTGCTGCGGATCGTCTTCGCACCCAGCGCGGACCGAAGCTCGCGCCCCGTCAGCTCTCCGCTCCCCTCCGTTCCAGACACCTGGACCCGCTGCACCCGACCGCTCCGTGAGCGATCGGAGACGCGCAGCTGCCGGATCGTGCCGAGGCGCAGATCCAGCGGCGCGAGAGCGCGCCCCAGTGTGGTCCCTGTGAAGGTGGCTCGCCAGTAGGTGTCCGGCGAATCGTCCTCGTGGGGCACGGGGCGGCTCGTCAGGTAGGGCAGCGCCCTGCCCCACACCTCCTTCGAGCTCGCCGTCCGGCCGCCGGAGGCCGAGTGGAAGACCGACAGGATCGGGGCTCCCCGATGGGCCAGGATCTGACCCCGGGTGGCCTCCACGGCGGCCCGGATCCGGGGCGTCTCGGCCCCGGCGCCGCCGTAGACCTGGTCCGTGGTGTCCGCGCCCAGATCGAAGGCGGCGCTGCGGCGGTGCCCGAGCCGGTAGACGGCGTAGGTGCGCGTCGCGACCGCCTGGGCCTTCAGGGTCTCCATCCGCCAGTCGGGATAGACCTCCCGTCCCAGGGTTCCGGCCACGTAGTCCTCGAGCCCCACGTGGTTCACCACCCGCAGGCCCGCTCCGGTGGACTGGACCTCCACGGCGCCCCGAACCCGCAGGCTTCCCACGGCGTGAGGACCGGGTCCCGGCGCACGCCAGACGCGTCCCAGGGCCTCGGAGCCCACGAACAGACCGCTCGGGGCCGGCCGGATACGCGCGCCGGCCACGGCGACCGGCTCGCGGGACTCGAGCAACAACACGCGCACGCCCTGATCCACGGCGCCCGCGGCGGTCGGGAGGGGCAACAGGACGACGGCCAGCAGGCCGAGGGCCTGCCGGATCCTGGGATTCGGGAGCGCCCGCACCCTACGCTGGCGCTGAGGCCGATCGATTCGCTGCAATGGCAGGGCTTTCCGGGGGGGAGATGGATCCGGTCCGCTCGGTCGCGGCGGCCCTAGGCGCTGTCGCGGCGCAGCGCCTCCGCCTTGTTGGTCTGTTCCCACGGGAAGTCGGCGTCCTCCCTCCCGAAGTGGCCATGATAGGACGTGGCCCGATAGATCGGTCGCAGCAGGTCGAGGGACTCGATGATGCCGCGGGGCGTCAGGTCGAAGTGCTTGCGCACCAGCCGGCCCAGGGCGTCCTCGTCGTGGCGTGCGGTGCCGAAGCCGTCCACCCGGATCGACACGGGCTCCGCGACGCCGATGGCGTAGGCGATCTGGACCTCGCAGCGCTCGGCCAGGCCGGCCGCAACCAGGTTCTTCGCCACCCAGCGCGCCGCGTAGGCCGCACTGCGATCGACCTTCGAGGGGTCCTTCCCGGAGAAGGCGCCGCCCCCGTGTCGCCCCATGCCGCCGTAGGTGTCGACGATGATCTTGCGGCCGGTGAGGCCGGCGTCGCCCATGGGGCCGCCGACGACGAAGCGCCCCGTCGGATTGACGTGGTAGATCGTGTCGTCCGTCACCAGCTCGCCGGGGAGGCTCGGCCGGATCACATGCTCGATCACGTCCTCGCGCAGCCGCTCGTAGCTCACGTCCTCTGCGTGCTGGGTCGACAGCACCACGGCGGGAATCCGGACCGGCTTGTCACCGTCGTACTCGACCGTCACCTGCGACTTCGCGTCGGGTCGCAGGTAGCGGAGCTCGCCGGACTCGAGGCAGTCCCGATGGGCCTCGATCAGCCGGTGAGCGAGACGGATCGGCGCCGGCATGAGCTCGGCGGTCTCGTTGCAGGCGTAGCCGAACATCATGCCCTGGTCGCCGGCGCCCTGTTCCTTGTGCAGGCCCTCTCCCTGGGTGACCCCCTGGGAGATGTCGGCCGACTGGCAACCGAGCGCCACCTGGACGGCACAGGTGGTGGCGTCGAACCCCATGTCCGAGCTCGTGTATCCGATATCTCGGACCACCTCCCGCACCAGGGCGGGCAGGTCCACCTGGGCGGAGGTGGTGACCTCTCCGGCCAGCATCACGAGGCCGGTGGTGGTGAGGGTCTCGCAGGCGACCCGGGAGCGCGGGTCCTGCTCGAGCATGGCGTCGAGCACCGCGTCGGAGATCTGGTCGCACATCTTGTCGGGGTGACCCATCGACACGGATTCGGAAGTGAAGAGCTGGCGGGCCATCGGGCACTCCTGGCGGGGCACCGGGGCCCATGGGCCCCGGGCGTTGTGCGGGCCGGCACTCTAGCAAGGCCGCGCGGCTTCCTCCGCTCCGGGTGAGGCCCCCTCGCGGGGGCCTGGGAGCGCTGGGGCTC
>Ga0209536_100010307_pt1 | contig 13799 bp, 13 predicted proteins | sample DeeMarSeWOR28_12_FD_187461 | JGI IMG/M metagenome (GOLD analysis project Ga0209536, IMG submission 187461) | Marine sediment microbial communities from White Oak River estuary, North Carolina - WOR-2-8_12 (SPAdes) (version 2) | ecosystem: Environmental > Aquatic > Marine > Intertidal zone >...
ATATGATAGTGTTCAATCAACAGATATAGACGCTCCTAAAGAGGCTTTTAACGCTATTGCAATGGGAGTTCTTAATTTTATGGGGGTTAGCTTAAGAGAGCAGGATTTAGTGGCTTACGCACAATCTAATAAACAAGGAGGTATATAATGGCTACTTTAGATACACTGTCAGAACAGATATTAAGGATTCTCGGAGAGAGAACGGACGATAAGAGTATAGACATTCGTGATGTCAAGCTGAATGTTGTGCAGTCTCTAGCATATGTTGTTAGAGCTAGATATTTTGAGAGTAAACAAGATGAACAAGAAATAATAGATGGAACACTTATCTCCATATTTAAAAATCAAGAAATTTCTACGGACGTGGATACTGGGAGTTTTTATACCCAGCTTCCTTGCGATGTTATATCTTTGCCATATGGAGGTGGAATCAGATTTGTCTCACCTACAAAAGACACTAAAGTACATTTTAAGCAAGTGCAGCATGGTTTTTGTGATTTGTATCGTGGTTTGGACTCTCAGAACCTCGAAAATCAGATAGGTTATTACGTAGAGCAGGACAAGATTTATTATGTGAATCTAACAAATTGCGATGACATTGAAACTGTAAGAATGGGTATCTTAGTTGGTATGCCAGATTTAAACACTGACCCTAACTTTAGAATTCCTATGGATATGGAGTATGATATTGTAAGAGAGGTTCTAAAGGTTTACGGAGCATGGGCAGAGGATGATATTACAAATAACACAGAGACTAAAGCATGAAGAAATTCACATTAGATAGCATAGTAAGAGATTACCTTATAGAAGTTGGAGCTGAAAGTGCTTCTGATAAAAGGTATCCTAGGTATTTGCAACTAGCAATTAATGGGCTTAGAGAAATAGCACAAGCTAAACAATCTTACCCTAAGAAGATTACTGTGGACATATCTGATAATGGAATGATTTATCTTCCTGATGATTACATTGATTATCGTCAAATTGCTATCTGTGTTGGTGGTAGATTATTTGGTTTAGGGCTGAACAAAAACTTATGCGACCCAGCTAATAATGATTGCGGAGAATTAAACGCTCCTACCATTAACTCTCATGTGAGCAACTATGACAATGTATTCTATGGAGTTACATCATCTACCAATCCTAACTCTCCCAATGAATTTGGATTAGGAGGCGGTAAAAATGGAATAGGTTATTACAATGTATTTGAGGATAAAGGTTATATTGCTATATCACTCACTGGGTATTCTTTCTCATGGGATACCACAAGTGTTATATTAGATTATGAGGCAGATATTCAAAAAGATGGTTTTTCTGGAGAGTTTCAGGTCATGCCTTATGATGTAGAACCACTTAAGGCTTATATTTATTGGGCCAACATGAGAAGATTGCGTTCTTACTCCATGGGAGAAAAGGATGCAGCGAGAAGAGATTTCGAGAGGATACTACACAATTCTAGGAAGAAGGAAATGAAGTTCAACATAAGAGAACTTGTTTCAGCACTAGCAGAGAGTACATTCACAGGAGTTTAACACCAAACACATAAAAAAAAGAAACCTCCCATTGTACGTATGAGAGGTTTGAAGGCTTGTTATGAACACCCATTAAACACATAACTCGTGGTGAAGAGAGGCGTTATCAGCGTCCTCTCTTTTTACCTTCTGTTACAAATATAACACTTTTTTGGTTAAAACACTAATTATCACCTTTTTCAACAACCATACATTCTGTAATAAGAATCATGGATGCTGCTGAGGCTGCGTTTTGAAGTGCTGCCCTAACCACTTTAGCTGGGTCAATAACCCCTTTTTCTATTAGGTTACAGTACTTCATGTCTCTTGCGTCAAAGCCATTTCCACCATCTTGACCAAAAACCTTCTTAATGGCTCCATCAGGATTCTTATGGCCAGCATTATCAAGGATGGCTCTCATTGGTTCATGAAGTGCTTCTATAACAATATCAATACCTCTTTGAGCGTCTTTGTCTTCTGCTTTAAGGTCTTTTAGTTTTCTAGCACATCTCAAAAGAGCAGTGCCACCGCCAGCTACAATGCCTTCATCAATAGATGCTTTAGTAGCAGATAGAGCATCATCTACCCTGTCTTTTCTTTCTTTCATTTCCACTGCTGTATCGCCACCAACTTTCATTAGCGCAACACCGCCTGTTAAAGACGCTAGTCTTGACTGTAGGTATTCAATATCTCTAGCCTCATCAGCTTCTTCTATTTGACCTTCAATGTCTTCTGCTCTTAATTTTATTTCTTCATCTGTAGCTTTACCTCCAGATATCACTGTTCTAGTTAGATAGGATTCAACCTTATCACACTCACCTAAATGCTCAATTCCTAGTTCATCAAAGTCAAGACCTGTTCTGTCTGAAACAATAGTAGCTCCAGTCATAAACGCTAAATCATCAAGGATTTCTGCTTGTCTTGCTCCGAACTCTGGAGTCTTAACACATAGGAATTTACCTTGTAGGGATTGGTTTTGGCTCATATTAGAAATGACAACATGAAGAGCCTCTCCAATAACATCCTTTGCTACAATAACAATTCGTCTATTAGCCTGTAGTACTTGTTCGATTATATTAGCAATCTTAGCATAAGATTCAATCTCTCCTTCACATATAAGAATGTAAGGTTTTTCCATCTCAGATGAGTATTTACGATAGTTGTTGACAAAGTCTGGATGGATTAGACCACTGTTTATTTGCATACCTGGCACGACTTCGATACTCGTTTCACCACCTAATGATTCCTCAACAGTGAACACTCCATTCTTACCAACCTTCTTAAATGCATCAGCGATTAGTTTACCAATCTCTTTGTCGTTGTTAGATGAAATAGTAGCTACGTTTTCAATCTTGCTATTATCAGCATCAATCTGTTCTGATATCTCATGCAAGTGAGACACGCATAGTCTTACTGACTCCTCAATACCCTGGTTCATTAAAACTGGATTGACACCTTCGTTTATGGCTTTTATCCCCTGTTCTATAATGCTATGAGCCAAAACCGTACTAGAAGTGGTTCCGTCACCAGCAACAAACACAGTGCGTTCTGCTGCTTGTTTTATTACCTTAGCTCCAGTGTTTTCATCTTTATCTTCAAGGATAATACTTCTTGCTACAGTAACACCATCCTTTGTTACATGAGGAGGTCTAATTGGGCTGCCATCATCAATTATGACATTCCTTCCTTTTGGACCTAATGTTACTTTAACAGCATTTGCTAGTTGAGATGCTCCAGATAGAAGTTTTTCTCTAGAGTCTTTATTGAATGTAATTCTCTTTGACATCTTGTATTATATTTGATTGTAATTAAACTGATGTAAAGATATATTTTTTACGAGCAAAAACCAAATGAATTAATCAACTAACATCACAACTTGTTTTCCGTCAACATTGACAATAGCCACTATCATTCCTTTAACCTTTACAGTTGTACATCCTTTGTGAACATCTCCATCTAGAGTATCTACATCAGATGTTTTCCACCATGGTCTAACCCACATTCTATCCAAGACCATACCTGTTTTATTCTTGCTCCCGAATAAATTATCCACCATACAATCAGTGTAGCTAAGTTCTATGGTATTCTCTGACATGTAGATAGTCTCGTTTGTGGTTGGATTATTCCATGTATTCTCAATTAGTGAGTCCTTTACAAATCCATTCTTCTCAAGCGATTCTACATCTTGGTTTTTGTATGTCTTAACCAACTTTCTTAGGTTAATCATTTTAGATGCTTTATTCTCTCCTCTTCCTTTGTAGTTCTGAGCGAAAACCGACCCAGAAAGCAACATAAATATTAATAATACATTTTTCATTTTCATTGTTTTTTTTGGTTTATATCTTCTATTACGAGACCTTAATCAATAAGGTTACAAGTTTCTTTAAATTTCGTATCTTTGAACTACTAAAATATAACAAAATGGCTAAAGATAAAGGCATATCAGACAGAAAAGATAAGAAGGAAGAAAAGAAATTAGGTAAGTTTATTAAGCGACAAGCTAGAAAAACAAAGTCTAAAACTAGGTCTGATTATAAAAAGTCTGGTGTATTAGCATCTGGTTCCGACATGCTTGGAAGAAAGAAAGAACGCAGAGGACAAGATAGCGATGAAGGGAGAGATAGTCGAGTTGGTAACGGTGTTGGAGAATCAAATAGATTTAAAGGGGCTAGAATAAAATCTAGAACAGAGAAATACATTGACAACAGGAATAGAGGTGAAAAAACTAAACCTGAAGTAACTAAAGAAACTTACACTGATTATCCTTCAGTAGAATACGGAACTTCAGTAGACAAAAAGACAATACAAAAAACTTCTGGAAAGGTTGGAGAAGGAACCCTTGATAAAGCTAGAAAAGAGGGAGGTATGTTTGATAGTACAAAGGCTGCTTCATCTATAGCTAAGGAAGCTGATTCAGCAGAAGGAAAGGGTTCATCTCAAGATATTTATAAAGGAGCTAAGCCAGAAGGAAATACTGGCCTGTTAAGAGGAAAACAGGAAGAGCCTAAAACAAATGAGGATAAAGCTAAAGAGAGAGCAGAGGAAAGGTCTAAGGTTTATACTTTTAAAACAAAAGGTAAGAGCAAGAAATACATGAAGTTCCGAAAAGGCAAGCTAAGGAATACTGGCAAGAAGAAAAGGGATAAAGCAAAACATATTTACAAATTTGGAAGTAAGCAGATGGCAAAAGACTTTCTGAAATATGGAGGAGAAAAAAAGGCTCTTGAGGCGTATGATTCTGATGTTACTAGATTGTCCGATAAATCCCCTAATTTAAAAAGAAAAGGGAGAAGAATAATTGTTAGTTCCAAATTAGACAAAGGTGAAAGACCAGGGAAAAGTGCGTTCTACAACCAAAAAGTCAACATGAACAAAAGGAGGCGATAAATATAAAAAGGAGAGCTTGGGTAGGGCTCTCCTTTCTTTTTAAACTAACCTAACTACTAACACTAAATTAGTTGCCTACTCTGTTTCACGATTTTCGGCTTCCTCGTATATATTTTTTAATTATTTGTCGAGCTATAAAACATTATTTGGTATTTTATGCTATAAATAACTAAAAAAAAAGATTAAGTGATTTAAAAAATGAAGATGCAACACTCGTTTGCCGACTACATCTTCTCTCTTTGAACGTTCTTCTAGAATCCCAATTCATCATCGTAGTCATCAACAGGTTCATTACTCGCTAGAGCTTGTTCCTTAGCTGATGGTTCCACTACTGTTGGGTCTCCAATTTCTTTTGCTTTATGCTCGAAATACTCAACAAGGAATGTTTGCTGCTCATCAAAATCCCAAACAGTTTCTTTCCCTTTCTTTTTCTTTTTAGCTGGTGGTAATTCCCCTGGGTTGTCTTTAGTCCAGAACCTATCCACCTTAGTATCATCTTGTTTAAGTGTAACACCAGTTCTTCTCTTCCCTTCATCATCCTCAAAATCCCATGGTGAAATGTACACATCTAAATCAAAATCAATATTAGGCCATTTAAACATGATGTCATTGGCATATCTTGAATCTAAAGGAATGCCTAGTACATATACATCTCCATCTAGAAGTTCGATTACAACCCTTTGACCATAGTCGCTTGATTCAACCTTAGCAGATATAATTCTACCGCTAATACCTCTGAATTGTTTTTCATAGACGTTAGAGCCCTTGTTCGGGCCTTTTTCTAATTCTCTAACAGAATAGCCTTCTTCATTGTTAGCACTTGCAGTGTTGTATTCTGCCTCTGTTATTCTTTTTGTTATTTTACCTCCTATAATAGATAGGTAGGTTTTGTTACTTGAACTTTCTTCGTGTAGTCCCATTATTATATTATATTTAAAGTGTTTACAAATTTACTTATTATTTGAGCAAAAACCAATTAAAAATCTACTTCATCTCCTAAATCATCAAAAGATTCATTCGCTGTTATTGGTTTATACGGAGTGTGTTCAGAAATGTTACGTACATCGTCAAAATTTCTTGAATCAAGGCAGTAAAAATTAGTTCGTGGCCCATCAAATCCAGTTCTAACACGCTTTAAAGCTCCATGTCTATTTTTTGCAATAATCACTTCTGCCATGCCGTGAGAACTTGCTCCATCTTCAAATTCAGGTATATCATAATACTCTGGTCTATATATGAACATAACAACATCTGCATCCTGCTCTATATCTCCAGATTCTTTAAGGTCTGATAGCATAGGTCTTTTGTCGCCCCCTCTAGACTCAACACTCCTAGATAATTGAGCTAATGCAAGCACTGGTATCCCATTTTCTTTAGCTATTCCCTTCAAACCTCTTGATATACTTCCTACCTCATGGTGTTTACTGCCTTTATACTCTTTATCTCCATCCATTAATTGAAGGTAGTCAACAATTAAAAAATCAATCTCACCCTTAAGTTTGGCTCTTCTAACCTTGTTTCTAAGGTCTGATATGGACATTTTAGAGTAATCCCATATGTGTATATAGTTACTGTCTAGTTTTGATGTAGCTTCTTGGAGTTTAACCATATCTACCCTTCCCTTGTTTATTTCATCAACACTGGTGTTCATGGCTCTTGTTAGTCTCCTTTTCATTATTTCAACATCTGACATCTCTAGGGTTAAAATAACTGCATGTTTTTTGTCTTTTTCAGAGGCTTCAGCTATTGTTAGCATCAATCCAGATTTACCCATCCCAGGCCGAGCCGCAAGTATATACAAAGAAGTATCAATAAAACCTCCTAAAGTCTTATCTAAATCTTGTATTCCAGATGTTATTCCAAGAATATCCCTATCGGAATTAATTGAATTCTCAATCTGCCTGTGTATGTCTATGAGTATTTCCTTGTTTGTTCTAGTCTTCTCTCCAGAAAACACACTATCACCAATCCCTCTAATGCTTGACTCAAAATCACTAAGCAAATCAATTGGGTCTGCTCCACTTGATGCTTTTCTCACATAATCATTCCCTCTTTTTATAATCTCTCTTAGAATGTAGTTCTGTTGTAGAATCTTGGCATGGTATTCGATATTCTCTGATGTCCCAACTCTGTCTGTAAGTTCTGATATATAGAATGGCCCGCCAACACTTTTTAGTGTTCCATGTTCTTTTAGTTTTGATGTTACAGTCAAAATATCAATAGGGTCTCCATCTTTTTGGAGTTCTTCTATAGCTTCCCACACATATCGGTTTTTGCTCGAATAGAAAGTGTCTGGAGTTATATCTGACTCAACAAGGAGTATAGCGTGTTTATCTACTAAGATAGCCCCTAGTACTGCTTCCTCTATATCTGGTGTGTTTGGTAGTATTATTTTTGTCATAATTTGTTGTTTTATCGAAAACCTATCTCCGACTATATTTGTATATAATTTCATTCTCAAGAAGAGATTTAAAAACCTTGTTAAAAACTTTGTCTAAATCTCTAATCACTACATTTAGAGCCCTCTCTCTACTTTTATTGACAGGCTTTCTCTTTTGCATTCTTAGTTCTGGTGTGTATGGTCGTGTCATTTCAATCGGTTTTTGCTCGTAAAAATCTTTTCATATAGTAATAATGTTCTGATTCATACTTATGCTTCATATCAAATGTTAATAAGTAAAATACACTATGCTTTAATATTCTTCTGTGTCTTAACATTATTCTTTTTCTAGTTCTCCTATTTGATTTAAGGTATATACAACATCAAATTCAAGTTTGTCTTTTGATAAGTCCATCACCTCAATAAAAACAGAGTTATATTCGTAGTTAAGGGTTTTTGAATATTCTATAGCTTTTTTCTTATCCCAAAAAAACCCTTCATTAAAGTCACCTTCATATGGAACATGTTCACACACTCTGTATATGTTTTTTAGAGACACCTCATCTCCGTATTTTAGTGATGCTATATTGCTTCCTGCTTTCATATTATTCAATTTATATTAATGTTCATTGTCACTGAACGTAGTTTTTTTTTGAAAGGTTACGTATTCTGTATAAGATATTTTGTTCATTAATGCTATCCTATCAGATATTCTTGCTCTAACTATACGTCTATCATTATCATTAGGAGAATAACACATCATTAAGTTGTCGGGTATACCGTCCCATGCATCTGCGTAGCAAGTGACGTTAAACCCTCTTTTCTTACATTCTTCATACAATAAAACGTATCTGTCTAATAGGTAGCCTAGTTTATTATAAAAAAACTTAACATGTCCATTACCTAGTGTAAATGTTTCAGGTATTCCGTCAAAGTTACATTTACCTTTTCTTATCTGATTAGGAATTCTTTTAATCTCCCTATGTTCTGCCAATAAATGTTGGTCGCACAACTCTTTTGGTTCTATTCCGCAATTAATTCTTGTCATAATTTTTTTTCTATTCTTTTACGGTGCAAATAGAATTAAGTTTCATTATTAGAGCGAAAACCTATCAATTTATTTTTTTATCAGTTATACCCATACTAAATCCTTTACCTTGCAAAGAGTAGAACTTTTAACAAAGCATCAAAAGAAGGTTAGTCCTTTTGCTGACCAGAACGACATTAGTGCCTTGCACGTCACTTAGACGTAGATGTGCAAAATTAGTCAATACACATCGTTTTCACTCACCACATCAACTCAAAAAGTCCTGCAAGTCTGGGTAACGGATTAATCCCCAATTTAGCGGTGTTCGTTTTAGTCTGCTATTAGTTATTTATCCAGATTTTTATACGGTTTTTCTGTGGAACCTATTCACTAATTGCGTATGTCACTAATTGCTCTCTTGGTTCCATAGCCCAATGGTAGCTATTGGAGAGAAAATAAAGGGGGGCACGCCTGCAATTAGTAAAAGACATCACATCAAGGTATCCCTATCAGCTACATCCCCTTGAGAACAAAATTACAAAACTTTTTTAAATAAAAAGCAACTTTGAAACATTTTTGTCATATTTATATACTATATTCTTGCTAGATTTGAAGACCAATTCAAATATTCGCAGCTTTCTGCAAGCAATGAAAGCCGTCTTTTATTTTGAAATACCCTAAAGATTTATTTCTTTGGGGTTTTTTTATTTCATATTCTAATACGCAATATTCTCGATTTGCAAATCAAGAATTTAATTGGTTTTCGCTCACACTAAATTTCTTATCTTTGCATTATGCTTGAAGAAAGAGTATTCACAGGAGGTATGGACTCCGATTCTGATGATAAGTTTGTATCTGGTGGAGATTACAGACTAGCTTACTGCATTAGAAATTCTAAAAAAACAGATGATAGTGCTTTAGTGGTAACAAACTGCAAGGGAACAAAAGAAATACCACACCAGCTAGGAAGCGGTAGAAACAAAGTAATAGGCTCTTTAAATGATAAAGCAAACAACAAGATTTACTTCTTTATTTGGAACCAGCTTGATTACCATAAAATCATAGAGTTTGATGGTGTGTCAGAAACAACAACACCAGTTCTTGAGAGTTCTGTACTTAATTTTAGAGAGGAGAGCAAAATCCTATCGCCAGAAATCATTGACGGTGTGTTATATTTCACAGATGGCTTTAATCATCCAAGAAAATTAAACATTGCGAGATTTAAAGCAGGAACTATTCCTTCACCACTCACTGAAAACCATATCAACAATATAGTCCCTCAGCACGTAGCGGCTCCATCATGTGAATACCTCACTGATAATTCAATAGGACAGAACAACCTTAGAAAAAGATTATGGCAGTTTAGAATTCAGAACATTGACTGGGATAACTGTCAATCAGCATGGGGTACAGCTAGTAAGTTTGTTATAAACGAAGAGGAAAATATTTACGACACCAATCAGAACTACTACCCGAATACAGCCAATAACGCTATTGATGTAACATTCAACACTGGCGATGAGAATATTAGAAAGATAAAACTAGCTGTAAGAGAAAGCAATGAGGGCGATTTTCTTTTGGTGAAAGAATTTGATAAGGATGAATTAGGGATTGCTGATAACTCAACCTACACCTACAGATTTTTCAACGATAGAAACCATATACCTATTGACCCAACAGAGAATTCTCAACTTCAAGATTTTGTTCCATTAAAAGCTAAAGACCAGTCTCTTTTAGGAGACTCACGTAGATTAGGATACTTTAATATTAACGAAGGTTTTGACCAAGTAACTGTTGATGTTGACATGGATTACACTGTTGATGAAAGACCAGTGAACTTAGATACAGACCTATACACAATAGAGCCAGTACAAGCAAATGTGGTTACAACATCCACAGTGTCAGCTCAGGAAACTCAAATTGTTACAGAGCACATATTTAAAACTCAAACATCTGATACTGGAAACATTATATCTCTCACAATTAGACAGTATATAAGACTAAATAATGCAACTATAGTTCCAACTATTCAGTTCATCCATGATGTACAAGAGACTTTTGGATACACATCAAACAGTGGCCTTACGCTAGATGTGATGAATTATTTTAAAAATGAAATTCAAAACTCAACCATACTAAACAAGACTTATTCAAATGGAGTGGTTGTTTCAGCAAACGCTTTTGATTGGCTTTCTTCCACTGGCCCGTCAAGCACAAATGGTTTTTACATAACAATGAATGTAGACAGCACTGGGTCTGCTGACTTTGATGTAACAACCGATACTGTATTCACTTTTCAGAGAACATCCATGTATGTGAGTGCTTTTAAACTTGATGTTAGGAAATCATTTAAGAGAGGGTCTAAACACCCTGTAGGGTTAGTGTATTATGATTTTGCTGGAAGACGCTCAACTGTAATGGAGGATGACTCAATGAACTTCTATGTTCCATTCTTTACTGAGGACGGTCAATATGGCCCTGCATCATTAAAGATGTCAATCACCCATACCCCGCCATTATGGGCACACAAGTACCAGATAGTATATTCTGGCTCTGATTATGCAGATGATTTTGTTCAGTTTTCAGTAAAAGACAGACAGGTTCCCAATACTGGAACAGCTGCCGATGGAACTATTTCTATTGTGTTAGATTTTGTTTCTTACAACACCTACTACAACGGACAATCCAATGTTGTATATTCCTTTACTAAGGGTGATAGAATGAGACTCATTAAAAGACAAGGAACTGCTGGCAACGATATTTTTGATAAGTATTATGATTACGAGGTGGTGTCATGGGATTCGGGAACACAGACTTTAAAGTATAGAAGAATTCCTCCAAATGGGGACTCCATAGTAATAGAAGGAGATTTAATCGAGATTTACACGCCAAAACTAAAAAATGAAGAAAGGTTGTACTATGAGATTGGCGAGGTGTATGATATTGGCGATATAGGTTTACCAAGTAGGTATCACAAAGGAAACACTCAAGACCAAACATCATCTTTGCCAGCTATAGTAACTTTAAATGATGGAGATGTTTATTGGAGACCAAGAAGAATAGTAAACATAAGCGGATTAAGTATTAATCTTACAAAGTATTTTGTTGAGGATTTCTCCTTTAGCGATTTCTACGATTCTAGAATATGGGATAAGTCCAAACCCAACAAGGTAGATAAAAATGTTAGAAACATAGACAGAGAAACTTCAGGTTATTTCTCTGACAAGTTTATTCCAGAGACATTTATTAATGGTCTTTCTACATTCTATGATAGTGCTTTTAAATACTATGACATCACTAATGGTTCCATTCAGAAAGTAGACACTGATGATGATAAACTCATAATATTTCAAGAGCAAAAAGTTGGGTTTTCGCTCATAAACAAACAAATACTAAACAATGCTGATGGCTCAGTAAATGGTACGCTTTCTGCTTTGTCTCAAGTATTGAGTGATATGAACTACTATGCTGGTGATTACGGTATAGGAACTAACCCAGAGAGTTTTACTTATTACGGTGGCAGTAGATACTTTGTTGATGTAAACAGAGGAGCAGTTCTTAAACTTGGTGGCAATGGAATTCAGAGAATAAGTAGTAGTGAAGATGCTGCTGTTGATTCGATTAAGATGAACAAGTATTTCACTGAGGTTTGTAAGGGAAGAAAAGATTCTGGTAGAACGTTCTTTATATACGGAGCATACCACAAGGATTTAGAGGAGTATGTGCTTTCTTTTGAGGAGGTGAGGACTTTGGATGCTATTATTGAGGGCAAAGACGGGAATCCATTTTACGTAAGAGGTGACTTATTGTTAGAAGGGAAAGCAGTTGCTTTTAGTGAAGATAAAGGAAGATGGGTAACAGAGTATCCATGGAATGAGTGGATGGAAGAAGATATTACAGGGCTTGTATCCTTTAGAGATGGTCAAATGTACATCAACAACAAGGGAGACATTAACTCTTGGTACGGAAACACTGAACTTCCACGTATTGATATTGTGTTTAATCAAAATGGAAATGTTAATAAATTCCTAAAGCATATAACTACAAACTCAACTACAGCATGGGAGTCGCCTAGTATAACTAACCAATATGGTCAAGCGAGTAGCTTAGATTATGCTGATTTTGAGGAGTTCGAGGGTAGGTATAAAGCAGCGTTCTTGCAAGACGCAAACACCCCGAATATAACAAACCCATTAATAGAAGGAGACGACCTTAGATGTCACTCTTTTGTGATAAGACTACAGAATAATTCAACCGAACTTGAGAGATTATCTTCGGTAGTTATTGGATTTGAGTCAAGTGAATTGAATAATTAAATTAAAAACGTTAAATTTGTAATATGGACCCACTTACAATGATGTTAATCGGTCAAAGTGTACAAGGAGCAAAGGCTTTAATTGGTGGCGTTCAAGCTATTAAGGGAGCGCAAACTCTTAAAAACGCTAAAAGACCTGAATACCAGATACCAGATGAAGTTAAACAAAACCTAACAGACGCTCAACTTTCGGAGATTGAGGGTCTTCCTGCTGCACAAAGAAATAAGTACATTCAGGACATTCAGAGAAATCAAGCTGCTGTATTGAAATCCTCTGGAGATAGAATGGGTGGCATTTCTGGATTGGGTGGTATTGCTGATGCTTCTAATCAAGCTATGGGGAATATTTTCATGCAAGATGTAATGGCTAGACAACAAGCTAAAAATAGATTATCACAAGCTAGAACTGAAATGGCTGGCTATAGGGATAAGGCATACAAACTTAACGAACTAGACCCATACTTAAGTAAAGCACAAGAAGGTAGAGACCATATGTATGCTGGTGTTACGAATATAATGAAGGCAGCAGACTCTTCTGCTGCAATGTTCATGAATCAAGCATAAAATGAGTAAAGCACCAACATCATCAGGAATAAACACTGGCTCGGCTGTGATATTTGACACCTCTAAATCAGAAGGTGTTTACCATGCTATGCAAGATAGAGCTAGACAAAAGCAAGAAGAAGAACAAAAAAGAGCCGACCTAGCAGCTAAAGAAGCAAGGGGTGAATTTGCAGACTTAGACATGTCTAAAGGATGGTCTATGCGTGATTCTGACTATCTGTTTGATGAGTGGAATAAGATTAACAATAAATACGCTGGAAGATTTGGTGAGATGTATAAAAACCCAAGACTTCAAGCTGAATACAATAAAGATATCGCTCTGTTTAAGAAAACTGTGAATGATTCTCAAGCAATGAAAGAGGTTTACAGCAAACTTGAGTCTCAGTTTAAGAGCCCTGAATGGACTCAGTACAGAACTCCAGAACAGCAGAAGCAATTCTTTGACATACTCAAACAGCCAGGCAAGAAATGGTCTCCAGAAGAACTTGCTGAGATGACTAAGCCTAAAAGAAAATTACCAAACCCACTTACACGTTCATTTGAACTTGTTCCTTGGAAGGATTTTATCAATCAAGAATCAAAGCAATGGACAGGGGAAACTGGTGCTAGTGGCTCTAA
>Ga0209536_100010308_pt1 | contig 13799 bp, 9 predicted proteins | sample DeeMarSeWOR28_12_FD_187461 | JGI IMG/M metagenome (GOLD analysis project Ga0209536, IMG submission 187461) | Marine sediment microbial communities from White Oak River estuary, North Carolina - WOR-2-8_12 (SPAdes) (version 2) | ecosystem: Environmental > Aquatic > Marine > Intertidal zone >...
ATTGCCAAATCAAAATCACATGTTATACTACCGCGTGTTTTATCACGGCCTCACCCCAAAGGTGTTTGTTTCTTAAAACACATCCTAAACAGAGACCGTTATTGTTTCAATTTACTTTTTGCCCCAACTTTTGAAAATTATTAGAAGCTATCTCAAAATTAGGATTTCTGTCTGAAATCAAAACGAGGCCAAGTCTCAACCCGCAGGCATGCTCATGTATGTCGAGGACTTGAGACGAGGGCTCAACGCCGGGTTCAGGCGAAAAGACTTTTTTGAGATGGCTTATAATTCTCTTTAGCCTGAACGGAGCGTTTCAAATTTAAAACTGTATAAAAAATCATTTGTTTTTAATGGATTGTGCTGATTTATATTTTAAAATTTGAAACCATTTGGGGTTGCCGATCTTACCGCATCTGCGGCGTCAGACGCCGTCCAGCATAGTTGACTACAGCGGCACGACATCTTCCTTGTATCCGTGGCAACCTCGACAATCGCCCAATCAATGTTTAACCATACCGGATCAGGTTGCTAATATGAAGGATGAGCCGGTGCTGCATATAAACTGAGAAATGACTGATAATTTTTTACCCTTCATTTTTGATACAATAATAATGGACTGAACAAGTGGGGGATCCAGAACCAAACGGAGGTTTTATGGAGACAGGGGAGAAATTTGAAATCTATGAGGATATTTGGATACCGACTCAATGTGGCAGGTGCTTTAATAATTGCGCGATAAAGGTTCATCGAATCAATGGTGTGGCAGTCAAAATCGAAGGGAATCCTGATTCATGGATGGGTTCTCAAGGCGGCGTTTGCGGCAAGGGAGCCGCAGGCTTACAGGTTCTTTATGATCCAAACCGTTTGAATACACCCCTTCGGAGAACAAACCCAGAGAAGGGACTTCATGTTGACCCAAAGTGGAAGGAAATCTCATGGGATGAGGCTCTTGATGAGATCACGGAGAAGCTGGAAAAGGTTCTCGAAGATGACCCCCGAAAGATTTTTCTCCAGTCAGCTACCATGAAGGCCCCAACAGCCCCCTATTGGAAAGGATTTATGGGAGACGTTCTGGGTACGCCTCATCGGGGCTCCGGCGGTGGTGGGATTCACTGTGCAAACGGGTTACACTTTAGCTGTGGTTTACTGCATGGATCGTGGGATACACTTCCGGACTATAAATACTGCAATTATGCGATCTATTGGGGCGTTAATAATGGCCATGCCACAGGCCATGCAGGCCTGATATCGGCCAGGCTGGTCTCCGAGGCTATGGAAAGGGGGATGAAACTCGTTGTCTTTGATCCTATATGCAACTTTTCTGCCGGCAAGGCAACCGAGTGGGTTTCAATCATACCGGGTACGGATGGGGCCGTTATCCTGGCAATGTGCAATGTTATTCTTAATGAGATAGGGATATGGGATTCAGAGTACCTAAAGACCAAAACGAACGCCCCTTACCTTGTTGATCCGGAGAGCCTGCATTATGTGCGGGACCATGAGACCCAAAAACCGCTCATATGGGATGCAGGTGAATCAAAAGCCAAAGCCTTTGATGATCCCACGATTGTTGATTATGCCCTTGAAGGAATGTTTAAGGTTAATGGAATGAAGTGCCACCCTTCCTTTCATTTATTTAAGGAACATCTCAAGGAGTACACGCCCCAGATGGCCTCGAAGGTCAGTAGTGTTCCGGCGGAGACCATTCGGCGGATTGCCACGGAATTTGCCCAGGCTGCCCAGGTGGGGAGTACAATCACCATAGAAAATCATCAGCTGCCATTCCGACCGGTGGCATCGGTCACCTTTCGCGGGGGTGGAGGGCATGGAAATGCTACCCACACGACCATGGCTGTGTGCCTCCTTAACCAGATCCTTGGCGCAGCCGATGTGCCCGGCGGAGCGGTGGGCCTACCCAATACAAGCCTGGGGCATCCGGAAACGGGTAAGCTGAAATTTGGAGTGTTTGAAGGGCCTGATGGTTTGATGTCTATCTCCAAATGGTTTTCATCTCATACACCCTGGCCGGTGAAGGACCCCAAATTTCCTTCGGATGGAGGACTGCAGGAACTCTTTTCGTTGTCAAGTTCATCCTCTGTATGGATTGCAGAAGACCAGGAGGAGATGTGGCGTAAAATCGGATTGCCCTACAGAATAGAGGTGATGCTTAATTTTGGATGCAATTCCATCTTGGGCACCGCCAACCCGGAAAAACACGCTGATTTTCTTAAGAAAATCCCATTTATTGTGAGCTGGGATCTGGTAGCCAATGAATTTGCCGAGGGTTTTTCCGACATTCTTTTACCGGATACGAGTTATCTTGAGACTTCGAACTGGACGGATGGACAGGGTTTCTTCTTTAACTATCCTTATGGTATGGATCCATGGTGCTGCCATATCACTCAGCCTGTCGTAAATCCTCAGCCCGGCAGGCGCTATATCATCGATGTTTGTTTTGAATTGCTGGACAGGCTGGGTAAAAGGGCTGAGCTTAATCAATACTGGAATAAGTATATCGGACTGGATGAGGCTGAAAAATTTAACCCCGCAGAGAAGGTCACATGGGAACAAATGGGAGACAGGGCCCTTAAGCACTTCTTTGGACCTGACCATGGCTGGGAGTGGTTCAAGAAACATGGAGGGATGATCTGGCCCAAGAAGGTCGAGGAGGCTTACTGGCGCTGCTTCACAAAGGCCAGAGTACCTATTTATTTGGAATTCATGACAGACCAGAAAAAGAAGATAAAGAAGATAGCCGATGAAATAGGTATTAAAATGAATTGGGAGCAGTATACCCCATTCGTCAGTTGGTTCCCTTGTGAACCCCATCAAGTGAAGGATCCCAAGTACGATCTGTTTTGCTTTGCCTACCGGGATATTCTCCATACGGGTTCTTGTACCATGGAGCAACCCTGGTTAGATGAAGCGAGCGCAATGAACCCTTATACTTACAATATTACGATGAATAAGGATACGGGAGAGCAAAAGGGGCTGAAAGACCAAGATTGGGTTGAAATAGAATCCGTCTATGGCCATAAGGTGAGAGGTATCCTTAAGTTAAGAAAGGGCCAACATCCTCAGACGGTCAGCCTTGTCTCTGCCGGTCATTGGGCAAAAGGACAGCCTATCGCTAAAAACAAGGGGAGCAGGTTTACACCGCTTCTTGAGACTTGGTTTGAAAAATGTGATCCCTTAACCTTAAATATCGAAACATGCGTTAAAGCGAAGATAAACAAAATAGAAAGGGCACAAAATGGCAAGATGGAGCATGGTTATTGATCTTAGAAAATGCATCGGCTGCTATAGTTGTGTTGTTACCTGTAAACAGGATCACTTTTTGCCGCCCGGAACTTTCTGGAACCGCCTGCTGACAATTGAAGCAGGCGAATACCCGCAGGTGACCAGACAGGTCTATCCCGTTCTGTGCAACCACTGCAAGGAGGCCCCCTGCGTAAAGGTCTGTCCCAGCGGGGCAAGCAGGAAAAGAGTAGACGGACTTGTTGTGATTGACGCCGATCAATGCGTCGGTTGCACCTACTGTGTGATCGCCTGTCCCTATCAGCAGCGAACCATCCATGAGAACAGCATGAAGGAGTATTTTCCCGGACAGGGATTGACGGAACTGGAAGAGATTGGTAAAAAATTATACCCTCTTGAAGAGGGGACAACGGTCAAATGTAATTTCTGCGCAGAGAGGATCGACGCAGGACTCAGCATCGGTTTGAGCCCTGGGGTTGATCGCGAGGCAACACCGGGATGCGTCAACAATTGCCCTGTAAAGGCAAGGCATTTTGGTGACCTCGATGACCCGGTCAGTAACGTTTCGATATTGATCAGACGAAGGAGTGGATTCCAGCTGCGTCCGGAATTCGGCACCAATCCTTCAGTCTATTACGTAAGCTGATCCTTTGGCGTTGAAAATGGAGGCGGAAAATAATGCAACCCCATGAATGGATGCTTGAAGATACCCCACAGACCCTGTGGATAGAAAAAAAAGGAATGATGATTTGGCTTGCGGAAGTATTTGGTGCCTTGGGCGGGGGCCTTTATTTGGTGGGATTGTTTTTTAATAACTTTCCTGGCATGTTTTCAGGTTGGATCATCGTTGCAGGCCTCAAAACGGTATTTCATTTTGCCCATCTGGGGCGCCCCTTCAGATTCTGGCGGCTTATCCGCAGACCGGGAAGCTCCTGGCTTGCAAGAGGACTCGTCTTTGTTACTTTGTTTATCGCTTTCGGTGCGGCGCAGCTTGCCCTTTCCTATTGGCTGCCGGGGACGCCGGTTGAAATGATTGCAAAAGTGATAGCCGGGATTGCGGCCTTCCTGGTGACAACATATGCCGGTTTGGTGATGAATTGTGTCAGGGGGATTCCCTTGTGGAATTCAGGCCTTCTTCCGCTTTTGTTTCTTTCATCGGGTTTATTGGGAGGATTGGCATTGCTGTTAGTGCTTGGTCTGTCCGGGGATCATGCTGATAGCAAGATGATCCTGTCCGGCTTTCGGTGGTTGTTGTTAATCAATGCCTTTCTTATCACAATCTACTTGTTGGGTGTGACATATTCCGGCCCGGTGGGCGAGCGTTCCGTAGGAAAGTTAACCCATGGCAGAGCCGCTTCCGTCCTTTGGTTGGGAGTATTATTCTTTGGAATTGCTATACCCTTGGCAATATCCTTCTCTGATTATTATGGGGGCGGGGTGTCTGCGATATGGCTGATAGTCGCTTCGGCCTGTACGCTGGCCGGAGTCTTCAGCTTCAATTATTGCCTTCTTAAAGGAGCCAACTACGGGCCACTCATTCAATAATCCACAGCGCAGGATATTGCGGCACTTCTTTTGCGATGAGGATTTTCCTTTTGCGTGCCGATCCGTATTGATTAGAAGTTGTTTCACAGCTATCGGGCCTTAGATGGGGTTTTGAAACCGCTTCTAAGCATGTAAAAAAGGACCACCCTATGTAGCTATCAAGATAAAACGAGGCCGCTATGCCTTTTTTTTGATCAACAGCGCTCTAATCCTTTAACCAGCATTCTAATCCTTAAAGTCGGGGAAGGGATGGAAAAAAAGGAGGAAAATCATGAAGAGAATTAGAGAGATGTTATACGGTACCTTTCTTGTGGTCGTCGTGGCTATGGGGTCTTGTGAAATCGCACTGGCAGAAAGTGCAGCAGATTTTTTTAGAAAGAATACGGTGACCTTGGTTGTTACCTATGGGCCTGGAGGCGGCACCGACGCTATTGGCAGAATTATGGCCTACCACTGGAAAATGGTTGCTGGCGGTAGAATGATCATCCGGAATTTACCGGGGGCCGGCGGCCTGCGGGCCATGAATTTACTGTACCGGGCTAAGCCGGACGGAAGGACTTTAGGTTACACAGACAGCGCATCGAGCCTGCTTGGTCCAGTGATATTTAAAAATCCCGGCATTGAATTTGACGCTACAAAATTTACCTATCTGGCGGCTAATGCCCATGTGCCAAACGGGATTGCCATATCACCCCGCTTGTCAGCAAATTCTATAGAGGACATGCAGAAGATTAGCGGGTTGAAATTCGGTTCTCTTTCGATAGATTCACAAGCAGCAACTTCGGCCCTTACGATTGACATCTTCGGGCTGAAGGACGCACGCATCGTTATCGGCTACGGCGGGATGGAAGAAGCCGGGCTGGCCCTTGCGCGGGGTGAAGTGGATGCCAATTCCAATGTAATGCATTCCATAAAGGATCACATTGGAAAAGGTTTTGTTAAGAAAGTTGCCCTTGTATACGCTCATGAAAGGAACGCCTGGTTTCCCGATACCCCATTGCCTACCGAACTTGTAAAATTGACACCGAAGCAAAAGAAAATGTACCATATGGTGATCTCCCTCGGGAGTGTAAAACCCATATTTGCCCCTCCCGGACTGTCCAAGGAGAAGACAGCGTTTCTCAGGGATACCCTTCAGAAGATATTTAAAATGGATAGCTATCTCAAAAAGATGAAGGTTCGCTTCCCCATCATGGGACCGGATTTCAACATGACGGCAGAGGAATGGACGGACTCAGTGAACAAAGCGATGGCTATTCCAACGGCCGAACGCGAAGAGTTCATCAATCTTGTAAAGAGTTACATCAGATAAGGGACTGCCCTAGCTCCTGGCAGTTGAGTGGTGTGTAATAGTAAAAAAGATACCCGTATAGATGCTGCTGTGCCGCCGTCAACGCTTCCTTTTATTGACACTTCAATTTTGGATGTAAAGTTGATATATACTGCATCATAGGTTTCATTTGCCCCCGGATAAGAAAGTATTAACTTAACGGTGTGGGGTGTGCATCAATAAGCACAAACGCGACCAAACAAGGTTTGTCGGTGCGGTTGCTCCATGCGTGGTTGGTCCCGCGTTGGACAAGGCAGTCTCCCTGTTTAATCAACACCTCACCATCTTCCATCAGGGCATAAATCTTTTCCGACAGAACGATTGCATAATCGATCGAATTCGTCTTGTGCATTCCCGGATGACGGGATTTTTCTTGGGCGGCATGCGGCGCCCCTGTTTCGGCCAAGTGTCTAGCTCGGTGGAATTTTGCGAACCTTATCGAGTCAGGCGGGTATTCAGCCACCCTGAAGACAGATCCGTTTTTGCAAGGCTGTATACACCACTCACCCGTTACGTTGTCGTCGTTTCCGGTATTATCTGCCGGCGTTGATGCCGTTTTCCATATATCAACAACTTTGGTTTCTGAATGCTTGGATTTGATGAAACCATGTGAATTTCCGTCCATAATAAATACGGACTTTTTTTTGCATCATGTCCGACCGCCAAGACCACAGAATTACGCTTGGGAATCAAATTAGGAAAGTGGCGGAATGCCGATTCGCTCTCTTGCCTCTGCCGGAGAAGCGATTTTACAGCCAAGCTCCTTACCAATGCGAACGGACCTTGCGACCATCTGGGCATTATTTTTTGCCAGCTCACCTTTTCTATAATAAAAATTATCCTCAAAGCCGACCCGCAGGTGACCACCTAAAAGAATTGATTGAGTGGTTGCCGGCAACTCATCGGCCGCGATACCTAACACCGTAAACATGGAATCAGCGGGTAACGAATCGACTATTTGCATTAATAGCCTTGGAGAGTAAGACATATATGCACGATTGGTTCGCCGCATACCCATGACCAAGCCAATCCAATAGGGCGGTTTTAGGAGTCCTTTGTTGATGAGATATTCGACATCTTCGATCAAAACAGGGTTAAAGACTTCAAGTTCAGGCTTTACCCCCCTTTTGAGCATCTCTTTGGCATTGTGTTCAATATCCGGAAGGGTCATAATCGAAATTCTTTCTTGGCCTTTAAATTCGGTGCTGCGAGTAAGTGTGACGTCCAGTGATGCCATTTCGGGATTCATTTCAATAGATTTAATCCTCTTGTCTTCCGCCAATCTTGGAATAAAATCATAAGCTGTGCTGTGCTGGATAATTATATCACAACCTGTATCCCTTATTCGCTGGTCGATTTCGATCAATATGTTTGGATCAGAGGTGGGCTTGTTGGTTTCCCTTTCCCTGGCATGGATATGGGCGATACTTGCGCCTTCATTCCAAGACTCATACACTGATTGAGCAATTTCTTCGGGCTGCAAAGGTATATTTGGATTTGACTCCTTGCCGTGATATCCTCCAGTAGGAGCTACTGTTACAATCAACAACTCGGACGTTCTTAAGTCTCTCATCATATACCCTCCTCAAAAGTTTAAATATTTGTTCAAAATTGTTCAGATTGACTAGAAGCCATTTCAAAACCCCATCTGAGCCCCGACGGCAGCGTTGCAGGCCTCCTCAAACCTGATCTGGAGTTTTGAAACAGCTTCTAATCAACTTTTTATCTCAAGGAGAAATGAAACACGGTTAAGTTTAAATTTTCAATAAAATAAATTTTTCTTGTTCATGATTTTTTTCTCAAGTCAAAACCCCCGACAATCGATTGCGAGAGTTAATGAAAAAGAATAGTGGTATCTACAGCCTTTACCCCCTTTCGCTTTGCAAACACCATGAGGGGATTGATTTCAATTTCACGAATTGACTCGCTTAAGTCAACCGCTAAACGAGAAAGACTTACCAGCACTTTTTCCAGAGCGGTTTCATCAGCCTTGGGTTTGCCGCGAAAACCATTTAAGATCCGGTAGCCTTTGATTTCGCGGATCATCTCACTTGCATCATTTAGAGATATGGGGCATACCCTGAAGGAAACATCTTCGAGCAATTCTGTCATAACCCCTCCCAACCCGAACATAATCGTTGGACCGAATTGAGGGTCTTGAGTAATCCCAACGATAACTTCAGCCACATGGTCGGTCACCATTTCCTGCACTAAAATTCCTTGAAGATTAAAGCCGGATGAGCCTGTTTTAAACCGTGTATGGATCCGATTAAAAGCTTTTTTTAATTCATACTTGTTATGGATATGAAGCTCGACACCCTGGACTTCGGTTTTATGCAGGATGTCGGAAGATTCTATTTTGAGCGCCACCGGATAGCCGAAAGAAGAAGCGATGCGCAAAGCCTCTTCGGGCGAAGTGGCAAGCTTTTGGCGAACCGAACGAATCCCATAACAGGAAAGGATCTTCCGTTTTATCTCCTCGGTAATTTGAGATCCTGTCTTTTTAACAAGCTTCAAAGCTTTCGCCTTCGCCGATTTCAGCGAGCCGGCAGGGGCGATATCCTTGGTTTTCTTCAAATATCGACTATAACAAATGAGATTTCGTAATACGATGATACATTCCTCGGGCGAGATGAAAAAAGGGAGGTCTTCCCTGCTCATGAATCCATCATTGGCAAGGGCAAAAGGGGCGCCGAGATAAAGAACCGCGATTGGCTTTTTAAATTTCTTTTGTGCCTCAATCAGTTCATTTATAAACATTTCTTTATTCGATTGTGGATGCACGACTAAAAGAAGAATATGGATATCCGGATCTTGTAGAAAAATCTGGTATATCTTTCCGGCCAATTTGGGATCCTTTTGGCCCGCGAAATCAAAGGGGTTTTTAGGTGTGCTGTACCATGGTGTAATGGAAGACAGATTTTGAATTGACCGGGGGGATAAATTTCCAAGTCGGCAGCCTTCTTTATGGATTAAATCCGAAACCAGCCCGGCGCCTCCACCGGATGAAGTCACTACGCCGATTCCTTCCCCTTCAGGTAAGGGAGTTTGGAGAAAAGTGCGAGCGGATAAGATAAAGTCGCTTACCCCGCTGGCGGTAACGATCTTGTTTTGTTTGAAACTCCCCAAGTATACCGGGAAATTGCCGGATAGGTTTCCGGTGTGAGTTGCAGCACATTTCCTCCCGGTTTCCGAAGCGCCTAATTTCAGTACAATAAACGGTTTTTTCTTTTTCAAGGCAAGATTCGCGATGGCGAATAATTTTTGGCCGTCCTTGATCCCTTCTATCAAAGCCATTATCACCTTTGTGTGAGGATCCTCCACCATGAACCTGAGGCAATCCGTAAGATCCACATTAGCCTCATTACCAGTACCCACAATATAACTGAAACCGATCCCCAGCTCTTGGGCTCGGGAGATTATACTGGTTAACAATGCTCCGCTCTGTGAAGCGATTCCAATTTTGCCCGGCTGTAATATCTCACCGCTTAGAGCCGAAGCAAAAGTGAGGGGTATCCCTTCGACAACATTTATCAATCCGTTGCAGTTTGGGCCTAAAAGTGCGAATCCATATTTCTTGGCAAGTGCTTTTACGCGAAGTTGTTTTTTTAAACCTTCCTTGCCGGTTTCAGCAAATCCCGCCGAAATGATAATAACACCCTTTACTTTTTTTTTACCGCAATTTTCAAGCAGTTTTAATACAGTTCGATTTGGCGTCAGCACCAGAGCTACGTCAACTTTTTCAGATATTGCCGATAAGGAAGGATAGCACTTGAGCCCTCTCAACTCCCGGTGTTTAGGATTGACCGGGAAAATTTTCCCCCTGTATTTATATTTCAGTAGAAACTCCAAGGGTGCCGTGGTCTGGCCGATTGTAGATGATCCGGAAGCCCCGATAATGGCAATTGAGCGTGGGTTAAAAAGAGTTTTCATCGCATTAAGAGAAGTAAACTGTCCTGCCTCTTGATTCGCGCTGACACTCTTGGGCTTATGAGTCATAACTGTCCATCTCCTTTATCCTTGCAGGGAAATAAAAAACCCGGGGCAGCGGCGCACAAATTCGATATTTGAAACCAGGCGCTTGGTGATAATGCTTTCATAGAACGGCTAAGGGGAGTTGTTTGGTTTGTCATAAAATTACCATCCGGCCTGGTTGAATTTGACCAGACAAACCTTTATGCAATCTATCCCGAGTTGATTTTTTCGAAATCAGTTTGTTTGTTGTATTCCGGGTACGAATGGGGCGCTTACAACTTGAAAATTCTATATTATAAATGATTTTCCCGCAATTCTTTTTTAAAATTATAAATTGTTTCAAATCTTTGTACCACCACGCCGTGTTTATAAGTAGAGTTCATCGACGAGGTGGAAATGTGAATAGAGAAAGAAATCTGGTTTTACCGACTTTAACTGATTATCCATTCGTTCATTTCGATACATACGGCAACCAAAGCGCCGGTGAAGGAAACAACATGACAAGTATGAGCAAAAAAAGTCATAGAAACCAGTATGGACCAACGCCCATGATGACGGCGGTAAAGTCCCTCTGTCTGGGAGCCGTACCTTTCAAGGTGCAAAGATTAATTCCCACCGGCGGAGTCAGACATCCCATTTCCGAGTTGATCGCTACCAGCACGCCGAACCGGATCGGATCGGAACCGAGGTAATGGACAATGGGTAAACAAATTGGAAGGGCGAGAAATGAAATTCCGGTAGTATCCAAAAAACATCCCGGAAAAATATTGGCCGGCATCATTAAGGAAAATTAGCCACGGAGAGACGGAAATAGAGGCGGTCAAGGCGGTATATTCCGCAATCAAGCCGGTGTAGCTTAAAATATGGGTTAAAACGATTGCGCCGAGGGTGACGGCCTAAATCATGGTCGTAATCCTTGCCACCCGCATCAGGATGTATCCTATCCCAACCCCTCATCCGGATGGAACGCCCGGGAGCGTTTTTACCTCACGCGGTTTCCACACCGTACCCGAGGTGCTTCGACGCATTGTCAGGAAGGCTTCATACCCCTCATGGATTCACCATGAGCGCATGCTTCCGCGAGACAGCATCGTCCGGCGTTTTCGCAATTTCAAGAATGAGAGCGAAAATGCGCACGGTTAGGGTTCAATTGAACACGCTCTAATCTGCCCCGCCAGAAGGAAGGCGGTCAAATCGGACAGCTTGCAAAACAAAAACGAAATCATCCGGTGACCGTTAAATGTCTTTACGGGAACGATTCAATCGGAACATATTTCTTCCTAAAGGGAGCGTTATAAATTTTGAAAAAGTTTTCTTTAAAAATATATTAAAGGAATAATGCCAATTTTAATTTCCAAAATTTATAACCCGACGGGATCGGCGATCTCACCTCAGCTGCGGCGTCAGGTGCCGCCCCGCATGGCAGACTATAGCGCAACGCCGTCTTCCTCGTATCTGCGGCAGCCTCGGCAATCGCTCAATTGAGGTTATATCTTTGAAGCGTAACGCTTTTAGGGCGGTTTGCAAAATAGCTTTCCGTATCAGCTACCGGATAATTTCGTTTTTATCGACAAAAACTTGTCCGCCTGGGCTTTTTGGTGGGCGTGCAATTAAAAGCGCGTAAAACTGGTCAAGGACGCGGGTTAAAAATAAAACCCTTTAAAATGATTATTTTTAATTTTAAAAATCGAGATTTGCCCTTACGATAATTGCATAGAAGATTTGATTTAATCAGACACTCAGCTATCTTTCATGTAAAGTATATCTGCATGAACTGACACGACTGGATTCAGCATTTGTAACGGAAATCGCAAACGGAATTGAAAGGTATTCCACAGTCGATTGAGGAACCTTGTATTTTAGGGGTCGTCGAAATTAGAAGATGGGGAAATCCAATCAAGCATCCTACAGCATGCTAATGATATTCCTCGGATCAAATGAATTGAATAAACGGAACCGAGGACTAATAGACAGTATGTTTGCGGTAACGGATTAAGGGTGGTCTTACTGCGAAAATTTAGATCCGAAATTTTCTGATTGGGTCAACAGTTATTACGTGTGTCCTTTAATTTCTAAATCTGATCTGGAACTAATGCGTCTGAGAAAAAAATCTCCTCCATATAGAACCGCTAACACTTTGAATGCTTTTTTCTCCATCTCAAAACGGATTTCAATCCTTCTTGTGCGACCCTTTTCCCTTGGAGCTCGTTGAAAATGGCAAAATTTAAAGCATTTATTACATCAATGTTTCTCTCCTTCGCGTTCGCAAAAGGTATAAAATTAAGAGTTTCACGGTAAATGGCCTTAAATTCGAGTATCCGGTCTTCTGTAAACACCTTCTGAAGTATTTTATGAGGTTTTCCTGTGAAACCGACTTCATCGAGACGCCTTTCGATGTAGGTTAGCGTTCTGACTGTTACCTTAAAACCCAAAATCTCTTCCAGATACATCTCAAGAGCTGGCACTAATTGATTCTGAAATGCCTCAGTCTCGCCAATATCAATTGAGCTGGGCCCCTCGACTAACGGAGTCGCTGGTTTCCCTTTAACTTTGGCGTTCATCCTTAGACTGTGAGTTTCGGCCAGGAGACATAAATCTTCTGCTTGAAGAGCGGCGACCTGAAGGTAGACACTCAAATTGTAGAAGCCTATTTGTATATAATCGGGGAGAGTTGCGCCACTTCGACTGCGCACATATCTATATTTGTGATCAATCTCGCCCCACGCCTCCTCAAGAATAGTCCTCAATTGGAATTCGACTTGAAGATCCTCTAGTCCAGAGGGTGCATCTGAGTTCTCGCCTAACTCTACCTGGTAATGAATAGATGAGTATCCGCTATATCTTCGATCTATGCCTCCTGTTATGGACTCGCCAGGGTCAACCGGGAGTATGAAGGATCTTTTTTTATCCGGTCCTTTTACGAAACGCAGAATTTTCTCTTCGGACAAAAGCCTGAGATATGCCGCGACTTTCTCTACATCTGAAAGACGTAGGCAAATCATCCTAACGCCTAGTAGGTCTCCGACTTTCGCCTGATAATTTTTTTCCGAAATTGGCGCTTCTCCAGCCTCAAGCGCATTATTTTGCTCATCAATTTTCTCGATAAGCCTTAATTCATCTTTGATGCGATATACAATTGTATGCAGACTTTCTTTTGGTGACGAAGGATCGTCTCTGATCATATGGACAATGTATTCTGCAAGCTCTCTATATCTTTCCTTTTCATTTAAAAACGATATTAGAATCGCTTCTCTCCGGTGTTTTTCCATAAATCGATTTTCCTGAAGGGTTGAGGGTGACTGAGAGTATCAACTTTATAAATTCATGTTGTTCCTGGGGATCTATTGTCTTCCGGGTTTGACAACTAATTGGAAACAGATCCTGATGTTGATCAATCGGGCTTATATAAACAGCAACCCTATAATCATTAAGCTACTGCATGCATACTGTTAATCAATTCTTTGACTTCAACAGTTGCTATACCGGAATTGATATCGGACATGGCATAGGGAATGACCAACTCGTTGTTATGTATTATCGCACCGCAGGAATAAACAACATTGGGAACATATCCCTCGCGCTCTTTCTCATGCGGGGCAAGCAACGGCTCATCCAGGCGGGCGATGATTTTTGTTGGATTTTCAATATCAAGCATTATGGCGCCGATGCAATACTGACGCATAGGCCCAAC
>Ga0209536_100010309_pt1 | contig 13798 bp, 13 predicted proteins | sample DeeMarSeWOR28_12_FD_187461 | JGI IMG/M metagenome (GOLD analysis project Ga0209536, IMG submission 187461) | Marine sediment microbial communities from White Oak River estuary, North Carolina - WOR-2-8_12 (SPAdes) (version 2) | ecosystem: Environmental > Aquatic > Marine > Intertidal zone >...
ATCGAGCTGACCGGCACCAGCATCCGCGGAATTATCAAGTCAGAAATTGTCGTGTTTCCTATCGTTATGACGGCCAGCTTGCTTTTCTCACAATTTATCTGGCGCCTGGCGCCGATACCTTCCAGCGCCTATCCCTTTGCCCAGCAAATCTGGCACCTGCAGGCGCTAAACACGCTGTTGATGCAAAGCTCAACCCTGGAGGGCAGTGCCGCCTTTTATCAAGCGCTTAACTTCATCTATGTGATCGCCGGTGCGGGACTGGGCGTTATTACCTATGCCATATTGACCTTATTTGGGCTGCCGATCATGCTGGTATATGGGATGGTGCGCGGGCTGGGCCAGACGCTGCCGCACAGCCATATTCTTGAAGTGCTGGGGGCTTTGCTGGGACGGTTCTTTTTTCTGAAACGTTACGGGGTCATGTGGCGTCAATATGCTCCGGTATTGCTGGCGGGATTTTCCTGTGGTATGGGGTTGACTGGCATGTTTGCGATGGGCGTAACGCTGATACTCAAATCCCTGGGTCGTCTCGCCTATTAGCGCCTGAAGCTTGGTACCGGATAAAAAAGAGAGGTCGTTATGAAAAAAATGGTTTTCAGTTGGGTTTTGCTCCTGATGTGGTTCGCCGGCCCGGCCCTGGCAGGGGCTCCCCACCAGCTGGGTGGCTTTGCTTTAAACCAGAAGATCAATGCGTATGAAGACCGGATAATAATGGATACGGCCCTTCCCGTTCGGTATGCGGAAAACATTGAGGAGGTCGAGATAAAGCCTACCGAAGGTTTTAAAAGCGGTTTGATCGCCTATGGCTCCTGTTCCAAACCGGGCCATATCGTCAGGATCAAATTAAAATATGCGGACGCGAGCAAGCAATTTTACAACGATTTGCTCAAACAATTTAAAAAGCGCTTTGGTGAGCCCAGTGAGTATCAGGGAGATGTCTTTAAGGTTGTGATTGCGTGGAAGTGGTCCTTTGTGGACGAAGAGAATCACAAGATCAGCCTTGTTCTGCAGCACAACACCATGGATGAAGAAGAAAAGTTGGGCAATGCGGTCAAAATGACCGATACGACGCTGATGGAAGAAGATCTGAAGTGCTATAAGCTCAAGCAACTCGACCATCGTGAGCGACTTCGGCAAAGAAAGTGGGAAGCCGTCGATCCGGGAGAAACCGGCTGGGAGCGTTACCTGCCGCGCTAGTGCACCGTCTCAGAAATAATTGATAAAAGCGGAGCCGGTCATGTTATATTCAGCAAAGGTAAATTTGCGCAATTCCATAAAGTTAGTCATCCCCTGAATGGGTTGAATAATATCTATTAAATTGGAGGGGCCTTGCTGAATCAATGGAAAGAAATCGCCTGGTGCGGCGTGCGTTTTAAAACCCCCACCGATTGGCACCTGAGCCAGATCGGCATCCGTTACCTTGCGCTCGAGGACGAATTGGGTCCGGTAATGGAAATCAAATGGGCGCCGGTTAAGGGTAAATTTTCCAAAAAGGCACACCTCAAAAGACTCGCATCTCTTCAAAAAAAACAGGTTCGAAAATCGATTCAACCCAGGCCGGTTTCTGCAGCGTGGGAATCGGTTTTGCCCGATTTCGAAACCAGCGAATTTTCCTGGCAGGCCAATGCCATTCACGGTAGAGGGCTGATATTGTTTTGTCCGATCTGTCGAAATGCCACCCTGATTCAATTTTTCCAGCAGCAGTTGGAAAAAGATGACCCGGTTGCAGCAGAAGTTTTGAATACCTTTCGCGATCACCGCGCAGACGGCCAGGTTCTGTGGGCGGCGTATGACATTCGCGCGCTTGTGCCTGAGGCCTTTCAATTAAAACGCTACCGGTTTGAAGCCGGTCAATATGAGCTTGATTTTGCAAATGGCAGCGAGCATATTATTTTGCACCGTTGGGCACCGGCTTCTGTTTTGTTGCGCAAACAGGATTTGGTGCAGTTTGCCAAAACGGTTGCCAGCCTTGGTAAAACAGAACCGGTTACCGGAAGGATTGCTGGATGTCAGACGGTTGAATGGAGCGTTTCACCGGCCAGCGCCTGGCAGCGATGGTTGAGCCGCTTCAAACGCAAAGCCTCCTATCATTGGCTGGGGCTCTGGCATTTGGAAGCAAAGAACCGCATCCTGGGTGTCCGTGCCGAAGGGAAAAATCCCCTCGACACTGAATTGTTGGACAGAATTTTTACCCATTATGAGAGTATTTAAAAAAAAGTCCAAGGACGCCCCAATCAGCCGTGCGGACGCGCTGGATCGCATTCCGGTTAAAAACATCCAGATCACCGAAGCTCGACTGGAAACCGGTGAAGTCGTCATTAGTTATCCGGTAACCATGCGACCCTTCTTTGCCGGCCTGGTCAAACGCTTTGGCGGTCCGGAAGTTCAGATTCAGATGAAAAAACTTCAGCTGGATGAGCTGGGTACATCGGTGTGGGACATGATCAATGGAAAATTTTCAGTGCGGCAGTTGGTTGAACGGTTTGCCAGAACTCACCAGTTGGAAGCCAGGGAAGCTGAGGTGTCGGTAGCCCAATTTATACGGGAGCTCGGCAGGCGCGGCCTGATCGGTCTGGGATAAATCCCAACTTGGCGCGCATCAGATCGCGGTTCGTTTAAAACGCTTGCAGGGCATCATCCATGGTGCTGACAATCGGCAAAAAAGAATCAAATCCGGCGATTTCAAAAACTTCCTTCACATAATCCTGCATATCGCATAACATTATTTTACCATCTTCACGCGTGAGCGCTTTGGTGGCCTTGAGGATGACGCGCAAGCCGGCGCTCGAAATGTAGTCCAGATTTTTAAAGTCAATGATCACGCTTTTGGAGCCGTCATCAATCGCTTGGAAGATTTTTTTCTCAAAGCTTTGAGATGTATTGGAATCGAGGCGACCGTTGAGCTTATAAATGTTAATTCCGCCCTGATTTTCTTCGATGATTTCCATTTAATATCCTCCCTGCATCCAAAAATATAAGGCCGCAACCAAGCCCCTCCTGCCCAAACCTTCTGTTTGAGCCGCCGAAATTTATTTTGAAATCAATTTTTAACGCGTTTCTTTTTGGGCTCGGTTTCTTTAATATTTTTTGTAAGGGTTAAAATATTTTTATTTTTGCAACGCTGGTAGCATACTTCATCCATTAGATTTTTTGCCAGATGGATGCCCAAACCTCCGATTTTGCATTCTTCGATGGTGCATTCCAGGTCGGGTGCCTTCGCTTTTGTGGGGTTAAACGGGACACCATCATCTTCAATGCTAAAGACCAGATTATCATCCTGATGGGTTATTGTAATTTTGATGATATGTTCACTTCTGTCATCAAATCCGTAAGAAATGATGTTGGTGAACAGTTCATCAAGCGCCAGATTGGCTTCAAATATGCATTTGGGGGATAGTCCGATGGATTGCCCGAAGCGTTCCAGATGTTCACACAGGGCATCCAATTCGGACAAATTACTTTTAAGTTTAAATGAAACTTTATTTTTTGCCATAACGATGTGCCTTTGAGGCATTAAGCCCAATCTTCCCGATCGACTTTATTGTAACCAAAAAAGCAAGTCTTGGAAACAGATTTTTTTAAGTTCAAATCAGGCTGACGCCCAAATTGGCCATGCATTGCCCACAGAGGTCGGCGCGATCGGCCAAAAATCGTTCTTCCCAGGTGTCTATATTTTTAGCCACCGCTTTGAAAATGCGGGGCATGATGTCCGGAAACTGTTCGCTGGCTTTCGAAAATTTTTCGCGCACCAATACAAGGCAGATGGTATCCTCCACTGCCTTTAAAGAAAAAAGGCGGCGGGCTTCTCCCAGCAGGGTCAGGCCGCCGAGGAATTCGCCGCTATGACACTCTCTAATTTCTTTGACGCTGCTGTTATCCTCTCGCTCCAATGTGGCTTTTCCGCTGATAATGTAAAACGCCTGTCCGTCATCTTCATTCTGGCGAAAAAGATACTCCCCCGGCTTAAATTTTTCTCTGCTGCAAAGATAGGCAAAAATTTTCAGTGTTTCAAGTGGCAATACGGAGAAAAAATAGGTTTGCCTCAGGATCTCCAGGTTTTGTTCCAACTCGCTGGACGGATTGGACTCATTTTTTCCCGACGAGTTCATATAGCGTTCCTTTCCGGGCGATCAGTTCATTATAGGATCCGATTTCAAGAATTTTACCGGCCTTCATGACAGCGACCTGATCGTAGTTTTTAATGGTATCCAGGCGGTGAACAACGGATATGACGGTACTTTTTTTCTTCCAGCGGGTTTCCAGCAGATTCTGGATGCGTGTTTGAGACTTGTTATCAAGGGCGGATGTCGCTTCATCCATGATCAAGATTCTAGGATGCTTCAGCAGAATCCGGGCGATGGCCAGTTTTTGTTGCTGACCGCCGGACAATCGATCGCCTTTGGTTCCCACCTGGAAGTGCATGCCGATTTCAATGATCGTTTCCAGAAGGTCCTCTGCAATCAAAAGCTGGATGATGCTCTGATTGATCGCCTCCTGGGCCTGGGGATTAGCAGACTTGGTCTTGCCAAAAAAGATGTTGTTTAGGATGGTTTGCGAATAAATATATTCCGATACCTGGTAGAAGGTAACCGCGTTCGGGTCATCTTCGGAGATTTTGTCATGGAACAGGGCCCGCCCTTCTAAAATTAGATCTTCCAGAATCGCTGGCAGGGCCACCATTTTATGAACGCCCGGCACAAAACGCATGGCCAACTCCAGCAGCTTTTGACGATCGCCATCGGATAATTCATGCAGTTTTTTGCGTTTCGATCGTTCCACCAATATTTTAAATTCACCCAGTTCATGCGGGCCGATGGGGCTTTGTTCAAAGAATACGGCATCGGGCGGCAGATTACCGAGAATATCTACGGTTTGCCTGGCCAATTCGTTACCCAGGCTGAGCAGGGGTCGGTTTAGATCCGCCTGCTTCAAAAAATTAACGAAATATGCATTGTTGCATAAATTTGCGTCATCGAATTCCTTTTTGTTAGCGGTTCCGAAGATTAAGTTTTCGGACACACTGGAGTGATAAAGATACTGATTTTCGTCGAAAAATTCCACATAATCGGCCAGTTCTTCTCCGAAATCGCGCTGAAAGTTTTCGCGAACACGGATAAGCGTTTTCACCAGTTCTTGGTTTTGATCATGGACCAAAACAGTGTTCAGGCCAAATCGCAGTATGTCCACAAATATTCCGGCCTGGTGCAGCACGGCAATGATATCATCGAGGGTGGGTAGATTTTTTCCGGACTGGCCATTTCCGTTGGCTTTGGCCAGGCAGGAGTATAGCAGGTTGTCTTCAATGCTGCCTTCAAAGATAAAGGGGCTCTGGGCGACAAAGCCCATATTGTTGACCATGTCTTTTTTGGTCAAATGGGACACTTCCTTACCGCCGATTAATACGTGTCCGTCGGTATACTTATAAAGCTGCCCGATACACAGCGCCAGCGTGCTTTTCCCGCTGCCTGAAAAACCGACCAGCGCCAGATGCTCACCCGGAGTTAAGGACAGATTGATGCCGTCGAGCAAACGAATTCCGCTGTCGGTAACAAAGGACATATCCTTGACGTCAATGCTGGCCTCCAGATCAAAGGGTTCGCGGTCTTCGGGTTCGATGGCATGCTCAGGCTTCACGTCGAAAAATTCCATCGTGCGCTTATAGGTCACGCTGCCGTCCTGGTAAACCTGATAAAACTCAATTAATTCCTTCCAGGGATCATAGAGTTTCTCCTGGGCGGAGAGAAAGGCCACCAGGGCGCCCAGCTCCAGCTGGCCTTTAATGGTCAGGTAACCGCCGAGGATGAAAACGATAAATGGCCCCAGACTGACAAAAAAACTGTTGGCTGTTTTAACGCCGAAGCGGTAAAGACTCCAGACGACTCTGATTTTCTCCAAGCGCTTCACCAGGCGGTCGTATTTTTGATTTTCAATGCGGTAGGCGCCGTTGCCGTGGACTTCGTGGATACCTGTGATTGATTCTGCGATGCGACTGGATAATTTACGGGCCGCGTCGACCCGCTTTTTGTTGGCGCGGTTAACGCCTTTCTGAAGCACCGGCACCAGAAAAACAACGATCGGATAGATGCTCAACGATACGGCGGCCAGCAGGGGATTCAGCGTGAACAGATAGCCGGCAAACGCCAGCAGGGTTAACACATTGGTAACTGGTGCGGAAATTGCCATGCCAACAAAATTGCCCGGCATCGGCAGTTCTGCGACCAGAGAATTGACCACCGAGCCCGGCTGTGTCTTCCTAAAAAAGCCCAATGGCAGGGTGAGAATATGATGGTACAGTGCTTTACGCATTGAGGCGGTGGCTCGCTGGGTAATCAGGGTTTGAATAACATTGGTCAGGTATTTGAGCGCACTGTTAAAAACAACGGCCACCAGATAAACACCGCAGTATGTCAGCAGCAGTTGGAGATTTCTTAAATTAATGGCCTGGTTGACGATGCGCTTTTGCATTTCCAGCGGCAAAACCCTGGCAAAAACCATCCCGACGATGATCAGCAAAAGCAACAGTTGAAGCTTAAGATTGTCGGCAAATACCCAGGAATAAAGCGATCGTTTGACGACGGGTATGTCAGCCTTTTCCATTTCAAAGCTCCTTTACCACAGGTTGATCAATATTCAGATGCCGTAAAAGTGTATTTTTCCCAAAGATTAAGTCTATTACTCTTACTATTAAAGCGGTTCGTTTGACAAGCAGAAATTCAATGGATCAGCAATTCTCGGTCGGATACCAGCGCGTTGAGATTGCTTCGCTTGCCTTGTTGAATCGCCGCTTGGTGCGGGGTTTGCGAAGCGAAATTCAACCGGACGGGCAATGATCCGCAAATGGTTCATGCGGTCATTGCGAGGCGCGTGAGCGACGAAGCAATCTTTTGCTTAATTTCGCCGGGAAATGCTGGGCGGTCTTAATTTGTTTTGACAAAATATGCAATAAGGGATTATAAATATTAGTTTAATCATTTAGCCATGGTATACGAGAAACCTTTTTCATACCACAAATATGTATGCCTTATCCGATTATAATTATGAACTTCCGGCCGAGTTGATCGCCCAGAAACCGGCTGAACAGAGGGACCAATCGAATCTTTTGGTTATGAATCGTAAAACCGGGGATTTATCCCATCACCGGTTTGACATGCTGGCCGATTTCCTGAGTCCGGGCGACGTGCTGGTGGTTAACAACACAGCGGTCGTTCCCGGGAGGCTGGTGGGCCGAAAAGATACCGGCGGCAGGGTCGAAGTTCTTATTTGCAGTTTTAGCAGCGACCGCAAGGCAAAGACGCTAAAACAGAACCGGACTTACGAATGCCTGGTTAAAGCTGCAAAACCGTCGAAGCCGGGCAGTTGCTTTTACTTTGATGAGGGACTCAGGGCCAAAGTGATCGAACGGCGCAATGGAACTTATTTCATTCGATTTTCTACTGAAGCTGATTTTAGCACCCTGCTTGAGCGAATCGGGAAAGTGCCGCTTCCGCCTTATATCCGGCGCAGCGCAGAGCTGGGGCCGCCGTGTGATGATCGGGTTTCCTACCAGACCGTTTATGCATCCGAAAAAGGGGCGATTGCCGCTCCCACCGCCGGTTTGCACTTTACGCCCGGCCTTCTTGAAAAACTGAAAGCCAAAGGCATTTGCATGGCTTCGATTACGCTGCACATCGGCTATGGAACCTTTTTACCCGTAAGGTCAAAAGACATCCGGTTTCATCGCATGCATTCCGAAGCGTATGCGATATCTGCGCAGGCAGCCGATACGATCAATTCAGCCCGGGCTGCAGGCCGTCGGGTTGCAGCGGTGGGAACCACCTGTGTGCGCACCCTGGAATATGCTTCTGACTCCAGAGGATATGTACGGGCCGGAACCGGATATTGTGATCTGTTTATCTATCCGGGCTACCTGTTCAAGGCCGTTGATGCGCTGATTACGAATTTTCATCTGCCCCAATCAACGCTATTAATGCTGGCCTCAGCCTTTGGCGGACGTGATAACGTGTTGAGCGCATACCGGGAAGCCATCGAGCGAAAATACCGCTTCTACAGCTATGGAGATGCAATGCTTATTATTTAGCTGCTGGTCACTGGCGGCTGGCTTCTGGCATGTGCTGTTCGCAGACCCTTCATTCAATAGTGGGCGCGAATTTATCCTTTGATTTTAATTTTCAAAACATAAAATCTGAAATAAAACGCAAGGAGCCAGCGGCCAGAAGCTAGCAGCTCACAGCCAGGAGCCAGTAGCCAGAAGCCGGAAACCAGAACATGTTTGATTTTGATATCATTGCCAAATCCTCGACAACCCGCGCCCGCGCCGCTGTCATTCAGACAGCCCACGGAAAGGTGCAGACACCGATTTTTATGCCGGTGGGTACCCAGGGTACGGTAAAATCGTTGACGCCAGAGGAACTTCTATCTGCCGGAGCGCAGATTATTCTTGGCAATACCTATCATCTTTATCTCAGGCCCGGCTGTGAGGTCATCAATCAATTTGACGGTCTCCACACGTTTATGAACTGGAAAGGTCCGATTCTAACCGACAGCGGCGGCTTCCAGGTTTTTTCCCTGGCCAAACTGGCCAAAATTTCAGAGGCGGGTGTAACCTTTCAATCGCATATCGATGGATCCGATCATCTTTTGACACCCGAAAAAGCAATCGAAATTCAAACCTGTCTGGATTCAGATATTATGATGTGTCTGGATCATTGTATTCAGTACCCGGCGGAGCGCCAACAAACACGCCAGGCGCTTGAAATTACCGCCCAATGGGCGCAACGCTGCAAAACTGCCTGGCAAGGCACGTCAAATGGGCGCGGTGCGTTGTTCGGCATCCTGCAGGGCGGGATGTTTAAAGATCTGCGCCAAGCGGCGGCAGAATATTTGATTTCCCTTGACTTTAACGGCTTTGCGATTGGTGGCTTAAGTGTCGGTGAACCGGTGGAGACCATGCTTGAAATCGCCGATTTTACTTTGCCCAGATTGCCGGATGAAAAGCCCAAATATATCATGGGCGTGGGCACCCCCGAAAACCTGATTGAACTGGTTGCTTTAGGGGCCGATATGTTCGATTGTGTTCTGCCCACCCGCAATGCCCGCAATGGACAGGTTTTTACCCGACAAGGAACGCTGAACATCTGCAATGCGAAATACAGGCATGATACCGGCCCCCTGGAGCCCGGCTGCGGATGTTACACGTGCCAGAATTATTCCAGGGCGTATCTGCGCCATCTTTACATGGCCAAAGAGCTTCTGGCTTATCGTCTAAACACGCTGCACAATGTCTATTTTTTCCTCAATCTCATGAGGCAGGTGCGGGAAGCCATTGTGCAGGATGAATTTGATCGGTTTAGAAAGCAATTTTATAAGAGATAATCGACAAAAAGGAGATCTTAACATGAGGAAAAAAGTTGAGGAAGCCATTAATAAAATCAGACCCATGCTTCAGGCCGATGGGGGGGATGTGGAGCTTGTTGACGTTCAGGAAGGTATTGTGACGGTCCGATTACAAGGCGCCTGTGCGGGCTGCCCCATGTCGCAGATGACCTTGAAAAATGGAATCGAAAAATTACTGAAAAAAGAAATCCCGGAAGTCGTTTCCGTAGAATCGGCACCCTAGAGATCGCATAGGGCAAAGCGTCTGTTGCCTGACCGCTGATGATTGCCATCCATCGTCAGCGAGAATAAAAAGCTGTTATAACAAAGCAGCCCGAGAAAGGAGATCCTGATGAAAGTCCTTAAAATCGATCATCTGGGGATTGCCGTAAAAAGTATCGAAGAGGGTAAAAATTTTTGGACCAACGCCTTGGGTCTTGAATTCGAAGGGGTTGAAACCGTAGCCGAACAGAAAGTCACAACAGCATTTTTCCCCGTGGGTGAAAGTGAAGTCGAACTTTTGGAATCCACTGCACCCGACGGGCCGATTGCCAACTACCTTGAAAAAAAAGGTGAAGGAATTCAACATATTGCTTTTCGAGTCGAGAGCATTGAAGCCGCTTTAAACGAATTAAAGGAAAAAGGCATCCGTCTAATCGATGAAAAACCGCGCATCGGAGCCGGCGGGGCTAAAATTGCCTTTTTGCACCCGAAGTCCACCAACGGCGTGCTGGTGGAGCTATGTGAAAGGAGCAAAGCATAATGGTCAAACAGGCGGATATTAAAAAATGGGAAGAGCTGGCGGTCAAAGAGTTAAGGGGCAAACCTCCGGAATCATTGAAATGGAAAACGCCTGAAGGCATCGTCGTAAAACCGCTGTATACCGCTGCAGACCTTGAGGGTTTGCGGCAGATCAACTCGCTGCCGGGTCTGGAACCCTATGTGCGGGGTCCCCGCGCGACCATGTATGCCGGAAGGCCCTGGACAATTCGGCAGTATGCCGGTTTTTCCACGGCCAAAGAGTCCAACGACTTTTATCGCAGATGTTTGGCCGCAGGGCAGAAGGGCTTATCGGTGGCTTTTGATCTGGCCACCCACAGAGGATACGACTCCGATCATCCGCGTGTCTCCGGCGATATTGGAAAGGCCGGGGTGGCAGTGGATTCCGTTGAAGACATGAAAATTCTTTTTGATCAGATTCCTCTGGAGCAGATGACGGTTTCCATGACGATGAATGGCGCAGTTTTGCCGATTTTGGCCGGATATATCGTTGCCGCCGAAGAGCAGGGGGTCAGACAGGATAAACTGGCCGGAACGATCCAGAACGATATTTTAAAGGAATACCTTACCCGCAATACTTATATTTACCCACCGGAACCGTCCATGCGGATCGTCTCCGATATTATCGGTTATTGTTCAACGCACATGCCCAAGTACAACACGGTCAGCATCAGCGGCTATCACATGATGGAAGCCGGGGCCGACTCTGTGCTGCAGGCCGCCTTTACCCTGGCCGATGGGCTGGAGTATGTTCGGGCAGCTCTCAAGGCCGGGCTGGAAATCGACACTTTTGCGCCGCGGCTTTCTTTTTTCTTTGGAATCGGCATGAATTTTTTCATGGAAATTGCCATGCTGCGGGCGGCGCGGTTTATCTGGCACAAACGCATCAGCCAGTTTCATCCTAAAGATCCAAGCTCAAGCATGCTGCGCACGCATTGTCAGACTTCAGGATGGAGCCTGACCGCCCAGGACCCTTACAACAACATTATTCGAACCACCCTGGAATGTCTGTCGGCCGCTTTGGGCGGCACCCAATCACTGCACACCAATTCCTTTGACGAAGCTGTCGGGCTGCCTACCGATTTATCGGCCCGGATTGCCCGCAACACCCAGCTCATCGTTCAGGAAGAATCTCAGATTTGCCATGTGGTTGATCCGCTGGCAGGCTCCTATTATGTGGAGTCTTTAACTGCCGGCATTATTCGCGAGGCCGGTAAAATTATCGATGAAGTCGAAGAAATGGGGGGCATGGCCAAAGCCATTGAAACCGGCATGCCCAAGATGAGAATCGAAGAGGCCGCCGCCCGTCGCCAGGCACGAATCGACCAGGGCAAAGACATCATTGTCGGCGTCAATAAATACCAGATCGAAGAAGATGTTAATTTGGAAATCCTTGAAGTTCCGGCCAGTGTTCGGGATGAGCAGGTCAAAAGACTAAAAGCGCTGAAAACCAAACGGGATGCCAGGGCGGTCAAGCAGGCACTGTCCGCTGTGATCCATGCGGCTGAATCCGGCGGCAATTTGCTGGAAGCGTGTATTCCGGCAGTACGGGCCCGGGCGACGGTGGGTGAAATCTCCGATGCCCTGGAAAAAGTATTCGGGCGTTTCGTGGCGACCACCCAGTGCATATCCGGCGTGTATGCAGCCGAATACGGCGACAGTGCGATCATTGCCTCGATCCGTAAACGAACCGAAGACTTTAAAGAAAAAGAGGGCCGCCGCCCCAGAATTCTGGTGACCAAGATGGGTCAGGACGGTCATGACCGGGGGATCAAAGTGATTGCCACCGCATTTGCTGATCTTGGATTCGATGTGGATATCAGTCCCATGTTTCAGACACCCGCAGAGGCCGCCCGGATGGCAGTGGAAAATGATGTTCATCTGGTGGGTGCCTCCAGTCTGGCAGCGGGTCATAAGACCCTGGTCCCTGAGCTTATCACCGCCCTCAAAAAAGAAGGGGGTGAGGATATTTTAGTGGTGGTCGGCGGGATCATTCCCCCTTCTGATTATGCGTTTCTTTATCAGGCCGGTGTTGTCGGCATTTTCGGTCCCGGAACACCGGTCACCGAATCCGCCAATCAGGTGCTCAATGCACTGGAAAAGAAGCGATAGCAGAAATATTGAAGCTGGTTGGGCTGGTAAATTTTATAATTGGTTTAGAAATCCTCAAATAAATCCGAAACCCGAAACGCGAAGCACGAAACAAATTCGAATGCTCAAATTTTCATAACGGGAGAGGTTGGGGCACAGATCCGAACGTATTGTTTTTCGTGGTTGTTTTGATCATTTAAATTTTGAAAATTTTAAAATTGTTTCGCATTTCGATATTCGAATTTTATTTCCGCCACAATGAGAATAAACTAAGGACAAATAAAGCGGGCTATAAAATTGGAGCATGAATCCAGAAGATCTTAAAACCTATATAAAGGGTGTACGGTCACAAAACCGACGAATTCTCTCCAAGACCATCACGCTGATTGAAAGTTCGCGACCCGACCATCAACAGCTGGCTCGCGCGATCGTTGATCAACTGCTGCCGCATACCGGAAAGGCTGTTCGTCTGGGTATTACCGGTGTGCCCGGAGTCGGTAAAAGTACTTTCATCGAAAGCTTCGGCATGTTGCTTGTGGGCAGTGGCCACCGGGTGGCGGTTTTGGCGGTAGACCCCAGCAGTTCCAGAAGCGGCGGCAGCGTGATGGCCGATAAGACCCGCATGGAAAAGCTTGCGGTTGAACCCAATGCCTTTATTCGACCTTCGCCGTCCGGGGGCACCCTGGGCGGCGTGGCCCGCAAAACCAGAGAGACCATGTTGGTTTGCGAAGCAGCCGGTTTTGATGTGATCATCGTAGAAACAGTGGGCGTCGGACAGTCGGAAACAACCGTAGCGTCCATGGTGGATTTTTTTCTGGTCCTGATGCTCGCCGGTGCCGGAGACGAACTTCAGGGTATCAAAAGGGGCGTATTGGAACTGGCCGATGCGATTGCCATTAATAAGGCCGATGGTGATAACCTTGAAAAAGCGAAAAAGGCCGCCAGAATATATGCATCGGTTTTGCACATGCTGCAGCCCGCGTCGCCAAGCTGGGCGCCGCCGGTGCTGACCTGCAGCGCTCTGGAAATGGCCGGTATTGCTGAAATCTGGCAAACGATCATGAAATTCCACAAAAAATTTACGGCCAGCGGCGAGCTGGAACAAAAGCGCAAAAAACAGGCCTTGGATTGGATGTGGTCTCTGGTCGAAGACGGATTGAAAGTGCGATTTCACACCAATCCTGAAATCAAAAAAAGACTCAATCAAATTGCCCGTGCGGTCGAAAATGGCGATACCGCTCCAACCCTTGCAGCCGATAAACTGCTTTTTTTTCTTGACAATCAGCGTTCGGTCTAGAAGATTTAATCTTTTACACTTACGATTCAAAAACGGTAATCCATTAAAAGGCAAATCCAAGGTTGTATTCATCCCTAGTGCTATAAAATTTGGAGTACTGGCGTAATGGAGTATTGGAGTGTTGTCGAATGATATCCAGCCTCAACCCAGTACTCCAGTACTCCAATACTCCAACACTCCAATGAAAGGATATGAAGAATGGGTGTTGTCGAAGATAAAATCAAAGAGCTAAAAGCACGTGAAACCAAGACGCTTGAG
>Ga0209536_100010310_pt1 | contig 13797 bp, 11 predicted proteins | sample DeeMarSeWOR28_12_FD_187461 | JGI IMG/M metagenome (GOLD analysis project Ga0209536, IMG submission 187461) | Marine sediment microbial communities from White Oak River estuary, North Carolina - WOR-2-8_12 (SPAdes) (version 2) | ecosystem: Environmental > Aquatic > Marine > Intertidal zone >...
CCCTGGTGGGATTTTAAATCGCTTTACCTGAAACCTTACCTCGATAAATTCAAGGATGAGTATCAACCCTTCAATGTTGGGTATGATGAGATGGACAATATCCCTGTTTCGGACATATATAAAAAAGATGGGGCGTCAGAAACTGCCCTGTCGTTTTTAGGTGGGAATAATTCTTCGGCATTATTTGAATTCTGGCATGCAGCCATCCTCAATATTCGGGGCGTTCCAACTGCACCGCCGGAAGTATACAGGCTAAAGGGCGGAAATCAAATGCTTCCTAATGCGTTTGCCAAACGTCTTGGCCCACGGGTTTGGTTGAATAGTCCGATTTTAGCAATTAAAAATGGTGAATCTGGGGTGACCGTCACATATAGACAGCAAAAGGAAGAAATAGAAATTGAAGCAGATTACTTTGTAAATTGTATCCCGTTACCAGTTTTTAATAAAATTCCGGTTTTACCTGCCTTACCGGCCAATCGTCAATATATCAATGCTAATATAACTTATGATTCCTACCAACGGTTTGTGTTTCAGGCGAGTTCTAAATTTTGGGAAGAAGACGGCTTGAGCATCAATATGGATCTGGGACATCCCGATCTGTGGAGCGTATGGCAATCAGCAGAGGAGGTAGATACACATCGCGTAATTGTGTTGGGAACTGGACCTGGAGGTGTTTCTCCACTTCGGGCGTTGGCGGCTTTTCGCGAGGTGTATCCTGGAAAGAGTGATACGATTGAACAGGCAATTAGTAAAGACTGGACCAAACAAAAATATGCGCTGAACTGTGAACGGCTTCCGTTTCCAATTGGGGAATTGCATAAATTCTGGCCGCATTTGATGGAACCGATAGGACGTATTTATTTTGCAGGTGCATATGCCGATAATCTGAACTGGGGAACTGAAGCCGCTACCCGGTCAGCCAATAGAGTTGCCAATGAAATAGACAAGAGGTAATTATTTCAGCTATTTCGGTTAAAAATGATTACTAAAATTTTTATATATACGGTTTTTGTACCATTATTTTTCTTATCACTTAAGGAGTCTTTTTTACTTCAGAATAATGTTGAAAATAGACCACCTAGCGTAGTCATTAAAAAACCGGTTAAAAATTCGTCAATACCTTGGAATAGTATTGTGCCCTATGCTGTTCATGTTAACGATCCGGAAGATGGCAATTCGGAATATGATGAAATCCCAGGCGCTGAAGTTCTTCTAATGGTTAATTATTTCCCACGATCTACCGATGCCGAAAAATATGTAAGTCAGGGTTTGGATAAGATACCGGCCCCGATGATACAAATGAGTAAGTCTACTTGCTTGCTTTGTCATACGTCAAAGAATAAATTGATTGGCCCGTCATTTGACCTTATTGCCGACCGTTACAAGGCAACGCCAGACGTAATAGAAGCCCTGGCGAACAAGGTAATCTCCGGATCTACCGGTACGTGGGGAGAACTGATCATGCCTACTCATCCAGATTTGAAAATCGAAGAAGTGAAAAAAATGGTTAGTTGGATTCTTACGAATGGATCCAATCCAAATCAATCTTTTCATACCGGGATTGAGGGTATTTTTCGAACCGCAGAAAAACCTGGCGGGGCACCTGGGGTATATACCATAACGGCAAGCTATACTGATCATGGGATAAGCGGTATTCCAAAAAGCAATAAACAGGGAAGACATACGCTGATATTCAGACCAAATTGACCAAATGACAGGCTAGGTGGGTTGGTTGTCTGCCTCTTTTTCTCGATCCTTGACTTTTGGTTTTGGTTTGAGTAAGAGTCTTAAGGTCTGGTCAAAGGTCAGGTAATTCCATGCCCAGTTAATGAATATCATCATCCGGTTTTTCACGCCAAGTATTGACATCAGATGGACAAATAACCACAACAGCCATGCGATAAATCCTTTCAAATGGATATAAGGGAAATCGGCTACGGCAAGGTTTCGTCCTACTGTTGCCAAAGAACCCAGGTCCTTGTATTTGAATTTTATAGGCTGTGTGCCTTTTTCAAATCGCACCACGTTTTTCACAAAGTTGGACGCCTGTTGAAGCGCCACCTGGGCTACCTGAGGATGCCCTTTTGGATAATTCTCCTCTTCCATGTGCGCGATATCTCCAAAGGCAAATACACCTGGTAATCCATCAATGTGATTGTACCTATCGACCTTGATCCTGTTGCCATGCGCCAGGTACTCTTCAGGGATTCCTTTTATTTTGTTTGCTGCAATACCAGCTGCCCAGAGTAATGTTTTAGCTGGGATGGTTTCATTTTCCAGGAAAACCATATTCCCGTCAAAATCCTTTACAGTTGTATTTGTTCTAACGATCACATTCATCTTTACCAGGTATTCATGAGCGTTTTTGGAAGAAAATTCCGACATGGTAGAAAGTACCCTTGGTGCTGCTTCAAAAAGAAATATCCTCATCAGGTTAAAATCCAATTCGGGATAATCCTTGGGCAACACATACTTCTTCATTTCTGCGATGGCCCCTGCCAGCTCCACCCCGGTTGGTCCTCCACCAACTATTACGATATTCAGGAGTGCCTCTTCTTCGCCAGAATCACTTGTATTCAATGCTTTTTCATAATTTCCTAATATGGTATTTCGAATAGTCAATGCCTCGCCAGTCGATTTCATGGCCAGTGCATTTTGTTCAACATTTTTCATTCCGAAATAGTTGGTATCTGCGCCGGTGCAGATCATCAGGTAATCGTAGGTGAGTTCGCCAATGTTCGTTTTTATCAATTTTTGCCCTGGTACAACCTCCTCAAGACTGGCTATTCTGAAATGCACATTCTTTTTTTTCTGAAACACTCGTCGAAAAGGAAACGAAATGGCACTTGGCTCAAGCCCTGCCGTCGCCACCTGGTAAAATAGTGGCTGGAACATGTGAAAATTGTTTTTATCAATAAGGACAACCTGGTACCTGGTGTTGAATAACTTTCTGGCAAGTTTCAGGCCAGCAAATCCACCGCCTACAATAATTATTCGCTTATAATTTGCTTCCGGGATATTTCCGATTTGTTGGTTCATATTGATAAATGGTCACGCCAAATGTGGTGATTTTCTTTACACCTGTCTGATGAACAAACGAGGGTAGCGTCTATATGTTTGGGCTATGTTAATTTTATAACGAAAACTTAAGGTAGATGGACTATAATTAATATCAGGCTACGCAATCGCTTTCAATATCAGCGATTTTGTCGTTTGTGAAAAAGGAAGAAGCGTTGCAGTCTCAACACCATTTTTGGACATTTTAGTCATGGTCTTTTTGAGGATGCTTAGCAGTTTTTCTTCATCATGTTTCTGAGCAAAATCATTAAAATAATACTTCAGGAATACCAGGCAGATGACATCTTCGAGGATCTGCATTTCCGGATCCAGTTTGAGTTGTTTTTTCAGTAATAAATCTCTAATCCTGGCAATTGTGTTTTCATCATAGCCCACGTTGCTGAGAATTGTACTGGCAATATTTGCGTGATGCATTTTCAAGTGGCTTCGCCACTGCAGATATCCTTTTCTGTCCATGGGATAGTCTTCTCTGGGTATTGCCCAACGGCCAATGTGTTGACATCGTGCAGCGAGTTGTAGGTGTTCTGATGCATCGGGATGCAATTCCATCAAGGTTGATGACATTCGCTGGGCGTAAAGTAAATTATCCGGGATTTCCTTATCACCAACTCGTGTTGTCTTTGGGTCATGATTATTGTAATCATCAAATAGCAGCATTGCCTGTTCGAACCTGGTATTCATGGATGTTAAGAGTTATTTAATATACAATCAGCTTTTCGTAGGGATAAGTATTTGCCTGGGATAAGCTTATGATTCACCCAATTTACTTATATTTTTTTAAAAACTGGAAGTTGATAATGACAGATTCAATTGCCTTATTGTAATACTATCTACATAGTGAGTTTGAATTTTATTTTATTTATCTTCCGGCAACTTTTGTTTTTTATTAATAATGATTTTACCACGAACCCGAATACCCTTAATTTTTATCCTGGTTTTTTCGCTATTTAGCACCGAAGTTTTTCCTCAGGATGAGCAGGAAAATAAAAAGAAAGATGATGCCAAGGTGAAGGAGGGGTGGAAATTAGGCATACCTATTCCCACCATATCTTTCGACCAGGACCTTGGATTTCAATATGGTGTGGGTGTAGATCTGTTCGATTATGGTAAGCCAGGCATTTATCCGGAGTATAAACATAAGTTCTATGTCGAATGGTCACGTACTACCAAAGGGAGTGGGATCAATCGCGTGTATTATGATTCAGAATACCTGATTCCCAAAGTCAGGCTTACGGCCGATGTGAGTTATCTTACAGAGCAAACGCTGCAATTTTTTGGATTCAATGGATATGATGCGGTGTACAATTCTGCATGGATAGATGATGAAGATCCTGAATATGTGTCGCGTGTTTTTTACAGTCATGACCGGAAAATGTTCCGCATCCTGGCGAACTTCCAGGGGAATCTTCTCCATAACAATGAAAACCTGAAATGGATCGCAGGGTTTGCCTATTTCAATAATACCGTTGGCCCTGTAGACATTGAGCGATTAAATAAGGGAAAAAGCGGAAGTAGTATGCTTCCTGATGTTGAAGGTCTATATGATAAATATGTTCAATGGGGGATCATAAAACCAGAAGAAGCAAAAGGAAATATCACTACCTACCTGAAGGCAGGTGTTGTCTATGATTCACGTGATTTTCAATTTTTTCCATCCAGTGGTTTATGGACAGAAGCAACATTTTCCTATGCGCCTGAATTTCTCGGAGATGGGAAATTCAGCTATTCCAAATTTACGTTGATGCATCGACAATATGTGTCTTTAGGGTCCAAAGACCTGGTATTTGCTTACCAACTGGGATATCAGACTACTTTGTCAGGTACAGTTCCATTTCATATGCAACCCCATATTGTTCCGACCTTTATGACGGCTGCCACTTCGCAGGGCCTTGGTGGTGCAAAGACGTTAAGAGGGATCATGCGGAACAGGGTAGTTGGCGATGGTATGGCCCTGGTAAATGTCGAGTTGCGATGGAAATTCCTCAAAACACAACTTTTCCACAACGATTTTTACCTGGGGACCAACTTGTTTTTTGATGCAGGCCGGGTATTGAATAATGTCGAAATAGATTATGAAAACCTGGATTTAGGTGGGGAATCCCCGGAGGATTATTTTGATCCAGGAGCTGAAAAATTCCATACAAGCACTGGCCTGGGATTGAAGATTGGGTATAGTGAAAACCAGATTATCTCAGTAGATTACGGATTCTCACTGGATGAGCGGGATGGAAAATCAGGATTGTATATCCGGTTTTACTGGTTATTCTAACCTACAAAATATTCAGTTTCATATAGGATGTTGCTCTATAGCCAGCCAAATGCAGTCTGTATCAGCATAATATTGGTGCCATGGATATTTTCCAAAACTGGTATAGAACGGATCATGTGAATATCCCGGGCTCATATACACTTCCTGGTATAAGGTCCTCATGTCATTTTCGCGAAATTTCTGCATCCGGCCAATGCCGTAAATCTGTGTATGGACTTCCTGGAAATCATGCATATTATGCATTCCACAATTGGTACCTGCAGGCGCATACCACAGATTCATCTCCAACCTTCCAATACGTTGCTTTTCCGATCTCCATAAAGATATATGTTGCAGGTAAGGTTTATTGAAAAGATCGTACACATGTTGCCAACTATTTTTGATGATCTCTCGATCTATTTGCGGATTATTTCCAAGGTAGTCTTCGTTCACCACGGTGATGACAATCATATTTTTTACCTTCTCGATAGTAGTATTTGCACAAATGGCTGATTTCATGGTGGGTAGTTCGAGCTCTTCAAGTTGGAGAGGATCGAGGTCTATATTGATAATGATGGATTTATGATCAATCTCATAATTATTGGTATAGGAAATTTGTTCTGCCGTCACAAATGGTTCAGAAAAATTGAGTGTTTTTTCCATGATATTGAATTATACATCAATAGATACAATGGTGTAAAGTTAGCAATGAAAGGTTGATCTTGCATTATGGTCTGACAATTGTTTAAAGAAAAAATCATTATGGTTAGATAAATAAATTGGCCTCTTTATAACTCCTTATACTGAATTTGCATTGTAATACATCAATTGCCTGTATATGGGCAATTGTCCAATTCTTATATTTTAATTTGTGTATAAAAAAGCTGCCCTGAATGATTTGGGGCAGCTTGTATTAGGATGATTTCTTCCTTAATTTATTGAATCCTAACGATCAAATTTAATTTGAATATTAAATTGATATACCCATTTCCCAGCCTTTTCTATATTCCCTGGTCAGATATTTGTTGGCATCGTCATCATTCGTGATTTTCATGGAGGCTGAATCATAATCCACCTTTTTTCCAGCACGTAAGGCTACTGCCGCCAGGTTGATGGCTTCCGTGACTGGTCCGGCATAAATGAAACTACCGGGAGATTCTTCATCCTGTTTGATGGCTGCTGCCCAGGTATCGGATCGTCTTTCCCGCTCTCTTTCCGGAAGCTCTTTATCACCCTGGTAGGCTTTCATCAGGCTCCCTGGGATAATTTCCGGATTTTGCCCCTGGAATCCCGCCAGGATTTTACCTTTATCACCCACGAACATCATTCCTTCATTCGGGATGTCCCGGTTGTCTTCTTTAAGTTCCTCGGGAATAAATGGTTTCATTCCGCCATCATACCAGAACAGGTCAAATGCAGGGAGGGAAGGCTGTTTTGGAAAATTGATCTGGATCAGACTTGAAAATGGGAATGAAACATTGTTCTCTAGCCATTTATATGTGTTCCCATCTACATAACGGTGGGTAGTGCCATAGGCTTTAGCACCAATAGGCGGATTTACAATATTCAAGGTTCTGAACAAAGGGAACAAACTGTAGTGCCCCATATCAGCAATACTGCCGCCACCAAAATCGTACCATCCGCGGAAGACATTATGGGTATAATGCGGATGATAAGGTAGATCAGGGACTGGCCCGAGCCACAATTCCCAGTTAAATCCATCAGGAATGGGAGGGGTGTCCTTTGGTCGCGAAGGCCACTGTTCCCAGACCGGTCTGTACGACCAGTTGTGTATTTCTTTCAAATTACCGATCACCCCGTCTTTAATCCAGCTTAGGATCAGGCTGTATTCCACTCGTTCGCTCCATGCTAAAAGATGGGTTTTAACATTGGCTTTTTTTGCCATTTCTATAGCCAGCCTGCCCTCCGTCATTCTATTGGCTATTGGTTTATGCGTGATCACATGTTTGCCCTTTTTCATTGCCGCAATTGCCAGGTAGGCATGGTGATGGTCTGGTGTCATGATCTTTATCGCGTCAATATCAGGCTCCTTTTCCAACAACTCGCGGTAATCTTCGTAGGAAGCAACTCCATTGTACTGACCAGATGGTTTATTTTTAGCATAATACTTCTCCACGTATTCTTTCCCGATATCCCTTCCACCAGGTATACCTGTGTAGTTAGCTCCCCAGTTTTTATCTCCAAGTGTCTCTCTAATCCCTTCGCGTATACCATTAGGTGACCAGTCCAGGTAATTGGTAGTAAATTTATTCACATCACACACAGCCACAACCTGGATGTCAGGATTCTGTAGTAAACCGGGTAATTCACGTAATCCCTGTGTACCACATCCGATATTGGCCACGGTGATCTTGTCGGAAGGTGCCACATGTCCCTTTCCTCCTAGTACATGTCGTGGGACAATCGAAATGGTGGCCGTTGTTGCAGCAGCAGTGCCAATGAAATGGCGTCGATTCATTTTTTTTAGGGGTGTCATGTCTTAAAATTTAGTATAAAAAAGTATTTTCAATCCACTTTAAAGATCCAAATTGAATTAAGGCGCTATAGATAATACAAGATAGAAAGAATAGGAGTCAATGACAATGGATATGTGTGACTCTTTCAAGAGAAAAAATTCTGATATTTGTTATATGATCATAGCTGATTTGGTAACAAATAAATGGATATTCAATTGGTGATCTAAATCCTCGATTAATGAGAAATATAAAAATTGCAGTTGCACAGTTTGAACCAAAAGATGGAGATAAATTGTATAATTTGTCTGTTATTGAAAATCTAACGAAAAGAGCCAAGGGAAAAGGAGCAGATATCATCAGTTTTCATGAGCTATCTGTCACAGCCTATACTTTTTTAAAAAACCTGGACGAGAAGCAGGTCATGGAGTTAGCCGAAGAAGTTCCAGCAGGCAGAAGCACTCAGAAGCTAATGGAATTTTCATTAAAATATAATATTCCGATACTGGCAGGTTTGGTTGAAAAGGAAAATAACCGAATTTTCAATACATATATCTGTGTGGATGGAAGCAAGGTAATTGCCAGGTTCCGCAAGTTGCATCCATTTATAAGTAAATATCTGTCCCCGGGTAATGAATATGTGACCTTTGACCTGTTGGGCTGGAAATGTGGGATCTTGATATGCTATGATAACAATATTATTGAGAATGTACGCGCAACCACCTTGCTTGGAGCAGAGATTATTTTTGCCCCTCACGTGACCTGTTGTACACCATCAGCCATGCCAGGGAGAGGTTTTGTCGATGATGCATTATGGCAAAAGCGGGAGACCGATCCCGTGCCACTCTGGATGGAGTTTGACGGGCCAAAAGGCAGAGGTTGGCTGATGCGTTGGTTGCCTGCCAGGGCCTATGACAATGGGGTGTATTATGTCTATACCAATCCGATTGGGTATGACGGCGAACATCTGAAGAATGGTAATTCGATGATTTTAGATCCCTATGGAGAAGTGCTGACCGAAATTAAAAGTTACGATAACGATATCGCCATTGCCACATTGACACCTGAAAAATTAAAGCTGGCTGGAGGATATAGGTACCGGAATGCGCGAAGACCTGAGTTGTACAGAGATATTATTGGAAAAGCGCATCAGGCAGAGACACAACCTGCATGGCTGGAGAAAGATTAATATTTAAGGGCTTCGATGAAAATACTATTGCGATAGTCTGTGAAGTAAGCTGAGCTGATCACTAAGAATATCCAATCAGTAAATTATAAGCTGTCAGAAATGCTCCAACAGCTTATATTGCCTCCAAGTCTTACCGTAACTCCATCATGTAAAGAGGGATAGATCTGCAAATATTATTGACTGACTGCATATTTATTACTCAATTCCCCAGGATTATAATAACTCTTGTAACCCATAAGGCGTGCAACTGGTGCAGCCAGAAATGCTATCGTTTTTTGAATAAATACAGGTGGACCTTCTGCAAGGTAGGAATCAAATCCTGCCTGGTGTAAAGGGGCAAGCATAAAAATCATTGCAGGCATCTTCCCAAATTGTGGATGATAATCCATCAATTGATACACCTGGGAAAGGTAAAAGGCAAATTTTTCAGGCATGGCAAATGACTCTTTTAAGTGTATTGTCTCAGACGTTTCGTTAAATGGTTTGTGTGGCGTGCCTTTTGGGATATGTACCACTTCTCCCGGATGTATTTTCTTTATCTCACCATCTACCCAAACAGACAGTTCACCATTTTGCACTTCGAAATACTCATCAAATTTAGTATGAATATGTTTGGGTGGACCTGGTGCAAATGGCTGAACTACGAGATTGCAATACACCACTCCTTTTTCTTGTGCTACTACAGACTGATCAAATCCTTCTGCCTTACTGGTGAACATCTGATCTTTTTTGAAATAAGAAGAGACTTCAGGTTTTTTTTCAGGGAAAACAACCAAATGAAGAAAATAGCCAATTACAATGTAGCCAGCTATCAAAATAATCACATAAATCATGGTTTTCTTAATTTTTCTCATGGGTTAATAATTTGATTGAATTTGATTGGGAATTGTACAATTCCGATTTGAGGAGGTAAATCTAGATTAAGGATGTGAATAAAAATTGTACGAATCGGACAACTTCAACTAAAAAAAGTAATCACTTCCATTTTGCCACCTATGAAAACAAATGAAACGGTAAGTTCCCTTTGCTCTTCTCATACACCTTAGGAGTCATAGATGAATAAGCTTTAAAAACGTGAATGAAATGGGATTGATCGTAGAAACCACTTAGATTTGCTATTTCTGAAAGTGAGTATTTCCCCCTGTGAATTAACTCAACAGCATTGACAAATTTCTTATACCTAATCAGCTCTTCTGCGTTCATCCCAAAGAGTTCTTTGGATTTTCTTTGCAAATGCCTGGCCGAAAAGCATACTTTTTGTGCCAATGACTCTACTGATTCAAAGACATCAATTTTTCCGATATATCTATTGAGATTTTTTGATATCACCAGTTGCAGATTACCCTGCAAGAAAAGATTACTCAATAATTCTGTTCGAGGACATTTGCTTATTTTAACGGGTGAAAATTGACTTTCTACAACTTTGATTCTTTCGTTGAATGAGGTCGCCTCAACCAGCTGTTGCCATAATCCATAAAAATGCGTATTAATCAATGTTAGGTCAATCGCTTGATTGCTGATTTCTGATGGTAGGATTCCGAGTAAACTTCTGACTGCATGGGGTCTTAACCTGAGCCCAAATAAGTGCTGATGACCATGGTAATCTACTTTTGTGATCCCGGTGTGAATCCCTTGTATAAAACAGGTTGGCGCTTTGACTGCAAATTTACCTCCCGGTAATACAGCACTCATCGGACTGGAAAGATTAAAGATGATTTCAATGATTCCCTTTGGGAGTATCAGTTCTTTCTGCTTATTATGACCATTCAGTTCCCAGATTAAAACCAAATAATCTTGAATTGGTGAGTGAAAAGGGATATGACCAAATGCCTGCACAACAGTTAATGATTGGTTATGAATATAATTGGAATGGTAAATTGTTAAAATTTAATAAATTTCAGAAGTATTTAACGAAATATTGAAAGAACTTGATATTCTTCACAAACTTCATAGAGTATAACTTGATCAAAATATTACAGAATTAGGAATCTGACATTGATTATACTTATACTTCTCAATAAATTGAATTAACTATCAAATGACTTAGCGCGAATCAGTGTAATTTTTTCGAATTCAACTCAATATTATCTGCAATGAGAAAAATAATTTATCTTTCCCTAATAGTAAGCGTATTTACTAGTTTTCAAGCACAAGCCCAACAAGGTACTAAAGAACGAATCAAGGTCTACAGCCTCGCCATTGAAGGCAACCTGGTCGGTGACCCAGCTGAGCGGGAGGTTACAGTATACCTGCCGCCTTCTTATGCATCTGAGCCCAACAGGCATTTTCCGGTAGTGTATATGTTACACGGATTTACCGATAATGACAGTCAATGGTTTGGGTGGCAGGAGCACTGGATCAACCTGCACAAGGTGATCGACTCAACACTTGCAGATGGGCAATCCAAAGAGATGATCGTGGTGATGCCGAATGCCTACAACCGGTTTAAAGGTAGCATGTATTCAAGCTCTGTCACCATTGGTGACTGGGAAACGTTTATCGCGAAAGAATTGGTAGCGTATATCGATGCCAACTATCGGACGATCTCTGATGTTCGAAGTCGCGGTTTGGCAGGCCATTCAATGGGAGGATATGGCACCATACGCCTCGGCATGAAATATCCCGAGGTATGGTCAGCCATTTATATATTAAGCCCGTGTTGTATGGAGGGGACATTTATTACGACCAATGAGGAGTTTATGAAGAGCGTTGAAAGCATTACGACGGTTGAACAGCTGGAGGATGCTTCATTTGGTGTTATCGCTACCCTGGCTTCCGCGGCTGCTTGGGCACCAAATCCGAAGAATCCTCCATTCTATCTAGATTTGCCGTTTTTCAACGGCGAAGTACTCCCTGAAATCGAAGCTAAATTTTCCGCTAACCGGACGATGTACATCATTGATCAGTATATCCCCAACCTGAAAAGACTAAACGCCATTGCCATGGATGCCGGCTCGCAGGACAGGGGGATAAGTAGCTCCACGAAAAAGCTACATGAATTGTTGGAGGCGTACGAAATCCCACATCGATATGAGAGCTATGAGGGAGACCATCTTAACCGTATTGCGGAGCGCATACGGACCAAAACATTGCCGTTCTTTTCGGAACACCTGGTATTTGATTAGTTGTTATGTATATCAAAAACATCGCATTTTGATTTTATATCTTAAATCTTTCAGAAAATGATTGCGTTTTTCTGTAGATATTTAATAGCATAAGAAATGTCAGCTAAAGATACAGTCTCATCGTATAGGCATTCGGTAGGCTGTATTCAAGAAGGGGTTGCTCCGGATTGCGCTTCATATCATCAACATGGGTAATATAAGTACCGCAACAAAATGGATGTTTACTAAAGGTAAGATCTGATTAGATATCCTCTGATGAAGGCACTAACTTTGCATGAAGATCAGGATCTTTCATCTCCTTATCTAAGGGAAACATGGGTCTTTTAATTCGCTTATAACCGAGCCGTTCCAGGTCTTGGTCCACACCTCCGGGTGTAAGTGCCATGATCCAATCAGCCCTCATATCGTAAAGTTCGGGTACGAGGTAACCAATTTTTACTACCACAATATCCGTCTCACGCGGATTCAGTCCCAGGTTTGTAAAGTCACGTTCATAGTGATATGGCTTGCGTTTTTTAGTCACTATCACATGCACACTGCCAATTTTCACTACTACCTCGGTTTCAGCGTATGCATCTCCGTGTTCAATGGTTTCAATTGTGCCGGATAATTTTATTGAAGGAGCATAACGCGCGTCGATTGCCGCACCTGCATATGCTTCAACCTGTTTGCCAACACCTGCTTCCACTGCTTTTTCAACAAATTCAGGTCCCGGAAGGGATGCATAAATGAGCGAAGGTCCATTTTCCGATTTAAATTCAGGTCGTTTTAGAATTTCAATTAGTGTCCACGTGACGTCTCCTGCACCTCCTGCTGTTGGATTATCACCCATATCGCTGATCATATAAGGATGCTTGTCACTGGCTAGAGCCTTATCCAGGCTTTCGTCAAGGGTTGCAACCGGAGCAACAAATTCAAATTGAGACCTCACATCCCAAAAGTTATTGGCCAGGTCCTCTGCAGTATTTTTCACTTTCTCTTTATCATCACCGATCACCATGACCACTGCATGATTGCGCGGTTCGTCGGCCCACGCGTATCCTATCCAAATGGCCGCATCGATAATCCCGTCCTGTGCTGCCGCCGGAGCCACCCTGGCATACAGGCTCTTCCCAGGTTCTATACGGGTACTGGTCTTTTCTCCCGGCAATAATATTGGCACAGGGATCCACGCTTTATACGCAGGTTTCCCTTTTCCACTTTCCAATCTTTCCAGTAGATTATCGACCGCCCTTTTCTTTGATTCCAGTGCATCCTCATGAGGGGCCATACGATAGCATGTGATCAGGTCTGTATGTTGTGCCAATTGCCAGGAAACATTGCCATGCAAATCCATGGAGGTGGAAATGATTGGTTTCTTACCAATCACTTCACGAATCCTGATGATAAAATCACCTTCCGGATCATCCAGTCCCACAACACTCATCGCTCCATGAATATCGAAGAAAAGTCCGTCGAGCTGCAATTTCCGGCCCTCAGCTACCTGAAAGTGAATGCCTACCTGAACCAGATGGGTCTGGACTCCATATCAACCTCTGAGGTAATAGGCTGGATAATGGAGTGTCAGGAGCGCGGGCTGCTATCCACAGAGGAAACCGGCGGGCTGCATCTGACCTGGGGGGACGGGCCGGGCTCGGTACGCATGATTGAAATGATAATCAAGCGGGAAGGGTTTGGTACTGT
>Ga0209536_100010311_pt1 | contig 13797 bp, 12 predicted proteins | sample DeeMarSeWOR28_12_FD_187461 | JGI IMG/M metagenome (GOLD analysis project Ga0209536, IMG submission 187461) | Marine sediment microbial communities from White Oak River estuary, North Carolina - WOR-2-8_12 (SPAdes) (version 2) | ecosystem: Environmental > Aquatic > Marine > Intertidal zone >...
TTGATTTATATTTTCCCGCTACTCCAGAAAAATTAATGAAATTAGAAATATCTTTGGATGATTAGAATTCAACGGTAAGTTGTTATCAAAATAATATTGAGGGATGAGATGGCCTCAGATTTAAGTTTCGTGAAATTTATAGTTGATCAAATAGAACATAAAGGTGAAGTTTATTACAGAAAGATGTTTGGAGAATATGCGATTTACTGTAATGATAAGGTCGTGGCGCTTGTATGTGATAATCGGTTTTTTGTAAAACCTACGGAGGGTGGTAAATCCTTTATCGGTGATGTTGTTGAAGCCCCACCTTATCCCGGGGCGAAACCTGCGTTCTTCATCGAAGAACAGGTTGAAGACAGAGAATGGATAACAAAATTGATTAGAATTACAGAGAAGGAACTTCCTTTACCGAAACGAAAGAAAAAAAAATAATTGCAAAAATGAAATTTTCCGACGAGCAAGATCAAGTGAGTAGATAATGGATTACCTTTAAAAATAATATCTCACCGAGGCTACCCTCAGGAGATTTTCGTGAAAGGATAATTTGACAAATGCAGTCCCCCCTGTTACATCCCGCTGCTCAGTTATCGCGGTAGTGCGGTGTGTTTCCGGGATTTCTCATATGCCTGACCCGGCTCGGAGTTTAAAAAGTTTCCAGCGTAACAATAGTTACTAATATGTCAGGGGTGGCAAACAATGAAGATTAATGTATGAATGAATCAGGTTTAACATTAGTCAAGATCATATTTCTTTTTGGCTTCACATTGCATAATATCGAAGAAGCTGTATGGCTACCCCAATGGTCCCAATATGCTAAACGATTTCAGGAGCCGGTCGAATCCAATCAATTTATATTTGCCGTTATCATTATCACGATGATGGGTTTCCTGCTGACAGCCCTGGATGTTCTATGGGGCCACTCCGCAAGTCTTATCAACTATCTTTATCTCGGCTTCATTGGGATGATGGGGATAAACACCCTGTTTCCCCATTTAGTGACGACGGTGTTGCTTAAAAAATATTCTCCGGGCCTGATCACAGCCCTGTTTTTAAATCTTCCTCTCTCGCTTATTATTATATTCCTTTCCATAAAAAACGGCACCCCGACCATCTGGGTCTTATTATCTGTTCTCATCATGAGTCTTGTGGTGGTTACATCACTCAGGTATTTATTTAAACTCGGCAGGGTGTTAATAAATTTCACTGAAAATTAATCCGCAAATGCAGTAGGGCCTTCCTTAAGAATTTGATTCTCAAAAGGATCGCATGATGACAAACCGACTTAAACGGCGATCCTGCGGTTCCCCATAGATGTTTCCAGAAAATCATGCTGGGCGGGGCAGTTCAAGCCCGGATCAGAAAGAAATCAAGAAAATGATGAGGGGGAAAAATGGACAAATTCTATATCTTTCTATCCATCATGTTTCTTTTTCTGAACTGCGCTGGTACTCAAAGACAAGAAATCCGGTTAAGCCTTATTCTATCAGATTCTGAAGAGACCATAAATAAAGCTTTATCGACGCTTGAAAATGGGATTGAGTTTGCAGAAGTGGTAAGAAAATATTCTTCAGGACCCAACATACGAGGCGGTGGAGATGTCGGTTACATCAATATAAATGACATCCAACCCTTTCTTAGGGAGGAAGCATTACGTCTGAAGATCGGTAATTACAGTGGAATAATAATCAGGGGGAATGAATACTATATTTTATTGAAAACGGATGAAAGGATGATGAAAGTTCCGATAAATTGGCAGAAAATTTTCCTGACCTCTGTTCTTGCAGTAATTTCTTTCTTCATCTTAATGCTCATCATAAAATCAGTCAAATATCATATTCATATCAGAAAATATTCAATTGTTCTGCCAGATGGTTCGGATTTGACGGTATATAGTGATGTCGAATTGTCCAAAGAATCTGCTAAACATTATTATAGCCAGGGTGCCAGAATCGTCGTATTCGAATACTGTATTTCAATAATCTTCATGACCTTTAAACGTCCCAGTAATGGGTATTTTATTCCACCCCATGAAAGCACCTTATCCAAGGCAATACCCTATATATTGATTTCGCTTTTTTTGGGGTGGTGGGGATTTCCCTGGGGCCCTATATATACCCTTTCAGCACTGTTCACAAATTTGACGGGCGGGAAAAAGATTTTGGAATGATCATCTTAGGATGTAGACGTTTTTATGATCCTGAAATAATTAAAAAAGGTCTTCCAGAAGGATTTGCCAAACGGGTGTTTTTAATAAAATAGACAGGTTGTGAACGATTTTACCCCGACGCTGTCCAATTTTAAGGTGTATGGAAAGATCTGTTTTTGCAAATTCAGGCAGGACATGATATGCCAGGGGGCATCGGTATGGAACTTTAGATCACAGCAAACAAGAAAGGAGCTTTTCATGAAGGAAAACATTTTGATTCCCAAAGTCTTGTGGATCGCCATCGTCAGTCTGGCGGTTTTTGGTATACTTCACTTCATCATGGGATTATCCAGACCCATCCAGTTTATCGCTTTTGCAGTAAATATATTACTGATATTTGGACTTCTGCGTCTGGCAATATGGGCTTATTTTCTGTCGATATTAGCTTCCCTCATCGCTCCGTTTATGTTATTATTTCAAGAGTCACGGTATTTTTATATTGTACTTGTTCTTAATTTGACTGTATTAATCCCAGTATTGATCAGTACACAGTTCTTCTTTTCCAGCCCTGAAAAGCAGGGTGTTCAGGAAGAATCACTCATAAAATAAATTACCCGGTTCGGGCGTACCTGAAAACTTTTTATGGGTGATTTCTTCGGAACAGAACGGCCGGCGATATATCTCACCGGGGATCTGCAATCAATATGATATCCGCATGCGCCTCGTTCGCTTTTAATAAAAAATCGTTTAAGGTGTGACGGCTTAGAATCTTTAAGCTAGAGAGAAAACAAATTATTCGAGATTAACCATGATGAAAGAAAAAATCAAACAACATCAAATTGTTTCTTATTTTACGCTGACCTATCTGGCCACCTGGGTACTTATTCTTCCTTATCTTTTGACGGGAGATGAACAGACCTATGGAATACTGGTTATCGTGGGAATATTTTGCCCGGCTCTCTTTAATATCTTCATTTCACGTATAATCAAACCTGAGCGGGATGATCGTACACGTCGAAAAAGACAAATCACTTTTTTAGTCAGCTGGATTATTGCGACGCTTATTTTTACCTGGCATGTTCAAAGCACTTCCGGAATCCAAACCCCTGTCGCCATTGTATTTTTTGCCATTCTTGGTTTGTTCCCTGCCTTCGTTTTGGCATCTGTTTTTTCAAAATACCCCTCGATCAGAGAGAGTCTCTCCTCCATACTTAAACCAAAGGGACGAATCGCCTGGTATCTATTTGCGCTGTTCATCATTCCGGTGATCAGATTCGCGAGTATTCCCCTTAACGCTCTTCTCGGTTGGGAGGTAATTTCTGAGCCGGATCTTTACGATAACATTTTTCAGTTGTTCCAAATGGTAACGGTTACTTTTCTTTATAGTCTGGTATTCACTGGGGGATTAAATGAGGAAACGGGTTGGACGGGGTTTGCGTTGCCCAGGCTTCAGACCCGGTTTAGTCCGTTGATCTCAAGTATCATCTTATGGTTTTTTTGGATTTTATGGCATATGCCCATGCAGATTGCAGGATATTGGAATCCTGATATGGAATCTTTTATCCGTGCAATTATCGGGACATTTTTCGCACGCTTTATTTTCACCTGGTTATACAACAAAACTGAAGGTGGAATTTTATCGGCCATCCTGTTTCATGTTTCAGCCAACACCTGCTTCATGTTCCTTCCGGTTACTCATGTTCACATGATACTAGAGGTGGGTTTAGCCATACTAGTCATTGTTATAGGCAAGATGTGGATCAGATTACCACATGATGAATAAGCTCGCGATTGAGGGAGACTGTGAAAATGTATTAAGTATTACGAAGTTTTTAAAAGATTGAAAAGGTATATTATCAGATCCGGAATTCTCTCCCCAGGCGATTGCCCAGCGATGGAGAATCCGGTTGTGAATCTGTTCTTTTTCAAATCAATTTCCCAGGGAGATGCATGATGTTTAAAACGAATAAGATAACCGTAATTTGGGCCACCATTCTGTTACACTTTACGGCCATGGCCCAGGAAAAATTTGACATAAAGCAATATGTAAATTATGATACCTATCAAAAAGAGAATATAAAGCTCGGATTCGCTTCGGGAAATGAAAGGCGGGTTGTTTTTATGGGCAATTCCATTACTGAAGCCTGGCAGGATATGCGACCTGAATTCTTTAAAGAAAACGGATATATCAACCGGGGTATCAGTGGGCAGGTGACTCATCAAATGTTGTTGCGCTTTCGCGCCGATGTGATCGGGTTAAATCCGAAAGTCGTGGTTATTTTAGCGGGGACAAATGATATTGCGCAAAATAGCGGGTATGTGACCGTTGAAGAAATTGCACAAAACATTTTTTCCATGGCCGAACTTGCGGATTATCATGGCATTAAAGTGATCCTATGCTCGGTATTACCAGCTATCGCTTATCCCTGGAGACCCGGAGTGGAACCGGCCCCCCAGATCAGAAAACTGAATGAAATACTGAAACACTATTCGGCTGAACACCGGTTTGTTTATGTTGATTACTATGAGAAAATGTCTGATGAAGAAGGGGGATTGATGGTTCCCGACTATACCTCGGCAGAAGACCGGGTTCACCCCAACAAACAGGGATATGCCGTGATGGAGGGTTTAGTGCAGACTGCCATTGACCGGGCCCTGACCAAAGAATAAATTCTAGTCCAGAACAGGGAAAATAAATTGTGAAGAAGCCGCCGTGGTATTTTCACCCGCTCAAATATCCCCAAAATTGAATCAGGAAACGGTATTGAAAATTTACCTGAGAAGTCAGTAGACCAGATTTATTGTTATTTTATCCCTTCATATCGTTAAGATATCTGTTTCACATAATAATCAATAAAAGAAGTTTATTTTTGTTGATATCAATACGTATATTAAGCAAATGAAAAAATACTCTTTGTTCAGTTTCCCGGTTTTTCGGAAGGGATAATGGAATAAGAATCCGAAAAATGAGTAGAACCCAATTCAAAATTATCCATCAAATCAAGCCTCTCAATATCACTGTTGAAAAAGCATCAGTTAGATTTGTCTGTATTTTTGGGTCGGGATAGTTTTTATCTCTGTTCAGCCTTGAGAAGGGAAAATAGTTATGAAGAAAAATGCTAAACCCCTGATATTAGGTGTGCTTCCCCTGTCATTCACTCAGGCCTGTATAAATTTTAATTTTCTGATTAAGGAAGAAACCTCATTTCTGAAAGACATTCAACCGGCCGGATGGTATCCCCTCGAAAAGTTTTCAAATATTCTAAATATGGTTCAAATGAAATATTCTAATCCTGCCCCTATATTGGAGCAAATTGGGATTGAAATGATGAATCTGTGGTACACCCAAGGTCCGGGTAAGGGAATTATTAAAAGGGGCATTGATTTCTTGCACTTTCAGACCAGTTCTGAAGGGTTTTACAGTGTAATTCGCGGAACCCCGGAACAGATCGGCGACTTTTCCTTGTTGGCGCTAGATGAGGAAAAAGGTACAGCAACGGTTCGCAGTACAACTCCTTTCAATAAAGATATGGAAAGAGGAGTGCTGATTGGCGGTTTGGGAACAGCAAAAGATTTACTTTATATCAGGGTAGATAATTCGGAAAACGAAGCCATTTTCAATATTCAGTTCCGGGAGACTCGAAAGGTTAAAAATAATAAGTACCCCCCTGTTAAAATGCCGAAGGATCTGGATCGGGCAACGTTGTACTGGAAGCATAGAATGCTTCAGGATGAATTCAAACGATATAGTACTTTCTGGAATTCAACCAATGATTCATTATCCCGGTCGTTTGAAAGGCTTGGCAATCAGGAACAAGAACTTCGGAAACGTGAATCAAAATTGACAAAGGCGAATGCGAATTTGAAACAGGAAGTTACCAAGCGTAAGCAATCGCAAAAACGAATAGACCGTTTGAATCACCTAAAAGAGACTTTGCTGGGACAACTGTCATTCAATGAAAAGCTTCAACACATTACAGATGGGATTGTAAAAATCTTTGATGCCGATTTTGCCCGTATCTGGATTATTAAGCCCGGTGATTTGTGTGACTCCGGTTGCTTTCACGCTAATGTCAAAGAAGGTCCGCATGTCTGCCTTTATCGGAATCTTTGTCTCAGACTGATGTCCAGTTCGGGACGCTATACTCATCTTGATGGAGAAGTGCATCGGAGAGTTCCCTTTGGCTGTTATAAAATCGGAAAAATCGCATCCGGAGAAATTAACAAATTCATCACCAATGATGTCACCCATGATACCCGAATTCATAATAATAAATGGGCCAAAGATCTGGGCCTGGTCTCATTTGCCGGCTACAGACTTCTGGCGCCTGATGGAAAGCCTATGGGTGTGCTGGCATTGTTTTGCAAGCATGCTCTTTCTCCCGAAGATGACGCCTTGCTTGAAGGGCTTTCCAATACTACCACACAGGTTATCCAGAATGCCTCGGCTGAGGTGGAATTGAATATATATAAGGTTATGATTGAGTCAGCTCAAGATGCCATTTTTTATAAAGATTTAGAAAGCCGTTATATTATTGCCAATGATAAGACTTTAGAAGCGTTTGGATTATCACGGGAGGAGGTCATCGGAAAGAATGATTACGAATTGATGACAGACCAAGAGGAAGCCGGACAAAATGTAAAAGATGATCAAACCGTTTTCGAATCGGGTCAGACCACAGAATTTCACAAGCATATGACGGGAGCAGATAACAAAGATTATTGGTTTCATGCGATCAAAGTACCCCAGCTTGATAATGATGGAAAGGTTAAAGGCTTGGTTGGAATAGCCAGGGATATCACGGAGCTTAAACATGTGGAAAATGCGCTGCGTGAATCGGAAGCTGAATTGCGGGCTCTTTTTGCCGGAATGCCTGATGTAGTCATTATGCTGGATAGGGAAGGGTGTTTTCTTAAAATTGCACCGACCAAACCCGAGCTATTGTTTAAACCTGAAACTGATTTGCAGGGAAAAAGCTTACATGAAACATTTTCTAAAGCCCAGGCTGACCTCTTCCTGAAGCATATTCAGCAAAGCCTTAAAACACAAGAGCTTGTTAAAATTGAGTACAGTTTGACTATTGGAAATAATGAACTCTGGTTTGACGGACGCATTGCACCCATGTCAGAGAATACGGTTGTTTTTGTCGCCCGGGATATTACCGAACGTAAGCTTGCCTATAAAGAATTGTCTGAAAATGAAAAGAGATATCGTACACTGTTTGAGCTTTCTCCTGCCGGTTTACTTCTGGAGGATCTGAACGGTATAATTCTGGACGTAAATCCGTCTTTCTGTAATTCAACAGGTTTTTTAAGGGAAGAACTCGTGGGAGAACATGTAAATATCCTGGTGCATCCAGATGCTTTGGGGGATGTGGAAAAAAACATCAAAAGGTTAAAAAAAGGTGAAGTCCTTAGACACCGAGAAAAAAGTCTTCGCAAGGATGGATCGGTATGTTATATGGATCTTCATGAGTTAAAAGTTCCCCTTCCGGATGGCGATGAAGGGATTCTCTGTATCGCGGTGGATAACACCGAACTGGAACGCGTGGAAAGTGCCCTGCGGGAATCCGAAGCTGAATTACGTGCCCTTTTCGCCGGGATGCCCGATGTGGTCATCATGCTGGATAAAAACGGAAAATATCTGAAAATTGCACCGACCCAACCCGGACTTTTGTATAAACCTGAAGCTGAATTGCAGGGGAAAAGTCTGCATGAGACGTTTCCAAAAGAGCAGGCTGATATATTTCTGAAATATGTTCAGCAGAGTCTGGAGACACAACAGGTTGTCAGAATTGAATACAGTTTGAATATCGGGGGAAATGAACTCTGGTTTGATGGGCGTATTGCTCCAATGTCCCGGGAAACTGCCGTCTACGTTGCCCGGGATATTACGGCACGCAAACGAGCGGAAGAGACCCTGCGTGAGAGTGAAGAGAAACACCGCGCTATTTTTGAGAACGCCAATGATATGATTGTCATTGCTCAGGAAGGCAGAATAGCATTTGCTAACCCTGCTCTGAAAAAAACCCTGGGGTATTCTAATGAAGAGATCGTATCAAAAGCATTTACTGAATTCATTCATCCGGATGACCGTAAAATGGTTTTTGAGCGATACAAGAAAAGAATGGCTGGAGAAGATGTGGAAACCGGCTATCAATTCAGAGTTATTACTGCGTCAGGCGAAGAGAAATGGGTTATTATCAATTCCAGTGCCCTGGACTGGGATGGTAAGCCCTCAACACTAAACTTTTTAACCGACATTACCGAGCGAAAACGGGCGGAAGAGGAGGTTGTGGCAGCCAAAGAGCAAGCAGAAGCTGCCAATCAAGCCAAAAGCGCTTTCTTGGCGAATATGAGCCATGAGTTGCGCACTCCCCTGAATAGTATACTGGGATATACTCAGATTCTGAAACGAGATAAAAGTCTGCAAAAGCAGCAAATCAGTGCGGTTGATACAATTCAACACAGCAGTGAACATTTATTGAACCTGATTAATGAGCTGTTAGATCTTTCAAGAATAGAGGCACGAAAAATGGAGCTAGAACTGACGGATGTTTATCTTCCTGACTTTCTAAAGCGGATCACAGAAATTGCCGGTATTCGTGCCCAGCAGGAAGGGATTGCATTTAATTGTGAAATTCCAAATAACTTGCCCAGCGGGGTTCAGACAGATGAGAGGCGTATGCGTCAGGTGCTGTTAAATTTGATTAATAATGCGATCAAATTTACTGAAGAAGGATACGTCGTTTTTCGGGTGAAAAAATTGTCACGAGCGACAAAGAGCAAATTTCCCGCGGCATGGATCCGTTTCGAAGTTGAAGATAGCGGTGTCGGAATTTCGCCAGATAAATTAGACGACATCTTTTTGCCTTTTCACCAGGCTAACAAAAAATCTCTGGCAACCGAAGGGACAGGTTTAGGATTGCCTATAAGTCGCAATTTACTTCAGCTCATGGGCAGCGAGTTGCATGTGAAGAGCACCATGGGAAAAGGGACAACTTTCTGGTTTGAGCTGGAGCTTCCGGTTATTGCAGGTCTTCTTGCCAGGGAAGCGGATAGTACCGTGAAGCAATCCCGCCATATTAATGGATTCAAGGGAAAAAAACGCACCATTCTGCTGGTAGATGATAATGATAAAAATCGTGGACTTTTAAGAGATATACTTTTACCTCTGGGTTTTAAGATTAAAGAAGCGGTTAATGGAAAGGAGGCGCTCGCCCGGGCTAAAAAACTTTCTCCGGACTGTATTTTAATGGATTTAGTGATGCCGGTGATGGATGGACTTGAAGCAACCCGGAAAATCCGTCAAACATCTGCACTCAAAGAGTGCATTATTATCGGGGTATCAGCGAGCGCAATCGGACCCAAAAGGCAAGTGAGCCTTCAGGCAGGTTGCAACGACTTTCTTTCCAAACCCCTCCGCATAGATGATTTGCTCGATCTTCTGCAGAAATATTTAAAATTAGATTGGATATATGAAGAACCATCGCCAATAGAACCGCAAAAACCGGAGGAGATTAAATCATCCCAGCTGGTCATTCCTCCAAAAGCGGATTTGAAAACCTTGCTTGAGTTTGCCGAAATCAGTCATGTTACCGGTATACAACAGGCACTTGAAAAAATTAAAAAAAGCGACGAGCGATATATTCCGTTTGTGATAACCATTGAGGAGCTCGTGGAGAATTTCCAATTCAAAAATATTATGAAAATGATACAATCATATTTATAAGGAGACCGGGTGATAATATCGGAATCATTTGAAAAAATGACCATCCTGGCAGTGGATGATAAACTTGAGAACTTGAAAGTTTTATTTAAATATTTGGAAGACAGTGGTTTTGAACTTATGGTTGCGCAAAGCGGCGAAGAAGCCCTCAAGCACACCGAACGGATCATTCCCGATATCATTCTGTTAGACGTACTCATGCCGGGTTTAGATGGTTTTGAGACCTGCCGTCGTTTGAAGGAGAATCAGAAAACCCAGAATACTCCGGTCATTTTTATGACCGCCCTGACGGATACGGTGGATAAAGTCAGGGGCTTTGAAGCCGGAGCGGTGGATTATCTGACCAAGCCACTGCAACATGAAGAAGTTCTTGCCCGCGTGAATGCCCATTTAACAATCAGAAAGTATCAACAACAACTCCAAAAACAAAATGAACTGCTTAAACAAAAAAATATTCAGTTAAAGAAATCTAATGACAAAATTAATGCCGACATCGACCGCGCACGGATCGTACAGCAATTATTTTTACCCAAAACAGAAAATATGCCTAATCTCGATAAAATCGAATGGGCTCATAGTTTTGAGCCTGCCGAAAAAGTGGGAGGGGACTATTTTGACGCCTGTCTTATCAATAAAAATCACCTGGCAATCATATTTAGCGATGTCTGTGGTCATGGAATGTCAGCCGCCTTTATTACAGCTATTTTAAAAACCACTTTTCAGTCCTGGCTCGATTGTTCAAAGAGTCTGTCAGAGTTGGGGACTACTCTCAATTCCAACCTGTACAGGCTTACCCCCAGCGACAGTTATGCAGCTGCAATTATTGCACTCTACAACCTGGATACGGGAAAATGCCGCTATGTGAACTTCGGTCATTACCCGGAACCCTGGGTAATTCCTGCAAAGAAATCTAAGCCGATTCAAACTCTCAGTAATGCACCCAGTCTAGTGTTGGGTTTTTTGGAAAAAATTGATTTTCCCATCGCTGAATTTACCCTCCATCCGGGTGATTCGATGGTATTTGTTTCCGATGGTATTCTGGAACATTGCGATCCTGATCATAGTGAAGGGGATTGTCATCCCGGGGAATTGGAATACGGTACCGAGCGGTTTAAAAATTTTCTGGGAAAAAACCGGTCGCTTCCAGTGAGTCAGTTGATTGAAAAAATAAAATCTGAAATAAGCACTCATTGCGGTACGAACGAACAGTTTGATGATCGTACTATCCTTGCTTTCAGAACGAGTATTTAAAACTTTTAGGAATCATCGCGCTTCCAAGAATTAACAATTTTTTATTTTCATGAGCACATTATAGTATTTCAGCATACTATAAATATTGCTATTTCAACTGTGGTTTAAAGTTTATTGGAATTAATAACTTAGACACTGTTGAGGTTAGAACGAGTTATAAGATTTTTCAACAAATGTACTGGGTAGTCTCAGGTATTGTACCCCTGGGTGCTGACCCGTATAAGCTACCATTCTGGCTGTGCAAGAAAACTAGATTTGATGTAATAGTATAGTTAAAATAAGGCACAAACCGTTTCATTTACTCGACCTCTCTTTTAATAATGACAGAAATTATTTTAGCTTTAATATGCCTTTTGGGGGCCGTTTTTATATTTATCCATATCTCCCGGAAACTTAGAAAGGGCGGTGGAAGCCTGACCACAACAATGTTAGGTGCCACGGATTTGTTTTATGATAAAGAAAAGAAGAAGGCGGTGGCACACATCTTGGAAATGAAGGCAGGCAAGAAAATGGAGGATCAATCTTCTGAAGATCCAGCGGAAAAATGAAAAAATTACACCTCTCACTAGAAATCCAATGAAAAGAGGAAAATGACAACAAAAGCTGCAAAAACCGGACCCGGTCCAACTCTGATGGTTGCCCTGGAACAGCACTTCCCTGAAAATAAACGCCTCATCCAGGATAACCTTGCCCCCCGCATTTTACCACTCGGCACCAGGTTTAGCATGTGGTTGAAACTGAGGCTCATGTCCGTAGACCGGATGGTCAAATGGATGGAGAAAAGGTTGCCTGGTATGTGGAGCGGTTTCATGTGTCGCAAACGATATATCGATGATAAACTAAAAGAGGCGATGGGCGGGAGAACCAAGGCCGTGCTGAATCTGGGAGTAGGATTTGATACCCGGGCTTACCGACTCCCGGCACTATCCAAAGTCCCGGTTTGGGAGATTGATCAACCACAGATTATCAAGGCGAAGAGAATTAGATTGAAGAAAATTCTCGGAGAGATCCCCCCTTATGTGACGCTGGTACCCATCGATTTTACTCATGAAAATTTAAGGGAGGTGCTTGCATCCTTTGGTTATAGAGGCGATAGGAATACATTTATTGTCTGGGAGGCAGTGACCCAGTATCTCCCTGAGAGTAGTATTCGGAAAACATTTGATTTTCTCTCCAAGCTTCCTGCCGGAAGCCGTCTGATATTTACCTACATTCGCAAGGATTTTCTGGATGGTAAAGTATTCTATGACCATCATTATCTTTATCAGAATATGGTGACTAAACGCCAGAGCTGGCTTTTCGGTTTGAATCCCGGGGACGTTGAAGCTTTCCTGTCCGACTACAACTGGCGTCTGCTGGAACACCTCGGCTATGATGAACTGGCAGAGCGGTATGTGAAACCGACCGGAAGAAACCTGCTTTCCACGCCGCTTGAACGAATCGTGTATGCAGAGAAAATATAGGGTATTCTTCTCGCTTGCCCGAACCCGATTTTATACCGGCAAGAATTTACATTAGGCTTCATCCGCTCCTCTCGAACATTTTGGCTGACCGAGTATATGAGGAGTGCAGTTTCATAAATCATTTCAAACTGACAAACAGAAAGGAAAAATGATGAAACTCTCTCTCACTTTTTGCCGCCGATCTCTGATGGCAAGTACGGTGTTCCTTATTATAGTCGCCCTGCTGGTTGCCGTCGCGGTGATTCCAGCGGTTAAGGCCGAAGGTTTGCGCGGGGGTACGCCAGAGAAAGTCATCGCTGCTTTTTGGGTGAATATTATCCTCACGGTTCTGACAGCCTTTTGTATCGGGTTCATTGCCTTTCGAATCCAGGGTCGCCGATTTCTTCCTCTGTTTTTTCTGGGGTTGCTGGCTTTGGTCATCTTTCTGCTCGGTTTCGCTCTGAATGATGCGGGACAGGCTTACCGTTCACATGGCCCTGCCATGCAGACGGCCAGTATTGTCCTTATGATTGCCGCCGGTATGGACTTGATTGCCCTCTTATTGGTGATTATTGCCGCATCTTTTTTTCCGAAAAAAGGGTAATGAAATGTTATAAACCGGATGAGTCATATTTACTGACGAGTAAATTTTCCGGCGATGAGATGGCGGACCGGTTTTATAATCAGAAACCCAAATTGAAAGGACATTACCATGAACAGCAGAGATTTTCAGAATAAAGACCTTGTTCTTTTATTAGTTGTTGGTTCAGTCTTTTTAACCGGTTGTTTTAACAAAATGAGTGAAACCGTTTATGAGAAGTCTGCTGGAATGAATGGAGGTTTTGAAGTAACCCAGTCTGGGTTACCTGTTAATTGGCTCATATATTCACCCAGAACTATCCCAACAGGATCTTATGAATTAATCCTGGACACCTCAGAATATGTTGAGGGAAAACAATCATTGAAATTCTTAGTCCATGAATGTTCTTCCACCGGAGGGTGTTACTCACCAGGTTTTTGCAACGAATTTGAAGCAATTCCTTCACAAACATACAAGATCAGTTTCTGGGTTAAAAATGATAGTTGTGAGTTTATTGTGAGAATTGGGAGTGTTGGAACCAAAATTGGAAAATACGAAACAATTGTCAAATCGAAAGAGACCCATGACCAGTGGAAATATTTTGAATATGAGTATAAAATGCTTCCTGAAGAACCGTATAAAAGACTTC
>Ga0209536_100010312_pt1 | contig 13795 bp, 7 predicted proteins | sample DeeMarSeWOR28_12_FD_187461 | JGI IMG/M metagenome (GOLD analysis project Ga0209536, IMG submission 187461) | Marine sediment microbial communities from White Oak River estuary, North Carolina - WOR-2-8_12 (SPAdes) (version 2) | ecosystem: Environmental > Aquatic > Marine > Intertidal zone >...
GTTACATCTGCCCTTTTCTGGAGTTGAGCGATGGCGGCCTCCGGAAGCTCAGCAGATACCACAGGCATAACATGAAATGCATGATGAACATCGCCCCCAATGCTACGAACTGCATTGGCACGATCATTGGCTGCCTGGCGTGTGCACGGGCCATTGAAGCCGATCAAGACTCTTCGTTTCTGCTGGGCAAAGGCTGTATTGACCTGGCTTAGAACTAAGGCAGTAACTATGGCTACTATCGTAATGTAATATCGCCTCTTCATGATTGTCTCCTTTCTATTTCGAGATTTTCAATTCACTTGACCCTGACTATAAATCAAACAATGCACAATGTTTTACGATCAAAATTTTGGCTGTTTCGATACGGCCCTATTTATACTTGTCTTCTATAATGACATGCGAAATACTGACCAGTACAGGGCAGGCAAAATCCTGAAAAAACAAAAAAATATTGGCACTCCCCATGGAGAAGGCCAGAAATCGAGTTCTCACCACCGACGTACCTGTATCGCGTGGCAATTCCCCCTTGCCTAAATCTGCTATGAGTCCGTGCCTATACCAGCCCCAAGACAAAGAAGGTCTGTGCAACTCATGGGAAATTGTCGGTCGGCGTGTGTCGAAAAAGTGCCAAAATGCTGGATTTTTGGCGAATCAACGTGTTCTGGGATCTTTGCCGGTCTTGTGGAGACATATATCCTCATCCGGCGGCTTCTTGAATAGCCGACACGCTATCACCGCTAAACTATTGGGCATATAGCCAGCGATAATCTATGGGCAATCTTCACACCCACTCCACCACAGGCAACAGGTCGATTGCCTGGCGCAGCACCGGATCAACATTGGTGTAGACATCATTTGTGAGCTTTGGACTTGAATGTTCCAACACCGTATCTCACGAATAAAGTATATACAAATGTTGATCCTGTTTTACGGTATGCAGTAGATCAAATACCGGTTGGGGACTGGTTTTAGCTTAAGTTAGATTCTTCGAGATCTCAGATGAACCCGTTGCTTAAGATCCTTGGAGAGATCCTGAGTAGGATAATATTCATTGTATTTAGTGACATATAATTGAAAGTCCCTTTCAGTTATTGATGGACTTGGGTAATTCCATCGCAGAAAATAGCTGATAGAGCCATCATCAACAATTGTTCTCTGAACAGTTGTTTGGAATTATAAGTTCACCTCGCATCGCAGCAATGATCTGGTCAGTCCCCGGTACAGGATCTTCGCCACATGGCCAATTAGGTCGACAACGAATAACACGTCTGATAGCCAGCTTAAGACCAAGAACTGAACCGTGTTTTTTTATGCACTCGATAGCGTATTTGGAACAACTCGGTTTAAACCGACACGCACCTCCAAGGTGGGGGGAAAGGTGTTGCTGGTATCCCTTTAACATGAAAATTAACAATGAACGCATGTCACACCTTTCTCTGACTCCGGTTACCAAGATATTATTGTTACCTATAACAGAAACTCATTCCAGGCGTAGATTATTAAAGGCGAATTTTGCTCTGACAATTTGCACTCTCAGAACATCCGCAATAGCTTTAGCTGCTTGTTCGGCAGCGGATTCACCGTCATCGAAAGACAACACATAGATCCTTCTATCAGCACGCATCATTCTGCCAATAAAAACTCCAATCCCCGTGCTTAAGCAGCCCGCTTTGGCTGGGAGAGGATTATCCTGAACAACTAAAATCAGAAAACGCTTAAATCCGCGCCGCCTTGTATTGAGGCGTATTAGCTGCGCGACCTCACCCGGCCGCCAAATGCGTGGAACCAGGTCGGCTAACTTGTGGAGTTTCTTTATAGCATAGGAACTTTTGGGATCGGCGCAAATCTTTCTGGCAACCAAAGCAATTCTTTTTTGGTTTATGTAAGTATAAGCAATTCTTGCAGCAATCAACAAGACAATAATAGGTATCGTAATTAGCGGAGCGTCAATTACTGCGATGATAATTAATACTCCTACTACAGCCAGGAAAGCAAAACCAATCAAGGCCATGAAAATTCCGAATGGTGCCCTTATCAAAAAAATTAACAGATTAAGAATCGGCCCGACAACGACCTTGATTTTATCCGGCATCGCCATCAAAAGCCCTTCCAGACATCCCGGTCCAACTTCCCGCCCATCAACGGCTACAAGATCCGGGTAGACTCTTAATTCGACTTCGTTATTCAGATCACGGAACGTGTAGTTCTTAAGTAGACCATTGAGGTATTCATTGCACCTACACAGAAATGACTTATATTTACTATCCTCGTTATATTTCTCTACCTTGCTTAAAATCTCCGGCGAGGGATTCCAGGGATAAGCCTCTTCTTGGTCCGCGTTACGAACTGGCTCTTTCTGAGGTGGTTTGGTTTCCCTATGTGTTTCAATCTCGCGTTCCTTATCCTCTGACACAGCCTGGCCGGATTCTCTCACAAACGGTTTTGCCTTCTCCCTGATTATCGGCACGGTTTTGCTGCACTTTGGACACTTGACAACTTTACCTATAGCCGAGGATGGCACGGCCATTCTTTGACCACAAACACAGGTTATCATTAGCCCCCTCGATTTCACGGGTTGCTCCGGTGTTGCACCTACCGCAGGTTTGACTAAGCCTCTTTGTTCAGTAGCACTGGCTGTCTTTGGCTTTGGTAATGGTGAAGAATATGGACGTGTATTCTGGTGTGATATCGGTACGGTTTTATTGCACTTTGAGCACTTAACCGCCTTGCCTATGGCAGTAGCTGGTACAGCCATCCTTTGGCCGCATTCACAAATGACCACAAGCTTCTGAGCTGTGATTGGTTGATTACTTTTTGCGTCCACCACAAGTTGTGCCGAGCCCCTATCCTTAGGAGCAGCCGTTATTTTTGGCTTTGTCGGCAATGGGGAATAAGGTTGGGTATTATCGCGTGTTATCGACACGCTTTTACTGCAGTTTGGGCACTTTACTGCCTTACCTATGGCCGTGGGCGGTACAACCATTTTTTGTCCACATTTACACGTGACAAGCAGCTTTTGTGAGTTGTGTTTTTCAACCATGCATTGCCTTCCAATTTAAGTCGAAATCATCTCGTTGACATCCCAAAATCCGGAGCCCAAACTGATACCGCGGGAGACTGCAGGTTGCATTTGTCTCCGCTTTACCATTTGTCAAATCCCGACTGAGATTTTCCTTTCAACGCTGAAAAACAACAACTTCTCCGTAAGTCACCCACAATGGTAAGAAACCTGCTCTGAAATGTCAAGACTTTTTCTCATTACTGTAGTTTTGCTGAGAATATGCACAAAAAGAGGGATTTGTTAGAGTCCAGACTTTTTGCAAGTCCTGAATTTCCACAGGCCTTTCGGCGGGTACATTCATTTATCCTGCAAATTTCCCGATCTAATAAGCGGTAGAATCTCAATATTCTTCGAAAATTGGTGATCGAATAGACGTAATATGGTTCTAAAATATCAAAAGGGTAAGCCCAAGTGGGCAAGATTGAAACTACAAGGGGCGGTAAACAGGAGATTAAAGAATTCGGTATTAGGTGTTGCTAAGAAAACTCTGTTAGTTAAGAGAATTGCAACAACGTCAACAATTAAACTCAAGGTACGGTTATGAAAAGCTAAGTTTCGCCACCTTAGAAATTACCTTTGTTGATGTTCGCCTTAGAAGATTTCGGTAACGATAGTTTGATACTTCCAACAGTACCAGAACATTACTATAGCCATGATACCGGCTACCAAACGGGGGGCGAGATGGAGGAAGAAGCTCCGTCCAAAAAAGAGATTGACAATGACATTATAGGCTACTGCCACTAAGTTCACCATTATGTGAGCCGTCCATACATAGACCATTGTTATCAAAAGACCGACGTTGAAGAAGTATATGAAGTTCAGGAAGATTAGGCCGTTGAGCATCCCTAGGAACAGGCCCTCGCCGACCTGTACTCCTCCTGGGGCAGTGAAAATACTCGACTCAACAAGAAACCAACTTAAAAGCAAATGGAGGATGCCAAAGAGTACGCCCACAATTAAGAAGACAAGTACAAGTACGTTAATACTTATTTCTTGATTCAATTCAGGATTTGCCTTACCCTTCAGTAAGAACAAGTACATTAGCACATAGCGAAAAAAATATTCTTCTATGATAGGCATAAGAAGAATAGTGGAAATCACACCACCGTATATTGGGACAAGATGCGTTTTAATCCACGAATACACTGCTAACAGACAAATCCCTGAAATAATTAATATTTCCAACCACCAGTCAAACCGGAAACCAGAGAAAGGGATTGGTTCTTTCGGAGATACTGCTGCTAAAACCGGATTACTCAGGAAAAGAACAGAGATAATCAAGAGTAATATTGTTTGGCTTTTTGGACATGAGGCTGAGCCGACCGACCGACGGTCTGTGGAAAATCCACTTTGGGACATATCGCATTCAATTCCTCTACCCAAGCGATAAGCATCCCTTTGGACTTTTTCTACTTGCCGAGTTGCTATGCGACTAAAAGAACCCATTACGTTCCAAATTTTCCCTCTGTGCATTTTGTTTTACGTCCCGTTCTGTAAAGATCAACTGTTTTCCGACTAAAGTTATCTGCTCGTTTTCTTGTTAAAGTACAACTTCAGGCTTAAGAGGCGCTGACGCAGATACACATATTCTTAGTGTTGTCACCCTTGCGTTGAAGCTTCCATAACATTGTGTAAAAACATCAAAGCGTACTAGCTTTATTATAAACACATGTGATCATCTTTCAAAGTATATATTCCAACACATGGCCTTAACCTGTTAGCCTCAAGTTATGCTTCGCATTTTTTATGGTTTGAAGTACATGTAAAATAGTGATTGAAACATTGTCTTGATTTTATGTATTTACGGGAAAATCCTCATAATCGACAAAAATTCCTAAACCTAAGCTCTTGATCAAATTTCCCAGATTAACAGCTGTCCAAAAGCACGAAAGTGAAGCTTATTACTAGCACGTGTATACCAAGCTAGACAATGTCTCCCTCAAAAAAATCCCAAAGTCTGAACCAGTTCTTCTTGACAATCTGAGTTGTTTAACATAGGGTACGCAAGTTGACTATACTACTCTAACACTCGATTTTAGGAGCAAAGGTTTCCCAAAGAGCTCCGCTCCTGTAAGAGGTTGAAGGGAACATAGTCTCAGAATAGGAGATTAGCTGCACACATGTGTGTAATCGTAAATACAACTGCGTTGGGAATTCAAAGGTGAAATAAATTCTAAGTTTGGCCTTGATTCAACTGTGATAATATTGGAACAGTATCTCTAGCGTAGGTTACAGAGTGGAGCTTCGGAATTCAAACTGAGGACGATGAGGTGCGCAAATGGGCTTGATCGATGGTATCTTGCAGTTTTCCCAAGACCGCGCTTTTATAAAAGGCGCTGAGTGGTATGGTGCCGGACAGGCGCTGGAACAGAGTGGGCACTTTGGCCCTGCGACACGGTGTTACGACGAGGCTAGGGATCTATTTGGACGCGCCGAAGATGCCAATATGTACAAAGCTATTGGGCGAGCTAAGGTTTGTAAGGAGCAAGCCGAAGCACGTGGCGAAGAAGTTGAAGCGGCGTTTCAATTTGAATCTAAACAGATAATTACCAATCCCGAAGCTTTTGTTGCCAGCTACTATCAAGGCCAACCTCCTCAAAAACTGTGGGAACGGTTTGACTGTCTACGTTATTATAAGGATTGGGAGGGTATTCTTCGCACAGCTACTGCAGCAAGAGAATACCTGAATCTAACTAGTGAGCAAACATACATATCCGGCGATTACAACGTAGCTTACTTCAGTGGCTTAGCCAACTTGCGTCTGAACAATTTTCAGAATGCGGTCTTAGATCTTAAGAATGCTTACGACAAATCCCGGCGATACCCCTTCGAAGCTACTACCCTTGCTTGGGATGCGATGCATCTTGGCGAGGCTATGCTAAAGTTAGGTGATGAAACCGGCTTGAAGTACATAAAGGAAGCCATAAAACGTTTCACAATTCTCCATGCATCTGGGCAGGATTGGGCCTATAAAGCTCAACACGATGCGATGGATATACTTGCGGATTCGTATATACAACGACTAGGCGAGAAGTACACCAAAGCACTCGATAGTGCTCAGGCTTTTATTTCACTCGACGAGGACTTGAAACCTCCGGAGGACTACCGGATAACTGGTGTGTGGAACACTGCCTTGCAGCGCTCCCAAGCTTTTCTCCTCAGTCATCAATTATGCGAGCGTATCGAAGGATATTTGCTGCGAAAAGAGTACATTCTGGCAACAGAAGTCATGACTGAGATCAATCAAGTATCAAAGAAAGCTGTTAACTTAGGCCTTACCAAACGCGTATCTGAGCTACAACGCGAGTTAACTCTCAGTGATCCAAGATATCTAACACACCACGCTGCAACCATAAGGCAATCAATCCAAAAAGGCATTTTCCTTAAGGCCGACAACCTATGTGCAGAGCTTGTATCCCGACATATAGGAAATCCCTTAGTCGAGACTATCACACAAAACATTATAGTTGCAAAGCGCGGTTATGTTGACAAACAGCTTGTCCATACTGTTCAGCTCATTTGCAAGAAGGATGCTGACGGCGCAGAGAAAGCTTATCATCAAGCCATGAAAATAGCACAACCGATCGGTTATGAACCGGCCACTGGCGCACAAGTGCGCGCTCGGTTAAGTCACCTTCGCGCTATACAGTGGGGACTCCAGGCCAAGGAGTTGGCAAGCAAAGGAAACTATAGGAGAGCACTTGATTTGCTTAGGGTGTCCGTTGATCTACCGAACTTATCGACTGATGTGGCTATAAAACTACAGAAACTAACCAAAGCGCTGCGACAACAACAATATGCAGCAGCGAATACAGCCTACAAGAAAATGGAATGCATGCTGAAGGCGGAGAAATGGGAGCAGGCTCGGGAATTCGCCCAGAAAGCTGTAGAACTCGGCAGTGATGAACGGTTGGCTCCATTGGTTGAACGCGTTCGGCGACACTTTGTAGGAATAGAATTAGTGTCTGATGCGCAGAAATTAGTTCAGAATCGAAAGTACCACGCCGCCATAGAAAAAGCGGATGAGGCCGTCTCCTCTGCTGGCGAAGATGTATCAGTAGCACGAGCGGCTGAAGAAGTAAAGGAAGATGCAGAGCAGATGTTATCACGTATCGAAGATAATCTTGCATCAGAAAACGCCGAAGGCGTAGCTGGGATAGGGGCAATCATCTTTGGGCTAGCGTCTACAGGTCTCCTTTGGCAGTTGGCTGATCAAGGATTGCTTTACTCATTATGGCTGGGATTTACAGTCTTAGTTTGCACATTTGGGGTACTATTATGCGCGTGCACGGGATCTGTTTTAGCCCATAGCGAAGGCTTTCATGGTTTATCCATAGCTATCTGCGGATCAGTCACCTTCGGATTGTCTTGGGTGTTACCATGGTGGGGCGCGGCTTTGATCGCCTTAGTGTGTCTTGGCGTAGCAAACTGGTTGCTCGGACTCTATTGCCCTGCTCAGGATCCCTCCAAGGATCCTGAGGAACCGGATTCGACACAGGCCTCAGGGGCATCTACTTCAGGCTAGATGAAACTGGGAACCATATATAAAGAAAACTCACTCTCAAGGGCAGACAGCAGTGTTATTGAACAACGGATTGTCCAAGTAGACATAATAAAGGTCGTTTCTGTGGGGCTGTTGAATTTTGGTATACACACTAATCAAACCTTAGCAAAAGATGGGTACACCGTGCTATATGGCATCGGAACAATTTGAGCAGCCACACGAAGTCGATCAGCGTGCTGTAAAAATTAGTAAAGATGCACCTTCCTATCACAGTCGAGATGAGCAAACCACTTGAATAAATAATTTAGCTTTACTAATAGTTTGAAGTGTTTTACAATTCAAGATGAAACTTGGGAACGTTCATACTGAGTGTGTTGTCAATACATTCAAACTACCTGTGAATAGTTACGAATATTTCAAATTAAGGAGGTTACAAAACAAGTCATGAACAAATTGGGGATATTCAAGATGGCGTATTCTTTAACATTTACTCTTACAATTCTACTTTATATCTGTACAACCGCTAACTTAAAAGCTGAAACCGGCAATTCAAAAAACGAATTATCCGGTCTTGGAGATTGGCCCAACACCCTCACGCAGGCTAAATCGCTTATTGAATACGGTAACCATAACCAAAAAGTAGGAAATGCCAAGAGAAGGGAAGGACGTCCCCGCAGGGCCTTATATGGGATCAACAAAGTAACTCTTACCCTACATCCAAGCCCACATAGCAGATTGTTTACAGATAAAAAATACCATGGCCCCCTTAGATCGGGGTGGGATTGTGTTATAAATCCATTGAAGGGAGCAGGTATAGAAGTCCTTTCAGATGAGAAACTTCACCTGATTCCAGCGTGCCATACTTTATGTCTATATTACAGAGAGGATACTGTTCAAGCTGCCCTTTATAAGCAGGTATGTCTTAAGCGCTTACCTGAAGTTTCATTCTTTGATTGTGTATGGTGGGGAATGTCAGAGAAACACACATTAGATAAGGATAGTATACAGAATAAGCAGATTTCCCTTAATTATATTAAGCAAAACTCAGTAGAAGCTATCAACCTTCTTATATTTGCCTGGAAGACCGCAAAAAGTAGTTTTAAGGAGATTCCCTCTATTACAAACACTGCTAAAACACCCACTAAAGATGACATAAGGGCTTACGCTAAAAACTTAATCGATAATGGAAATCCCATTTATAACAACCGTGAAGCTTATATAAAAATGGGGATTAGAACATTGGAAAATCTGACAGAATTGGTTTTGGTCATAAAGCCAAGTTTTTATGACAAAAGAACAATTAGTGAGGGGAAGCTGAAAGAAGCTACCCAACGACTCACAAAGACACTTTCGCAAAATGGAGTGAATGTCTTAAGCACAGACCAGATCGAGGAAGTTCCGGGTTATACTGTACTACACCTACAATATCGTATATCAGAAGCAGGTGACGGACAAGATAGAATTATATTGATAAACGTAAATCCGATGCTTTATCAAGAGGTGTTGGCACATAAGAAGCCCCATATAAATTACTACGAAAGAACCTGGTTAGGCATTGGTGACGACAGAGAAACTTTAGGTAAACGGTTTCCCATACAAGAAAAAACAGTTAATATCGAAGATGCTGCGCTTGCACTATTTGATAATGCAATTCATGTTTTTCTTAGGGATCTGAAACTGGCAAATACTGATTAAATATTCCCTAATGTATAAAATCCATGTGGTTTAAGATACCATTGTCTCACCCTAGAATTTCCTTGGATACACAATTATGGGATAATGTTTCTCGAAAGGCGTGAGGTGTCAATATTATCATGTCATCATAACTTTTGGTAGCGTACAAGGCCATTGATTAGGATTGCTCCAAAATAATTACCTTGACAAGAATATTCAAATAATAGCAACTGGTGTCACTAAAAGGCTATTGACTTACAACCTATAGTCCTCCATTATCTCTATCCAACTTAGCTGTCTTACCCTACCTTCCTATCGAAATCAAAGCTCTGCTTGTTTGCTTCAGCTGGGGATGAATTTTTTCAGTGGCTTCCATTGGAATCCAAACAGGCCAAAAATCTCGTTGTTGTCCAGTGGCTTTGGTAAGTTGACATAAACCGGAAACATCAGCATTTATCGCGTAGATACCAGGCTTATCATGTGAATGTGTACGCCAAAAAACAATTAATACAAAAAAGACGCCGGCAGCTGGGTGGCGAACTTTATGGAAGTATATGAACCGCTTGCCGATGTCGGTCCATCGTTGCGGCAGTTTCTCCCGCGGCCTACGGCCAGAATTCCTGCATGCCAGGGCACATCTCGGCAATCAAGGTTTTCATCTTGCGATCCGGGATATCGAGCCGCTTCTGCCATTCCTTGAGCCGCGCTTTGTAGCAGCTCTTGAAGACCTTGCCCGCGCTTTTTCCGATCACGCTGAGGGTGGCCAGCACACCACCGCCACCGAACAGGAGTCCGACAAGCGTGCCCTTCCAGAACCCCAAAAGATACCAGCTACCGAACAGCACCGCGATTCCGCCCACAAATACCAGCGGCAAGAAGCGCAAAGCTCTCAGCACTGATTTATTTGCCTGGAGCATGAAGTCGGCAAACTCCTTCGGGATCGGGAATCCAAACATGAGCTCCCGGGCTTCCTGCTTGCTGATCTCGTCTCCGATCGGAAGCAGAGACAGGCTGTCATAACAGTTTTTGTAGAGGAAGGAGCCCGACTCTCCGGTCTCTGCGAGAATGCCCATGATGCGGTAATACAATTTCGCGGCAATCACAAAGTTGTCCTCACTCGCTCCGGAATGGTGGTAGAATTTCGTCAAGTCCGACAGCGCCCAGGCATAGTACCTCGTGCTCTTGCCGCAACCACGCCAAACGCGGTCGGCTTGCGGCACCAGCTCAAGCGCCTTGGCCGGCTTGCACTCTCTGATGTAGATCCGGATTTTCGTGTAGAGATAGAGCCCCTGTGTGGCAGTATCAGCCTGGTCCATACCGCCGTTATCACGTAGCACGGCTTCGCATATCTGGTTGGCCAGGTTGAAGCCCTTTGAGTCGATCGCGCCGACCATCGCGGCCAGTGATAACGTGTCGGCGTATTGCAGAGTCTTCTGAGACCCCGCGTTCTTCAGTTCCTGCAACGCCTTCATGGCGAGACGTCTGGCTTCCTGCCCCAAGCTTGGGTCACTGTGGCTCATGGAGTGCATATCTTCGATCTTCTTGACCGGAACTTTAATCTGACTCATGTGCGGTCTCCTTTCTCTTTGCCCAGATGGCTATCGTAAGGGCAGTTCCCCTGTGGGCCATCACAGAACAAAATATTATCTGCCCGAGATTTCCCATTTAGACAATTAAAGAGCATGTTTTTTCCTCACAACTGCGACGGTTTTACAAAAGATCCTATTGAGTGGTCAAGAAAATTCTTACCAACGGCTATTTTTCCATAAATTAGCACAAAAACGAGGATTTTTATGACTAGGATTACTCCAAAATAATTATCTTGACAAGAATTTTCAAATAATAACAGCTGGTGTCACTAAAAGGCTATTGACTTACAACCTATAGTCCTCCATTATCTCTATCCAACTTAGCTGTCTGCTCCTACATTCCTATCGAAATCAAAGCTCTGCTTGTTTGCTTCAGCTGGGGACGAATTTTTTCAGCGGCTTCCATTGGAACCCAAACAGGCCAAAAATCTCGTTTTTGTCCAGCGGCTTTGGTAAGTTGGCGTAAACCGGAACCATTAGCATTCATCACATAGATACCAGCCTTATCGTGTGAAAGTGTACGCCAAAAAGTAATCATACGTCCATCAAAAGACCATATAGGATTAACATCATGCGGTGAATGTGTGAGATATTTCCTTTGTACTTGACCTTCCATATAGGTAAAAATTCCACCGTCGCAAGATATTATAGTTTTATTGTCTGGTGAAATCGCAGCGGTTACTATCTTATCCAATAGAACTTTAGAAATTCCTCCGGAGAGAGGAATACGACGTAACTCATCGCTCCGCGTAAAATAAATTACATTATCCTGAGAAATGATTGGGTGGTCGTCAAAATAGTGATCTGTTAGATTACGAAAACCACTTCCATCCGCATTAATAACGCACAATCCTCTCCACTTATTTCCGAAAATGATACTTTGAGAATCTGGGGTCCAGACAGGTACTGCTGAAGGCCGTGAGGGAGTCGTAAGTATTTGGAAATCGGTGCCGTCAATATTGGCCACTGCAAGTTTTCCACTATCGTCTTTCAGTTCATCCCCAAGAATTAAAGCGAATCGTTCCCCATCAGGGGAAAAAGTTATTGCATGAATGGGACTATGCATATCAAGAAACAATTTCACATCTCCTGTTGTTGGATCAGTAAGATACACGTCTCGGTTATCTCCCCGTTCTGATATGAATGCTACCAGTTCATTGCATTTTAGAATATTGTCACCTGCATATTGATCAGTTATTCCCCCGATATATTTTCTGATAAAGATTATTAATATACTGATTAAAATTACAAACAAAAACAACTTAACTAAATGTGATTTGAAACTTTTACGGTGGCCTTGTTCCGATGCAGAGCTGATGTGATTTCTAGTACTTTGAATTCTTCGTAAATCATCAGCAACATCCCTGATATTCTGATAACGAGTTTCCAAATCAACATCTATCATCTTCAACACAATTTTATCAAGAGTTGAGTTGACATCTGAATTATATAGGCTTGGGGATAAAGGTTTTTGCTCCTTAAAGGCTAGAGTTATTTCGGCTCGATTTTGACCTTTATAAGCCATCTGCCCGGTGAGCATATAGTATAATGTCATTCCCAGCGAAAAAATGTCGGTTCGACGATCTAACTTTCGGCCCAAATTTTGTTCGGGAGATTCAAAGCCCGGTGTACCACATAAAACACCTTCTGTACGTGTTAAATCCGCCAGTTTTCCTGATGTGTCTTGCGCTATACCAAAATCGCTAATCCGCACTCTTTCGATGTGATTCTCCAATAACATGTTGCTTGGTTTTATATCTCGATGAATAATATTGTGCTCGTGGGCGTATTGCAGAGCTTCACAGGCTTGCAGTGTAATTCGTATCGCTTGATGTGCATCGAGGTAGCCTTCACTTCCGACCTTATCCTGCAAGGAACGCCCTTGTACAAATTCCATTGTAAAGAAGCGAGGTTTCTCACTATCCTCAATATGATAAATCGTTACTATATTAGGATGGCTCAGATTACCAGCCAAGATTGCCTCTCGTCGAAAGCGTTTTGCCAGAGAGGGATTATTCCATATGCTTTGGTGGAGAACTTTTAGAGCTACTACTCTTTTTAATGAAATCTCAAAGGCTTTGTAAACAACACCCATACCACCTTGTCCTATTCTACTTACAATCTTGTAGTCACCTATTACAGTACCAGGAGGGAGATCTCCAAAGATATCTCCTGATGGTATGTGTTCTGGTTGAGATTTTGTTGTCGGTGTTAGCTTCTCATCGGGGATAGAATTTCCACTATCATTGTTTCTATTCATAATTTGAAACTTTTATTCCGAATGATTGTTCGTACTTCAAAAAATAATCCTTTTAGTTCTTGCACTAACTATTTCTTTGAAAACCGATCCATAAAACATGGATCCAAGTCTTCATAAGTATCCTAAGCAATTTTTGTATAATGATATACTAATGAATTAGTTATAATAGCACAATATTTTGTTCGGAATTCTCATGTCAACTGCAAGATAGTACACCGTACGCTTAAAGGATTATGATAAGATTTGTGATATGTACAGCAAAGGAAATTTTTACCAGAATTTTGAATATATATCTAATTCAGCGATGAAGTCAAAAGGTATCTGTTTGTTTCAACTGATTTTTTTAAGTAATACAAGACACTCATCACCTAAGTCGGAAAAGGTCAGAATTCTTCGAAAATTCGTGGTCGAGTAGGCGTAATGCTCTCTCATTTAGGAATGCTTTGTGTTCCAAGTTTATCTTCTCTTCTCTTTCGATAGAAGAGTGTCACAATATTTTGCCTTATGAAGAAAAGTAATTCTGCGTAATAAAATCCGTGACTCCAAAATGACACTATAAACAGCAATTTTCACATTAGTCAGGCAAAATCAACCTCAAATTTTAAGCCAAAAACAAAAATTTTATCAGAATTTTAAAGGAAAAAAGTTTATACCATCCTGACATATGTCCCACCGGTTCAGTGTTGTATAATATTCGAAAAATATTA
>Ga0209536_100010313_pt1 | contig 13794 bp, 13 predicted proteins | sample DeeMarSeWOR28_12_FD_187461 | JGI IMG/M metagenome (GOLD analysis project Ga0209536, IMG submission 187461) | Marine sediment microbial communities from White Oak River estuary, North Carolina - WOR-2-8_12 (SPAdes) (version 2) | ecosystem: Environmental > Aquatic > Marine > Intertidal zone >...
CTTTACCGTTCAATCCGAGTGATTGGAACAACCGGTTGGTCAGCGCTGCCAATCGGGGTAAATATCCCGAATCTTCCATGACACCGAAGGCCAGGAAGAAAGTCGTCACAATTGGTAAAATGAGCGCCAGCGCGTAGGTCATTCCCAATGTCCATAATCCAAAATCTCCAACCAGGAAATCAACTACGAATGGTATGGGGATGATCCTGTTGACTGTATTTACAACCCAGGGGTTGATTATTTCACCGAAAAGTCTGGTCTCCAACAAATCAACCAGGAAACCTGCTCCGAAAACTCCCACAAACCAATATATACCCAGCAGGATCACAGCCAGAAAAGCCCATCCCCAGATGGGGTGAGTTGTCAGCCGACCCAATACAGTGGAGAATCCGCGCCAACCAGTGCCGGAATCCTTTAGCACAGCATTAGCGATTTGGTCAACATATGTCAGGCGTGTTCGTTGGATCACACTTTGTAATGGATCTGTAAATGTGGATTGTAATACCTCCCTGAGAGTATTGAGCTCTTGAAAGGATTCAAGGCGTAGGTTATCACATAACCAGTCTTCGGTCACAGGATCACTGCTTAACCAGAGCAGTGCCAGGGATCTCGATGATATGGTTGCCTTGGGGATCCGAGCGCTGATCTGAGCGATGACAGCTTCGATTTCTGGGCCGTATTGTATGCGGAATTGTGGGCATACAGAAGTTTGGATGGCTATTTTTAGTTCGTTGATGCCCTGTCCATGGATTGCAGTGGTGGGGATTACTATAAGGTTGAGATGTTCAGATAACAAAGTATGGTCAAGAACCACCCCCCGGGCGTCAGCCTCATCCATCATGTTGAGCGCCAGTGCCATAGGTAGACCCATTTCAGCTAATTGGAGTGTAAGCAGTAATGTCCGGCGCAGGTTTTTTGCATCGCCGACCTGTAGGATCGCTCTTATCGGCTCAGCCAGGAGCACGCGTTCGGTGACCTGCTCATCTTCTGTGTGAGGCGGAAAAGCGATTAAACCAGGCGTGTCCAACAGCATTGTGTCTTTGCCGTCTCGAACCCTGCCGCGGGTTACTTCTATAGTTGTGCCGGGATAGTTTGAAACGGTTACATGCTGACCAGTCAATCGCTGGAACAACACTGATTTTCCAACATTTGGCTGACCCACCATAGCGATAGTACCTTCATTGGTTGAAATCTCAGGTTGGGATGAGTTATGACGATGCATAGAGCTGGTTTCCTAGCAAACTGCTGAATCAGGATTTTCTAGCTGGCAATCGGCGCATAGACCATATAGCTCGATCGATATGGTTTCAACAGTTGCACCGGTTTCGATCTCAAATTGATCTCTGATGGTTTGCTTCTGTGAATCATTAAACTCGATGACGCGCTGACAGGATTTGCATACAAAATGATCATGTTCGCTGGGCAGGGCAGGGTCAAAACGTTCCTGGCGTTGTCCTTCATCGAAGCGCCGGGCGCTGACCAGACCTTCCTGTTCCAACCAGCGTAAAGTGCGATAGACCGTTGAAAGATGAATTTTGGTGTCAAATTTCCTGACGACCTCAAATAACTCCTCTGCAGTTGGATGACTGCTCGTGTTTTCGAGAGTCTCAAGGATCAGGCGGCGCTGCGCGGTCATTCTGCCTCCCTGAGCGTGTAGCTTTTGTTGTGATTTCTGTACTAAAGTAGTCATACGCACATCACTTATTGCAAATCGTTTGCAATAATATTATAGATCAATTTGTATTAATCTTCAATGACAATCGTCACATGATCATCAGAGAGATTTCCTGATTTACTAGTATTTATGCTAGGTCTGAGAAAAGCAAGAAAGGATCAGGTTCGATTGCCAAATAGATTTTTTGTATATTCTTGTGCAACTTCTGGCAGGTTGCCGTGTTTAAATCATAGAAGTTCCCCCAAATTTTAGTATTCCTTGGTAAAATTACTCATCTGCACTCTAATCTTTCATTAATGTATACAAAGGAGAATGTCATGGAATTTGGAAAAGCGTTTACTTATATCTTTGATGACGATGATTGGGTCATGAAAACCATCATCGCCGCGCTGGTGTCGTTGATCCCCATTATCGGTCAGATCACGGTTATGGGATGGGGTTTAGAGGTGACCCGGCGGGTTATCCGCAATGATCCCAACCCTCTGCCGGATTGGAGCGATTTTGGTGGGCATATTGTCAGGGGCATCATCGCATGGTTAATTGGTTTTGTGTATGCGCTACCCTTGATTATCTTATATGCCTGTCCGATCATCATAATTGCTATGGCTGAGAATGATGATACATTAATGACACTGGGATGGGTTTGTTTTAGTTGTCTAACACTCTTGTACGTAGTTCTGTTGATGTTCGTGCTTCCGGCTGCGATGGGCAACTATGCTGCTAAAGATGAACTTGGAGCCGCTTTCCGCTTTGGCGAAGTGTTTGGATTGGTTCGCGCTGCACCGGGTGCCTATTTATTGACAATTCTGGGTGCTCTCATCGCTGGCTTTATTGCCCCCTTAGGCCTTATTTTATGCTTTATCGGCGTGCTATGGACGCAGGTATATGCCATACTGATCAATTCCCACCTGTGGGGTCAGGCTTACAACCAAGCCAGGGTTGAAGAACTGCTTGAACCCGCAGAGGTTTAAGGTTCACTTACCCTAAAATTTTTATCATAATTGGTAAGGGGCTTTTTCAATGCAAGCCACTGGAAAAGCCCCTTCATGATTCTCTAGGCTTAAATGAACTATTCAAAGTTCCCCAAATCCTGTCAAAATTCTGGCGATATGTCGGGCGGCATTGGCGAAATCTTCAATACGTACGTGTTCATTGGGAGCGTGTGTGCGGTTATCCCAATAACCGACACCGGCTCTCACGACGGGGATATTACCAAGCGGCTCCGCGAATGCGTAAATTGGGCTGCTGCCGCCCCACATGGGCACAATCAGACTGGGTTTACCGTACACCTCTTCACCACTACAGGCAGTTAAGCCAACTAAGGGGTCATCAGCCTGCATTTTGAACGGCCACATCGCGCCCAGCCGGGTCAACTTTACATCCGAAAAACCTTGCTCGTCGAGATAGGTGCGTAAGTTGGAGAAGATCACATCCGGGTCTTGTTGAGGAACGAGTCTGAAGTCTACCTTCGCGCTGGCTCGTGCCGGTATGACCGTTTTCAAGCCATCTCCCCGGTAGCCGGCTGTCAATCCAGCGATGTTGCAGGTTGGTTCAAACACGGCTCGCCGTAATTCTTTACCAGATAGGCCGCGTACGAATTCTTGTACTCCGTACTGCTCACGAGTCTCGGCTTCATGATCGGGTAAGGCATCCAAATATGCCAGGTCGAGATCCGATGGAGGGATTATGCGGTCGTAGAATCCTGGGATGCGAATGCGTTCGTCCTTACCTTTGAGTGTATCTAACGCCCAATGCAGGCGCCAGGCGGCGTTGGGCAGGTAGTGTGCACCACCGGAATGAGCGTCAATCTTCATAGTCCGGACGGACAATTCGACGTATAGAAGCCCGCGAATCCCAAGTGGTAGATATGGTCGACCGTCGCGGTTCAGGTTGCCCTCTTCCCAGATAGCGCCATGACAAGTTAATAGATCAAGATGCTCTTGGACAAATTGGGCGATATGAGGGCTTCCAATTTCCTCCTCACCTTCCACCACAAAAAGGACACCACAAGGTAGATCACCGTTATTGGCTGACCGTACAGCGTCTACTGCCGCCAGGCGGGCTACAAGTTCACCTTTATCGTCCTTGGCGCCGCGGGCGTATAAAGCACCGTCTCGAATCGTAGGTTCAAAGGGCGGTGTGGTCCACATCTCGAGAGGTTCGGGGGGCTGCACATCATAGTGGTTGTAAAATAACAGGGTTCGTTCAGATTGACCCTGCGCGCGTGCGATCACAACAGGGTTCCCAGGTGTGGGATATAAATCAGCATGGTAGTCGTGCTCTTTAAATAGCTGTACTACCATTTGTGCACAGTCAAGCATCCCCTCACCCTGCGTAGATACACTTGGTTGAGAACATAACTGAGCGGTAGCCTGGATATATGCTTCTAAATTCTCTGTGATGAAATTATCGATTCCCTCTGTTAGTGGTTTCATGATTTAGTCACAATATGTTTTTCACGTGAAGGTTCTTCTATGAAGGAATCATTACTCCGGCGGGTTGTTGTGCGTGAGAGTTTTTCAAATATTTCACCAAATCGGGTGACCATAAAGTAATGACCCTCGTCGGGATAGGTCAGTAGGGTGTTGTTAGGAATTTTTTTGTGTAAGTATTGAGCGAAGGAATAGGGTACTAAAGTATCTGCTGTGCCTTGCAGTAATAAAACTGGTATGTTGATGTTTGAAACATCGAATCCCCAATTGTTGTAACATAACAGGGCATCATCCGAGACACCTTGCGACCCCTGGCGAAAAGACTCTTGTACATCCTTGGTCAGAATCCTTTCTACATCAGGATCTTTGAGCATCATTCTATCAGACTCACTCAACGAGCTGCTGATGAACTCGATAAACATCTTTGGAAAACGTTTGGCGACAAATCCCATCAAGGTGAATGGGTAAGTCAGCAATTGTGGTTTATTCTCAGATAGCTTTGCGAAGAGCTGGTCGATCTTATTCATTTCCTGGGTGTTCCCTTTAAATGAATTTGGAGCCCAGCTTGCCAGAACAACTACAAAATCCAATCGTCCAGGTATCTCGTAAGCGCAAGCCAGTGCTGAAGGACCTCCACCGGAAGCCCCGATCACACCAAATTTGTCCAGCTCAAGATGGTCAGCGATCTCAACCACGTCTTTGGACCAATCAAGCAGTGTGCGCCCTGGTTGATAATCAGATTCACCTATTCCTGGACGGTCCGGTGCAATGATGCGATAGTTGAACTCCGCAGCTGCACTTTTAGTGAATTCACCCTCCAGACGTGAACCGGGTGTACCGTGGAAGTAGAATACTGGTTTTCCCATTCGTTCGCCATACTCAATAAATGCCAAGTTTCGTCCTGTTTTTAATTGGATAGATTGGGTGTCGGTTTGTTGTCTGAGTTGGCTTGCCATACGATCTCCATTCCCAGGTATTAATAATTGTGCAACTTGGGATCAATGAAAATTGGTAAATTTGAAATTATTCGAGGAATGTTGATATTAAAATCTCCTTTTCAGTTATAATAATATCACTACATCTATAAGAACAATAGCATAGTCACAATGAGGTACGCACTGCAGGCGGCTTTTCAAGCTACGTCTGGCGACCTGAATGACATCAACACGATCAAAAAAGCCGCTGACTGATGGTTGGCGGTTCTTTTAATAATAACAAATGGAGGTGAGCTCATGAACTTATCAGAAAAGCGTTATCCTTCCGAGATCTTGCTGGCGGTTGATGGTTCAGAGCACATACTGGCTGCTGTCAATCTCATGGAAGATCTGTCTTTATCCGAGGAATCTTTAGTAACTGCGCTGGCTGTAATTCCAACCCAACAGGCGACACATTACAGTGCGATGGAAGCTGTCCTTGAAAAAATCCAGAGCACTTTTGAGAAGCAGGGGATTACTGTGAAGATGGAACTCAAAGCTGGCAATCCTGCTGAGTCCATCAATGCCCGCGCTGATGAGATCTCTCCGGATCTTATCATACTTGGTGCCAAAGGATTGCGTGCATCATTGGGGATCTTGTTAGGCGGGGTTGCACAACAGGTGGTCGAATATGCCCGTTGGCCAGTTATGGTTGTGCGAGCACCTTATTCAGGCTTGAAACAGGTGTTACTAGTGATTGATGGTTCGGACTACAGTAAGAAAGCGGAGGACTATTTAAGACATTTCTCTTTACCAAGTGGAGTGGATGTGAGAGTAATGCATGTTTTACCTCCAGAACCAATTACTGAGCTTGTGACTCGATCCTGGCCGATTGGCGCGGAGATGGTTATACCGGTGCCATCCGAGGAAATGGAAGTCGCAGCTAAACAACAAGCCGAATCAGAAGAACGCGAAGGTAAAGCATTGTTAGCCCAAAGTGAGGAGGATTTTAGAGCGGTTGGTATTGACGTCGATACAGTCCTCACACGCGGTGACGCAGCTACCGAGATTTTAAATTACATCAAGGAGAAGAAAATTGATCTGGTAGTTGTTGGTTCGAGAGGGCTTAGCCAGGTGAGGAGTTGGTTGCTTGGCAGTGTCTCTCGCAAGCTTGTTCATTATGCTGATTGTTCAGTGATGATTGTAAAGGAGATGCCCGAGGTGGCAGAATAGATACAGGAGGCAACCATGATTGGATTTGGATCTACAATCTGGTGTGACAATTGTGGAGTAGAAATCCTCTGGGGACCAATCGTTGTCGGAAAGCGTCATTATTGCTGTCAGGACTGCTTTGAGGGATTGCGGTGTAAATGCAGTGAGCGTATGGATATGGAAGATGACCGTCGAGGTGATGGATCTTCCATTGGCGCAACAGCTGGGAGTGTCCATTCATAAATGATTTCACACCCAAAAGGGGGAATAAGTCCAGCAGTACTCCAGATAGGGTTTGCAAGACCTATCCAGCGTTAACCCTGTCTGGAGTTCTATCAATTTGTTACTCTTTCCCAATCAAAGATGATTATTAAGAACTGTCATTCCTTTTAATTAGGACATTCTGACAATCAGCCCCAGGATATCTTGGTAGTGAGTTTGGATTCACCGAATTCTTGCCAACCTAATGATGCATAATCACCTTCAAGCCATGGTTTCGAAATATTTATATTTGAGGTGATCCACTCAGGGTACACATAGGTTTGGCCTAAATCCTGCATCTCCGTTTATATCCTGGTTATTCCAGATTAGGCAGGACTTGCTTTGAACAATCCGTAAGGAACAAAAGGAGAACTCCATTGACAATGGCGAAAATCTTGTATTTTGAAGATGATCGCACTATGGCGCAAGAATTCGGCGATAGACTCAAGGCGATTGGATATCCGGTTGTTGGGTGTGTAGATTGCTTAGATGCAGCTATTGAACAAGCAGTTTATCTGCATCCAGACATCGTACTTATTAAGCCTGAGCTAATCGGCAATGTCAGTGGCGGAGATTTGTTACACAGTGTAAAACAGATATTCAACTTGTCTGTGATTCTTGTGAACTCCAATTTGAACTCAGCGTTTAGTAACAAAGCCAGAATGGATTGCCTGTGTAAGTTTGTGTAAATCCCGTTTGAGGTGCATGAACTTCAAAAAACGATCGATATAGTGCAGGAAAAACACGGGATGGAACAGAAACAGAAAGAGTTAGAAAAGAGTCACACAAATGTTCTCCACACATGAGGCTGCACAAAGTAATCTCGCTAAATATTGAAAATATGATGGAAAAGACCAATATACTTGCAGAATTAAAGGACAACTATTCTCCAAATAGGGATTTGAGCTGGCTGCTTAGAACAGTGTGTGAGGAAACTTCAAAGGCACTAGGATTCCCCGCGGTGGGTATCATGCTTTATGAAAAAAGTGAAAACATCTTGCGGTTTGTGGAGGGTATTGGTCTCCCTGCTGAATTCCGATTAAAACACAAACCAATCCCTGGCGTCGATTACCAGGGTTTAATAAAACAAGTAAGCCCGGCAGCAATTATCCTAAATGGTAAAGATGATCCATATCTGACGAATGCACAGCTATACCGAACTTTGGGGATCAAAACTGTGATTTTTGCTGAATTGCGGGTAGAAGACGCTTTAGTAGGGAGTTTGAATGTATTTATTTTCGATAAAGATCAATACTTTGCTTATGATGATTTGTGTAGGCTTCAGGACTATGCTGATCTGGTTGCCCAGACGATCGCGCAAGCCAGAACAGCCGATGATCACCAAAAGTTGCTCGACAATCTTGAACTAGCCTGTGATGCCGGCATAGCTCTTAACAGCTTACAAAACCCTGATGTCCAGCTGGAATCTCTTCTGCAAATTGTGATGGCGACCGTGGAAGCCGACAAGCTTGCATTTTACAGATATCAGAGTCCAGATGATACTTCCCATCTGAATTTGAACGGTAGCGAACATCGATTTCAGCATGGGATTTTAATCTATGAAAATGGATTGGGACATTCACCAGAAGAGCATGCTGTATTAAAAACCAACCGGATTGAAGTTGGGGATGAAAGTGAAATTGCCGGGTGGGTCGCGACAAACTTAATCCCATTGTATATCCCAGATTTGAGATCAGATTCGCGTTTTAATTCTGGAGACTCTCAAGTAAGTTCGGTGTTTGGTGTACCTGTCGCGCATAATAAAATCTTGGTTGGTGTTCTGGTAGCTATGATGTACCATGAATATGCATTCGATAAACAGAGACAAATATTTCTCCGCAGGATGTCGACAATAACCGCAGTAGCTATGAAGAATGCAAAAACATTGGAAAAATCTCGTAATACGCTTTCGAGACAGGCAGTCCAGAACCGAATTTTAAAGACCTTGTTAGAAACGAATGACATAAACCAAATGGTATCCGTCTTTCTTGATCAGCTGTTGAAAGGTTTAGAGGCAGCAGTTGGAGGGGTGTGGGTTTATAACTGTAATGAAGAAGAGTTTATCCTGTTAGCACAGCGTGGATTGCAAGACAGTTGGATAAGATTCCATAAGGAGGAGAACTTACTATGGCATGTCCATAAATACCGAGAAGTGTACCATTCGAATGAATTTTGGAAGGACCCAAAATCAGGTGCTAAGCTCAGAGAGCTTTTTCCTAGGTGGGTTGGTGGGGTAATGGTCCCCATAATGGTGGATAAAGAATTCGTTGGGGTATACATGGTGGGGGTAAAGCAACCCAATGAGATAAAGAAAGATGATGTTAACTTCCTGGTCGAGGTTGCACCTCTGGTGGGCAATGCAATACAGCGGATAACGAAATTTGAAAAATCTAAGCGTGATTTGGTTCAGTCTCGAGGATTGCAGGCAATTGATCAAGCGATATCAGCCAGTATGGATTTGCGCTTCATATTAAAAGTCATACTCGATAAAACAATTGAATTACTGAATATTGATGCCGCTGATGTTCTCTTATTGAATATCCACACTCAGACACTCGAATTTGCCGCGGGGGTAGGATTTGAGACTGCTGCGCTCCAGCACACGCATCTAAAAATCGGTGAAGGTCGCGCTGGAAAAGCGGCATCGGAGAGAAGGATCATACATATACCCAATCTGCCTGAGGATCTTACCAGCTTTCTGCAGGCACCACTGCTGTCCAATGAGAAATTTCTTGCTTATTATGCCATTCCATTGATATCCAAAGGGCAGGTAACGGGGGTATTGGAGCTATTCCATCGAGACCTTCATGAATCAAGTTTGGAGTGGCGTAAATTTCTAGAAGCCATCGCCTCCCGAGCAGCTATTGCCATTGATAATGTCAGGATGTTTGAGAACCTGCAGCGAAGTAATGCGGAACTTATGTTGGCGTACGACACTACTTTGGAAGGCTGGTCGCGGGCATTAGAGCTACATGACCGGACTGCACCAGAGCACACCAATCGAGTCGCGAACATGGCGACACAGTTAGCTCGTGAGCTAGGCGTGAGTGATTATGATGAGGTTCACATACGGCGAGGCGCGATTCTACATGATATCGGCAATGTAGGCATTCCTGCAGAGATCTTGAATAAAAGAGGGCCCCTCTCCGAAGAAGAATGGGAGATTATGCGCTGCCATCCAAATTATGCATATGATCTGCTTGCTCCAATCCCTTATTTACGCCCAGCGTTGGATATTCCCTATTGCCACCATGAAAGATGGGATGGTCAGGGATACCCAGTCGGGCTGAAAGGTGAGCAAATTCCACTGGCAGCACGGATTTTCTCAATAGTAGATGTCTGGGACTCGATGTTATCTCACCGGCCTTATCGGGAGGCGCTTTCGGAGGCAGAAGCACTGGAATATATCAAAAATAATGCTGGTACACAATTCGATCCAGCAGCCGTTGATGCATTTATGAATTTGGTTGATTGAGGTTGCTCAGGATCCTAGGCGAATTAGATCCGTTCGAGAAAACCTCTGTTTCCGCAACGGGAAATAGAGAATATTAGTTCCATCAATCTCGTGATTTAATCAGCTTAATGTCATAGACACGAATACAACCGAAAGTTTCCGATCAATGGATAGAGTTGTGGGTTTGCACTTATGCAGTTATTGAATCCTCCCTTCGGGGTTCTTTGCCCCTAAAATTCCGCCCTTCACGTAACAACCTCCAATAGAAAAACAAACTGAATCCATAAGGAATCAAATAATACACTCCGCGGAACAGGATTGCTGTTAATAGCGCTTGTTCAAATCGCACACCTAATAGAGCGAAAATCCCTGCCATGGAAGCCTCCTGGACTCCGAAACCACCTGGCACCATTGATAGTGCTCCTGCGATGAAACCGATTACGAATCCCGTGATCAAGACACCAGGTGAAGGTACTGGACCGAGAGCGTCGAAGCAGAATCCCAATGCAACTACTGCAGCAGCCCACTCGATCACGATGATCAAGATTATCGTGAGTGTCTTTAGCGGTTGGGTTCCCAACTTTGTGGAACCCATATTCAGACTTGTATTGAAGCGTTCGAAGCGGTCATGAATATCCTGGCGGGTGAATTTATTGACGATTTTCCCAACAAAACCTAACACAGGCGAGCGGAGAGCATTCACAAACAACAGTAGCGCACCGATGATGGAGCCTGCGATTACAATTACCGAAACAATTCCGATAAAAATGGCTACTCCTTTGGGCAACGTGGCATTGTTCAGTAAGTAATAGAAACTAAACGGCAGTGCAGCAATCATCACTATGCTGGTCAGGTAAAAGTGCATCAGGGAGGACGAGAGCATCTCCCGCATTTTCACCCCATGACGTTCCATAAGCAGATATCTCACTGAAAGTCCAGCAACCCCGCCTGTAGTCACAACGTGATTGAGGATAACCGTCACGAACCCGATCTCGCTCAGGTCACGCCATCCCATTTTGATTCCAAGCAGCTTGGACACCATTGCGTAACTGATACCGACGCAGGAATAAGACAGCACTGTGAAAAATAGAGCTGGAAGGATCAACCGCCAGTCGGCTTCACGCAATACCTGGCTAAAATTTTCCCAATCCGACGCAACAAAAATTGTTCCAATCAGCACAACAATAACGATAATGCCAATCAAGAAACGCTGTCTTTTAGCCCCACGAATACTTAAGGTTGTGCTCAGATGTCCTCCTTCGCTAGCTGTCGGGCTTGCTGTAGAGATGAGCCAATGAAGATAAAGAACAATGCCAATGCAACGATGAAGGCTGCTATGTCAACAATACCAGTACTACCGATTGGGAGGTTAATGGTGGGATTCCCAAAGAAAAAGATGAAGGTGTTGATCAGGATTGCTATCGCTCGGATTTCTGTTGGACCCAGCTTCCCATAGGAGATTTTAAACACTCCGCTGACCGCTGTACTCACATATACCAAGACCGACATTAGCAGATAACCAATCAAAGCCAGGCTGGCGATCTCAAATCTTAGATAAGGTGATAAACCAAAGCCCAGGAAAATGATTGTTTCATTGAGAGCATCAACGGTGTGGTCAATGAAAAAGCCATATTTGGGTCGCTCGATTTTGCGATAGCGTGCCAGTGTACCATCCAGGCTGTCACCAAACCAGTTGATCAAAAAACCTAAGCTGGCAAGCCACAGAAACCATGCGCTGTCATTTGTAAGCCAGTAGCTTGCGGCGATAACTACTGCCCCAAAGGTTCCAATACCGGTGAGTATATCGGGTGTCATCCAGGCTGGCATATGTGCAGCAAGCCACTGCAGTGCAGGTCGCTCCAGTGGACCAAGCAGGATATCGTTGATTCGCTCGTGGTCTTTTATGTCTGACATTTCACCTCTCTCCATTATAGACAGCCAATGTAGATTAGCCGGGTAACAACCTGCGTGCGCGTTCATTGCTCAAGCATCTATCGCCTCGTATATCAAACACTTTCAGTATATTTATCCTACCTTAATATAGGGATTTGTAAAGCTTGGCGTACCTAATCCCAAGGTACTTGGTCATATATCGCAGGCCAGACCGGTTGAGACATCCCCCACTGGCTGGGTGCCTGCCGTATAAAATTAGCCGCGATCTCCAGTATATGTTCAGCGTTCTGTAAGATTTCCTTATTGCGGTCTGGATGCGGCTGCATTTCGATGAAATCTGATGCGAAAATATGGTATTTGTTATCTGGCTGTTTGATGGAGGTCAAAATAATCACGGGTACTTTCGCTTTGAGCGCCATGTATATCGACATGATCGGCAGGGATGCTGGGCGTCCAAAGAACCTGGGGAAATACTTAGTGTCCTCAACAGGTCTATCAATGGCAGTGAGCACACATTCACCATTTTGTAGTCTTCTGACGGCTTGGCGTAATGTGGCTCTTGAGGCGGGTAGAATTTCGAAACCAGCCCTTTCACGCATGGCATGCTGTCGCTCGACAGCTCCATCGGTCTCAGGGAGAGAAATGACTAATGCTCGCAGGCCGCGCATATAAGCAGCCTGTGCAACCATATCAAAATTACTCATATGGATGCCGAGCCCGACGACACTTATTTTTTTCTGGAAGTTCATCTGCAACAATTTTTCAACATTGGCGCTATAGACAATTTGATCGTCCATAGCTGCCTGGTCTTGCCCAGTGTGGAATAAGTCAAATATTCCACGCGCAGTGTGGCGCAAGGTTTCCAGGACGATTTGGTCGAGCTCAACAGAGCTCAAATCTTCCCCGTTCACAACCCACTGGTTGGCTCGGATGGCACGAGTAGTAAAGGAATCCTTTTGCGCAGCAATCCTGGCGGCTACAATGTCAGCCAGACGATAACCGACTCCAGTTGGTAAAATGCGACTCAACCACAGACCAAAATCGATAAAACGCGGGCGGTATAAGAGCTCGGAAATGTCCATAAAGCTTCGAATTTATGGATTTTCCAGGTGATTAAGCCGTCCTACGCCGCTAATATCCTGGGAAACAACTGGGTCGCCATAATAATCAACTGTCCCAACTCCCGAGATCACCACATCCAGTCCTTCAACCGCCCAGAGTGTGGCTGTTCCTGCACCAGATAAAGCGATTTCAGCTCGCTTGCTTTCTAATCCGCCTGCGCTGTAGTTTCCGACACTGCTCAAATTAACATGTTGTTCTTCGATTGTTCCTGCCAGGTCGATTGTCCCTGCACCGGTAAGGTCTACATCCACTCTATCTGCTATCAGGTTGTCAATGATAACGTCACCAATCCCACTGACATCCAGGTCTAGGCTGGAGGAGGCGATGCTGGCAGAATAGATCCTGCCGGCACCGGATAGATTTATTCCGGATATGTCCCGCATGGTCAATTCGTACAGAATTGGTTCTGTGGGGATGACATCTCCTAGAGTGCCTCCTGTAAATTCAATGCTGAGGGTTCCCGAACTCACGTCAGTAATTACGCGTCGGGCAATGTTGCTCTCTGCTTCAATGGTCAGCGACTCAGATTCTCCCTGAATGATGGTCAGTTCACCGATACTGTCCAACTCTACCCGGTTGAAACCGCTCACCTCTCGAGTATCGGTGATCACCACTCCCGAACCGCGTACAAATGAGCAGCCAATAATAAGCACGGGGAAAATTACGAACAAATAAATCAATCTTCGTATGATCATCATGTTGCTCTCTTTATCTTGACTTCGGATACAAAACAGGCAGTCTCGAGTATAATTTTTCGGTCTGCCAGGTCATATCCTTCGCTCGATTTTATGATGGGTGTTACAAATGCTTCATCTCGATCTGCCAGGAAGC
>Ga0209536_100010314_pt1 | contig 13794 bp, 6 predicted proteins | sample DeeMarSeWOR28_12_FD_187461 | JGI IMG/M metagenome (GOLD analysis project Ga0209536, IMG submission 187461) | Marine sediment microbial communities from White Oak River estuary, North Carolina - WOR-2-8_12 (SPAdes) (version 2) | ecosystem: Environmental > Aquatic > Marine > Intertidal zone >...
AAAAGCTATAATCCCAAATCCTGAGGAATCTTAAATTGTCAAAGAGCTATACAAAAAATTCTGATAATTTATGCTTGACTCTCTATAGCTGGTCTTTCTCTTTTTCTCGTGAATGGTCGCATGAACTGCAGCGGATGTTAATTCCGTTAAAGCAAATTCCACACGCTAACAGCCACCTTAGCGAACCCACCTCGTATATCATCCCATGGACGATTCATATATTTCAGGTGCTTAAAAATGCCATTGTATATTGAACAGAACTAATTTTCAATATCTTTCACTTGGCATTTTCCATTTAATTCATCAGTAAGAATTGGCTTAGATAAGAAATAATCTCCAAGCTATTGATGATTATGCGTTAAAATATGAATATTAAACCAATCTTCACGCACCGTCCTCTTTAATTGTCCCGTTTTTGATTGACCCTTACTTACCGCCTTACCCGGGCATTGCCCTGCCAGATGCTCCAGATTTGATCCTCATCTGCAGGCTGGGCGTAGTCTGTCAACAATGTCGTGACCAATGCCCCTGTGGCCCATCCGAAATGGATCCACTTCTCCGGCTCCCAGCCCCTTAGAATCCCGTATAGCATGCCCCCGACGAAGCCATCTCCCCCTCCGATCCGGTCGAGCACTGTTATCTCTCGAGGTTCGACTACATGAAAGTTTTTGCCCTCGGACATAATCGCGCCCCAGAGGTGACAGTTGGCACTAACGACCTCACGGAGTGTGGTGGCAAACACCGCGGCATTGGGGAATGCCTTCTTGGCGTTGTTGATCATGATCTTGAAACTGTCGATTTTGTTCGTTAGGTCCTCGCCGCCTGCCTCCGGGCCCTCGATCCCCAGGCAGAGTTGGAAGTCCTCTTCATTGCCGACGAGTATATCCGAAATACCGGCGATTTCTGTGAAGATCTCGTGCAGCTCGGTCTCGCGGCCCTTCCAGAATGAGGCACGATGGTTTAGGTCGAATGATATCCTGGTCCCGTGCTTCTTGGCGGCCCTGGCTAATTCAAGGCAGAACGTTCCTGTATCGGGCGAAAGGGCTGCGATAAGACCTGACATATGTACTATTTGTACCCCATCCCTGCCAAAGATTCGATCCAGGTCAAAATCATTGATGTTCAGGATTCGTCCTACCTCGCCGGCACGGTCATTATGAACCCGCGGTCCACGAGTGCCGTAACCGCTATCGGCGATATTGAACTGATGGCGATAGCCCCATGGTCCGCCCTGATCAACCTCCTTGGCCTCATAATCAATATGGCGGCCGGCAAGGTCGTTTTGTATGAAACGGGCAATCGGACTGTCCTTGACAAAGATCGTTAGTACTTTGACAGGCAGGCCCAAATAGCTGGATACACTGGCCACATTGGACTCGGCACTGGTGGCCTGCAGCATGAACGTGTTACTGCAGTAAACAGGTTGGCCGTTAATCGGCGTGATGCGGACCCCCATACTCGTGGGCACGACGAGGGAATAGGTATAATCCTGTCTAAATTCAATAGTCATGAGCAATATCCTTTCTTCAACGATGTAACTGATTTGTTGAATATCCTGAGATTAAATGTCTCATAATTTACAGCTTGAAGCTAATCCACCATTGTGTCAACAATCATGCGAAGGATTTGATGATTCCGAATCATAACATTCAACTCTTGAATAGTCAAGTACTTGGTGTGCGCTGTCTTTACAAACCAATAGACCGACAGAACTAAGCGTTTTTAAGTGGATTTGTAGTTCTGAACCGAAGACAACACTGTTTACGGATGTTGCTGTTGCTCTCTAAACGCATCATCAACTATATTCTGACAGTAGACACTTGCGTTTTAAAGTGTTCTTTAGTATGTAGATGGATTGTGAATCTTTGCCGGATTATCGAAGAATTTGAAACAAGGAAATGATGAACAAACAATTAAATCGTCGGCAACCGAAAACACTGAAAATCAGGAGATATGTTGTTCTTATCTCCATTTATGTTGTCACAATTGGATTTACTACCGAAGGTCTGGCTCAAACGGACCTGACACTCAAATCTCCGGATGAGAAAGTTGTCGTTAAAGTCGGCCTAAAACAAATCGGCGAAAAGCCAAACTGTCCGGTTTACAACGTATCTTATAAGAATATACCTGTCGTTGTCGATTCGTCTCTGGGACTTGATATCAAAGATGCTCCTTCGCTTGAAGCTGGTTTTGAAATCGGCGAGGTCACGAGAAGCAGCCGCGACGAAATCTGGAATCCCGTTTACGGCGAACGAAATAAAATTCGCGACCATTATAACCAGCTCATCGTTGATTTGAAAGAAAGCGCAGAACCTAATCGTCAACTACGACTGACGTTCCGTACTTACAACGAAGGCATAGCTTTCCGTTATACACTACCCAAGCTGCCTACTCTGGAAGACTTTGTAATCTCTGCGGAGAAAACACAATTTCGCTTCTTGGCCGATCACACTGCCTGGGCGGTCTATTCAGCTCAGGGCGTATACAGCAAGGTTTCGCTCAGCAAGGTTAAGAACAACTGTGAGAGACCCACAACCATACAAATAGACGGCAATATCTTTGCCGCTGTCGGCGAGGCGGGGTTGGTCGATTATGCGAGGATGCGCCTGTCGCCGGTAAAGGATAGGCCGAACACATTGGTAAGCTCGCTGGCTGGCGAAGTCAAAGCCGTCACCCCTTTCAACACGCCGTGGCGGTTTGTCTTGCTCGGTGATACGCCCGGCCGACTGCTCGAACGCAATTACTTAATTTTAAATCTCAACGAGCCCTGCGCTATAAAGGATACTTCCTGGATTAAGCCCGGTAAGGTAATCCGAGAGGTCACCCTGACCACTGTCGGCGGCAAGGCATGCGTTGATTTCGCGGCCGAACACAATCTCCAGTATGTTGAATATGATGCCGGCTGGTACGGACCGGAGGGCAGCGGCCAATCGGACGCAAGAACAATTACCCTGGACCCGGGACGCTCAAAAGGACCGCTTGATTTACATCACGTTATCGAATACGCGAAAAAACGCGGAATTGGAATAATCCTGTATGTCAATCGCAGGGCCCTCGAACGCCAGCTCGATGAGATATTACCACTGTATGAAAAGTGGGGCGTAAAAGGTGTCAAGTATGGTTTCGTACAGGTCGGCTCCCAAAAGTGGACCAGGTGGCTCCACGAAGCCGTCCGCAAGGCCGCGAAGTATCATCTTATGGTCGATATTCACGATGAGTACCGCCCGACGGGCTATAGCCGAACCTATCCCAATCTCATGACACAGGAAGGAATAGGCGGTGACGAGACGAGCCCATCGAACACTCAAACCCTGAACATACTGTTCAACCGAATGATCGCCGGTGCTGCCGACAATACCATCTGCTACTATGACGGCAGAGTTGCCAGAAACGCCACTCATGCATACCAACTCGCAAAGGCGGTCTGTTTCTACAGCCCGTGGCAGTTCCTCTACTGGTATGACCGTCCCCAGGCTTCACCACAGAAGACCGGCGGTGCCGGAGGCGCCGAGACAGGTATTGGCAACGAGCCCGAACTCGAATTCTTCGACCATTGTCCGACTGTCTGGGACGACACAAAGGTAATACGCAGTAGCATTGGTGAATATGCCGTAATGGCCCGGCGAAGCGACCGTAGCTGGTTTATCGGCTGTATGAACAGCGGCCAGCCTCGTACCTTCGACGTGCCGCTTGAGTTTCTGGACGCTGGGAGCAAATACATCGCTCATATCTATTCGGATGACCCGGCTGTGCCCACGAGGACACACGTCAGAATTGAGCGCTTCGTGGTGGATCGTGATACGCAGATGAGAATGTCCGTCTCAGCAAAAGGGGGCCAGGCAATTCGTATCGTACCGGCCTCCATTGATGATTTAGGAAAATTCCAACGATACAAGCAGTAACAGCATAGGACATAGCCTATCGATATATTACAATAACCCTGCAATTATATTGTATCACCTGTTGTCCAGAAAAACCGGTACAGTATGATTAGTTTTGTCATAGATTACTTTTACGCTTGTGCCATTGAGATTTATTTTATCTGGTTTCACTGATGTTCGCAGCCGGGCCCTTACTATTGGCTGTCCCTGCAATGCCACCTGCATTTCAGGCTTCCCCGCCGTAAATACGGTATAAACCTTGGAAAGTGAGTCGAGTACCACCTTGTCGTTTTTGCGCAGGTAGCTGCCGCAGGCGACAAAGTAACGTACCACCGAATCCGGGTCATTCTCATCACTGCCTGTTGGCCGAGTGATTGCCAGCAGGTACGCATCGGTCTCCCATCCGTTAATAATATTACAACTGTTTCGATGCATCTTTCTTCCGTCGGCATTCAGGTTAAGATAAACATCGGTAGTCAGCTTATCTTCATGGACGCGAATACCAATCATGCCCCTATCCTTTAATAGCTCTAAACGCGGCTGATTATTTTTACCGCTCTCTCCTGTTGGTAGAATTGCAGTTATGAATTTCGCTTCTCGCATATTGCCTTCAGGCGAAAGGGCAAGGTACGTAACCTCCGTATCAGGATCATGGTCTTTCAGGCCTTTCTTTTCGGTTACGTTCATGTTCTCTGGAAATAACGGGCGGACAATCGCTTTCGATTCACTGCCGTTAGACAAATGTAGCTCTGAATTACGCTTATCTGCTTGGCCTTCGTAGTGCAGCAGCCATTCAAGTTTACCAGATTCATGTGTACGCACATCATCGAAAATTAGTATAACATCGCCAATCCACAGAAAATGTCGATAGTTGCGGGAAAATTTCCATGATGTTGGCCCGGTAGCATCGGCGAAAACATATTTCAGCCCGGCTGCATCCAATAATTTGTGTAACCGTCCGGGAGTCTTTACCCCGCGGTCACCGTGACCGCAATCTTCGGGATTCTGTCCGTTTCCATCGACAAGGATTACATTATGGGCCTTGCTGTGGCGGTAGTAGCTGGTGTATTCCCTTCTGCTGTAGGAGCAGTTTCCCGAGTCTATAATCAGAGGCTTCCCCCCGTGAAAAAGGATAAAAGAACCTGCATCCGGATGCGCATGGTTCCACGTAAAACCTGATTTCACAGCCATCATAGTTGCGTCATCTTCCCACGATGACCTCATAATCACCCATCCTATATCAGGATAGATTACAGATGTCGGCAGGTTCTTGGGGAGGGATTTTTTCAGGTCCGTTTGGTAATAAACCAGTCCAATCGGGTCACCGAGTCCCGGGTCGGTTCGGCTTAAATACCAGTGATATTCGTCGGCTTCGTATCCGTTTGCCAGAAGTAAACGAAGGGTTCTTGCTCCTGCCGCTCTAATACTGCTGTCCCCGAAATTCGCCGAAAACAGGGAATTTAAGCTTGGGTAAGATGTATGCACGAAAAAGTCACCGGCATGTTGTAGAAGTCCAATCTCAGGTGGCTTTGAATCGGAGAACACATTCGAAAAGGCGAGCCGAAACAGCAAATATTCCGACAGCGCATAATTTGCATAACTCACGCTTTCATAAAAGGCCCCCTTGGCGTCAAAATTTGTGGACTTATTCTGAAGGACGTTGCCGCTGTAATAGAACCACTCCGGGAATGAATCGGATACTTGCCGGACCCACTCTTCGGCCCGTGGCTCGTCTCCCAGAAGCGATAAGGATGCAAGCCCCGCCATGGATACACATACGCTCCACCAGTTATGCCCCATTGAATCCAGCGCGTGAATGCGTTTGTGCCCGAGTATCCAGTCATTGAGAGTGGGCAAAACTCCCAGACGTACCATGTCGCCCGCAATTGTTTTGCGGTCTTTCTCTGATAAATAATCGTATATGCAATCGTATCCCATCCCATACCCGAAGCAGAACCTTGCCGTATTTAATTCTGAATTCCAGGGCGGCTCTCGCTTGGCATCGCCTGCCCACCTTCTAAGGCCCCCGAAATGAATGAGCGCTTCCCGCAGTTTTTTAGCGTAGCGTTCTTCACCGGTCATACGGTAAGCCAGTCCCAGAGTTGATGCCATATTGCTGACCTGACTGCTTGGTCTGCCGTAATTGCCGTGTTGTCCCTTGCCGCCTTCGGCATATTCTTTGGAAACTAATTTTTCCTCCAGCAAACGGTCCGCTCTTTTCTTCAGATTCAGCCAGGCCTCTCTGAAAACATCTTCCTCTTTGACTCTTGATCGCAATTGCTTTATTCTCTCAGCAGTAAAAAACAACCGCGGTCGTACATTTGTCCATTTTGCCCCGGCCGTTTGACTATGTATTTTCTTTGCAGTATCTGAGTGTTTTTCATTAGTTAAGGCAAGTCCCTTGTGACTGTTGCAGCCAATCAACAACACAATATATAAAAGCATCATAGTAAGCGTATGACCTGCAAACGTGATAGCTGTCTGATTTTGATAATTCTTGTGTTCCATTGTTGCTTCCCTTTCTCGGGCAAAAGTAATTTTTTAACATTATTGATAGACATCATAAATAAAGTCACCTGATTTTAACAATTCTGACTCTATGTTATAAGAGTATTTTAGCCCGTATTTCCCAGGTAGTGCCTGACAAATCGGCCGTGTTTTGATAGTATGAAGCCCATTGAGACCACTCAAACCGGTTTCAGCCATTTTTTTTGGTACAATATAATGGGTGAAGCACGCAAAGACTTTATAAGGCTTGATTATGGACTTAAATCATAAATCCCGGTTGATTTGCCTTGACGCAGGATGTATCATAACTTTATGGATGTGATATAAATTTTCCTATCAGTAACTGATCTTCCATAAAGGAGGGTACCTTGAAGCATAATTTAATAGGCACTGACAGAAGTACATTCGTACTTGTATTTATTATGGTTTGCACAATTGCATGTCGTGCACAACTGCCCGTTGCCGTGGCCGATGGATATGCCGAAGGCACAACCGGCGTGGTAGGTAACACAACAACGGTAAAAAGAGCGGCATCTATCGATTCCGCCGGCGAGCTTGCTAATAGCGGCGCGCTTGCCGGACACCGCTACCGAGTACTCGTCTCGACGGACATCGGGGGAACAGATCCGGACGATTTCCAGTCGATGGTGCATTTTCTCGTTTACGCAGACTGCTTCGACATTGAGGGTTTGGTCTCCTCGCCCTACGGTCCCGGTCGGAAAGAACACATCTTGGAGACCATCGATTGCTATGCCAAAGATTACGTCAACCTGAAGACGTATTCTGATTGGTACCCCGCACCAGACGCGCTGCGTGCGATCACAAAGCAGGGCGAGACAGAGAGGTCTCCCTACGCTGGTGTGCGACGGTCCACTGAGGGATCACAGTGGATCGTTGAGTGTGCACGCCGTGACGATCCGCGACCGCTCCACATCCTGGTTTGGGGCGGTATCGAGGATCTCGCCCAGGCGCTACACGATGCGCCCGACATCCTGCCAAAGCTGCGGGTGTACTGGATCGGCGGGCCGAATAAGAAATGGGGTCCGGACACCTTTCAGTACATAACGAAGCACCATCCGGAATTGTGGATCATCGAGTCAAATGCTACCTATCGCGGTTGGTTCACGGGTGGCAATCAGTCGGGCCAATGGGGCAATAAGGCATTCGTTTCACAACACATTGCCGGCAAAGGCGCACTCGGTGATTTCTTTGTCAGCAAGAAGGCAGATATCAAGATGGGTGATACGCCGTCGGTCGGCTGGTTGCTCAGGGGCACACCCGACAATCCATCGCGACTAGGCTGGGGCGGTCGATTCGTGCGGGCATGGGAGCGTCCCTATGTTCGTTTCGACCGGCTCACCACGAAAGACGATCGTATCGAGGTTTTCGGAATTCTCGAACTGGTGCTTCCACTCGGTGACCGTCCACCGGAGAAACCGGAGGCTCGGCTCGTGGTTGAAAACCAGTCGCTCATCGGACACACGCCCGGCGATGGTACCATACGGTTCCGTTTCTGCCCGAAAGCCGCAAATGCCTACAATTACGCTATCAAAGGCAACGTGCCCGAACTGGACTGTAAGACCGGCGGGATTACCGTCTATATTCCGCCGTCCGAGGTGGCCCGGCGACCATCTTCACGCCTGCCCAACTGGTGGACGGACGATCCCGCACCAAAGTTCGCAGAGGGCCCGCACATCGGTGCCAGGACGGTGAGTCGGTGGCGCGAGGATTTCCTGCGCGACTTCGCCGCCCGCATGCTCCGTTGCAAATCGCCCGTTTCCTCCAATCCGATGAACCGCAACAGTGCTACGTCGAAGGCTGCATCACTCGCCGCCGTCCCAACGGGTACTGCACCCTTGCGCGTGGATATCAACTATGAAAGCCGCGCCGATATGCGCACCGTCGGCTGGGAAAACTGGCTGCCTTCGACTGCCGACATGAGCCGATTCTTTGGCGAGCTGACTGTCACCCTGCGCGCCGGTTCAAATGGTGGATCCATCAGCCTCTCCGGCAAAAAGCGGCTCGTCGTCAACGGAGTCACCCTCGGTGCCGACGGCGCGCTCGTCACCGGTGGAAAGTCGCCCGTGATGGAAGTTCAGCTCGAAGGACTCTCGCCCGGACCGCATACCTTCGTGGGCTATCACCACGCCCTTGGCGGCGCCTGTGCCGGCACATACACCGTTTCCCTGACCGTGACCACGGCCACGGGAAGCGACACGGAAACCAAGGCGGGGTTCGTCACGGTCTCGGCGCTTGGAATGATCGCGGCCGTGGCAGTCGGCCTGGTCGCCGCCCCGATGGCGGCTGCCGGTGCCGGAGGGATGATACCGGCACCCGGGCCAATCCTGGCTGGGATGTTTGCGTTCGGCAGTTGCATCGTCGGCATCGGTTTTCTGATCTTCGGGATCTGGTATATCGCGTTGCTGTTCCGCTATCACGGCGTGTTCAAGACCACCCTGGCCCAGGCCACGCAGCTTCAGGAGCAAGAGGCGATTCCGCTTGCGCATCCCATCTCTCGCGATCCCGAGTGACAAACGCCCACTCCTCACGGATCATACTTCAGACGGTATGCGCGGGTTGCTCGATGCGCTCGTCGATGTGCTGCTGGGTCGACTGTTCCCCATCGAAGCTGAACAGGATCGGCTCGTCATCGATCCGCGCGTTGAGATGGACGGGCCGCTTCCAGACCTTGTGCAGTTGCTTCAGGGTCTCGACGGCGTACTTGATCTCGATGTCCGCCCCGTTGTGCCGGTGGGCCAGATGCAGCTCACCTCGATTGCGATAATTGCCATCCACAACATAGATGTATGGCTGGGCGTGATTCGTGAGCATGAACAGAAGCTGTTGCCTGATCTTGTCAAAGTCACGGTTGACCACGACCATCCGCCCCGTGCTCGGATCGTAGCGGTAGTGGTAGAGCTTCTGATCATCCACGAATTCCGGTGTCAGGAACTCATCCAGGAACGTCACGTCGTTGTAGAGAGCGCGTACCTCGAAGATCTTCTCGCGCCCCGGCGACCCGCGACCGACGATGCGCCCCGCAGGGGCCTTGTCCTTCCCCCACTCTCGTCGGACGGTCATATCGTCGCAGGCCTCGTAATCAGGCCCGTAGCGACCGGTGTTCCAGCGTTTCTCGACATCACGAAGCAGCTCGATTCCCAGCTTGTAGGGATTCAGGCGGCCGGGTGACGTCGCGAGCGTCCCGGCGTGATGCTCACAATAGTCCACGAGGTCAGCGGCCTCGAGAACGTAGTTCGTCATGATCGTGGAGTGCCAGTAGCTGGCCCACCCCTCGTTCAGAATCTTGGTTTGACCCTGCGGGGCGAAGTAGTACGCCTCCTCGCGGATGATGGCGAGGATGTCCGCCTCCCAATCCTCCAGGGGTGCGTGCTCGAGCAGGAACAGGAGCACGTCCCGCACCGGCTGCTCGGGGAAGCGGACCTTGGCCTTCTCGGCCTTGTGTTTCCTGGCTTCACGGTCGCTGGCCAACTGCTCCGGCGGGTTGATGTACCGATCCATGTAGCTCTTGGCAGGGTACCTCGTAACATCGGACCCCGCCTCGTCCGCCCGCTTCTCGCCTCTTGGCCTTCTGTTCGCCCGCCGGCGCATAAACGCGGAGTGAGGGTCGATCAGGTTCTCAAAGGACAGGAACGTATCGATGACACCCTCGACCTTCTCCAGACCGTGGCGCTCGATGTAGCGGCGGATGCGTGTCGCATGATTCGCCATGTCATCGATCATCTTGCGGTTGGTCCGGGCGAACCACACGTTGTTCTTGAAGAAATCACAATGTGCATAGACATGCGCGATCACGGTCTTGTGATCCACGAACATGTTGTCGTTGAGCAGATAGGCGTAACAGGGGTCGTTGTTGATGACCATCTCGTAGATGCGCCCAAGACCGTAGCGATGCTGTTTGCGCAGCCTCTCGTACTCCATCCCGAAGCGCCAGTGCGGATAGCGCTGCGGGAAACCGCCATAGGCGGCTACCTGGGACATCTGCTCCGAGGCGAGCATCTCGAAGACGGTGGGATAGAAGTCCAGCCCTTCCCGCCGGGCGTAGCCGGCGATCATCTCTGCCTGCTCGACGATCTCCTTGGGAAGGGTTCGGTCCATAATCAGCCTTCAAGCCTCGCAATGCCGTCGATCAGCCCGGAATGCCGAGCCCGACCGATCGCTCTTCCTCTCGCGTCTCCTTTTCACCGCCTTTTCCCCGCAGGCCGGATCACGCCTACCGCCCCTTCGAAAAGAAGGTTTTGATGCTGTCGTAGATGTCATCCTTCGTGTTCACACGGCTCGTAATAACGGCCTCCTCTTCATTCAGATGCTCATGTACCACGTTGATGAAGTTGCCACTTCCATACGCGCTGGCAACCTGGCAATACCCGAACATATTCAGATTGGGCAAAAGCTGCTCCTTGACCATCGAGCAGCACTCGCGACTGTCCGACTCGCTGCTGTTGTCGCCATCCGAAAAATGAAACAGGTAGATGTTCCACTCGGTGGCGGCGTAGCTGTTATCGATCAGCTCGCGGGCCAGGCGAAACGCACTGCTGATCCGCGTTCCCCCGTCCTCGCGGATTCTGAAGAAGGTCTCACGGTCCACCTCTGCCGCGCGGACGTCGTGGACGATGTACCGACTTTCGATGCCTTGATAGTTCTTGCGGAGCCAGGTGTCGATCCAGAATGCCTCCAATCGAACAAGCTCCTTTTGCTCGTCTCCCATCGATCCGGACACATCCATCATGTAGATGATCACGGCGTTGGATTGGGGCTTCAGAACGGTCTTCCAGCTCCGATAGATCTTATCGCGCCGCTCGAAGATGATTCTCGGCGAATCGGGGTTATACAGTCCGGCCATGATCTGCCGCCGCAGGGCGCGACGGAATGTCCTCTTGAAATGCCTGAGAGACTCCGGACCCGACTGACGCACGCCGCTGTACCGATCCCGCTCGGCGGTGATCCGATGTTTCCCCTTCGGCTTGATGCGTGGAAGCTGAAGCTCCTCGCCGAGGATCTCCGCCAGTTCGTCCAGCGTTACCTCGACCTCGAGGATGTGGTGACCCTCCTGCGTGCCGCCGGGGCCGACGCCCTCACCCTCACCGACGGAGTCGCCGGGCTTTCCGTCACCCCGCCCGACACCGGCGTCATCATTGTCGCCATAGCGAAAGTGGGGAATCTCGATCCCCCGAACGGGGATGCTGATGTACTTCTTTCCCTCGCGCCCCAACAGTTCGCCACGCGTCAGGAACTTGCGCAGATCCTCCCTGATCTTACCTTTGACGATCTTGCGAAATCGCTGATGGTCGTTGTCGATCTGGAGGATCATGACTGCAAACGCCGAGACACCCAGACGCCAAACCGTCCGAAACAGCCACGCCTGCCAACCTGAACCTTTCGACGTTTTGACGTTTCGACGCTTCGACGATCAAGCTGTCGTTCCTACTCTTCCTTCTTTGTATCACCTCTGGCAAAGATACTCGCCACATAATTGAGGACATCAGTCGCACTGGTCTCGTTGTAACCGAAGTACTTGATGAGCCTCTGTTTCACCACATCGATCTTGGCCTGCGTCTCGTCGTCGACGACGCCCGAGACGACATTCTTCAGCTTGATCGTGTCGCGCTGATCCTCGAAGAGCTTCAGCTCGAGGGCCTTGTGCAATCGGGCGTTCGTATGGTACTCGAACTTCTTGCCGTCCAGCGACAGGGCACCGATGTAGTTCATGATCTCCTGACGGAAATCATCCTTCCGGCTTTCCGGAATATCAATCTTCTCTTCGATGGAGCGCATCAACCGCTCATCCGGCTCCTCGTCCTTGCCGGTATATTTGTTCCGCACCTTCTCATGTTGCGTGTAAGCCCGCACGTTGTCGATGTAGTTCGAACAGAGCCGCGCGATGGCATCTTCGTCGGCGCTGATCGCCCGTTGGACCTCCGATTTCAGCATGTCCTCGTACTCCTCGCGAACCATGCCGAGCAGTTCCCGGTATTTGGTCTTCAGCTCCTCGTCCGTGATCAGGCTGTGGTGCGCCAAGCCGGTCTCCAACTCGTTCATCACCATGAACGGATTGATGCACTTCTCCTGGATGGCCTGGTCGCCCACAAGCGAATTGGAGAGCTTGTCCTGGATGTATCTCGGGCTGATTCCCTGCATGCCCTCTCTTGGTGCTTCATCGCGGAGTTCGCGAACCGAGTCCTCGGTGAAGTTGGGGATGCTCTTGCCGTTGTAGAGTTTCAGCTTCTGCATCAGGGTGAGCCCGGCCTTCTTGGGCTCCTCCAATCGTGTGAGCACCGCCCACATGGCGGCTGTCTCGATCGTGTGCGGGGCGATGTGGATCCCGCGGATGCGTTCCTTGTTGAAATCCCTCTCGTAGATCGCGATCTCGTCGTCAAGCTTGATGTTGTACGGTACGTCGATCTTGATCGTACGATCGCGGAACGCCTCCATCAGTTCGTTCGACTGGAGCTTCCTGTACTCCGGCTCGTTCGTATGCCCGACGATCACCTCGTCAATGTGCGTCTGGGCGAACTTCTTCGGCTTGATAACGTGTTCCTGTGACGCACCGAGCAGATCGTAAAGGAACGCGACATCGAGCTTGAGCACCTCGATGAACTCGATGAGCCCGCGGTTGGCGATGTTCAACTCACCGTCGAAGTTGAATGCCCGCGGATCACTGTCGCTGCCGTACTCCGCGATCTTGCGGTAGTTGATGTCGCCGGTCAGCTCGGTCGAATCCTGGTTCTTCTCGTCCTTCGGTTGGAAGGTTCCAATTCCGATCCGATCCTTCTCGCTCAGAATAAGGCGGCGCACCTTGACGTGATCCAGCACCTTCCGCCAATCGCCGTCATACTGGATGAGCAGATCGTCGTACATCTTCCGGCAGAACGGATCGAGGGCGCCGTCGATGACAATCCGCGTCCCCTCGTCAAGATCCTCATTGAGCGTGACCAGGACATCCCGCCGGGCCTCGATCGGGATCAGCTTGAGCGGATCCTCATGCATCGGACATCGGTGGGATAGCACCTTGCCCTCTTCATCCGGAATCTCCCAGCTGAAGGTGTAGAGTGCGCCTTCATCGAGCCGGGAGTAGTACTCGAGGCCCTTCTTCAGCAGTCGGGCGATCGTACTCTTCGACGATCCGACAGGCCCGTGCAGGAGCAGGATCCGTCGCTCAGTGCCATACTGGTGCGATGCCGACTTGAAAAAGTCGACCAGACTCATCAGTGCGCGGTCAAGTCCGAAGATGGCATCCGCACCGTTCTCAAACGGATCGTCGAAGAACCGATACCGGACCAGCTCATCGCGCATCCACATATAGCGGTCCTGCCCGAAGTGCATGATCATATCGTAGATGCGTTGGAAGGCGTTTCGCGCAACCCGCGGATTGGAGGTGACGAGGCCG